>Ga0070730_10000950_pt1 | contig 29755 bp, 22 predicted proteins | sample Coa_R1_3_FD_66447 | JGI IMG/M metagenome (GOLD analysis project Ga0070730, IMG submission 66447) | Surface soil microbial communities from Centralia Pennsylvania, which are recovering from an underground coalmine fire - Coalmine... | ecosystem: Environmental > Terrestrial > Soil > Unclassified ... | reverse complement strand
CCCCAAAGCGGGTGTCGAGGCTCAATCCCGGTGGGGTGGGTTGCTGTACATCAAGCCGCAGGAACAAAAAATGCCCCACCTCATTCCAAACTTCAGAAGAAGTGGGGCGTCTCGGGAAAAATCAATTCTTCGTCAACCTTGAGTTCATCGAGCTTCCTATCGCGCCATGGAGAAGTGATCCACCCGGTTCTGTTGCCAGCACCGATCATTCTCCTGCGTGCAGAAAGGTTTCTCCTTGCCGTAGCTGATCGTCCTGATGCGATCCTCGGAAACTCCCTGCTGCAGCAACGAATGTTTCAGAGATTCGGCGCGGCTGGTTCCCAGCGCCAGGTTATATTCCTCGGAACCCCGGTCATCGCAGTGTCCCTCGACCACGACTTTGATCGATGGATGCTGCAGCAGAAATGCTCCGTCGTTTTGCGCTACCGTGGTCTGGTCTCCTCGGATGTCGGCTTTGTCATAGTCGAACTGCACGTCTCTGACGTTCTTGGCGAACAAATCTTCCTCGCTCGGCGAAGGAGCAGCATCTGCCATTCTTGTATTGACCGTGACGCGGGTCGACGCGTCCTGAGTTCCTCCAGGCCCTTTCGCGGTGAGGGTGTACGTGGTGGATGCATCCGGACTTACCGTTCGTGAGCCTGACGCCGGAACCGTGCCCAGCCCGTTGATCGTGATGTCCGATGCATTTTGCGTCTGCCATGTCAGGGTTGTGTTTTGTCCCTGTTGAATGACATTGGGGGTGGCTGCAAGCGTTGCAGTCGGCGCGGATGGAACAGGTGGCGCGGCGGGCGGCGTCGCCTGAGCTGCCTTCTTGCTGCAACCCGCGAGCGACAGTACTCCCGCAACAATCACCGCGAGCGTTGATGCGCTGAAAGTCTTCATTCCAAATCTCCTCAGAGGGTGAAGCGGAAATGGCCGAGAAACTCGACCGTTATCTGTGGCCGGAAGAGAACGCCGGCATAGACGGAGTGCCTCTTCCGGGCCAGAACTCACAACATGGAATGGAGATTGGAAATCAGCAGCGAAGGATGGAACTGCACCCGCCCACTAAACCGTCGGCCTGAAACTCGGCCGTCACAAAAGGAATCCAGAAAAGCGACATCAGAGAGGCCAATGCCTGGTTCAAGCGGTCCCGCAGCGCGACTCTCCCGCCTCGCACAATGCGAGCCCGTAAGGCTGCCGCTGCCCGGATTGACAGCAACGCTGTCACTGGACCGTGGACGACGGGATAGGGACCTTCCATGGCCGGAAAAAAGAAAATGCTCAGCACGCACAAAACCGCGAGCGCAGCCAGCAGACATCCCATTCGGTCCATTGCCATGGAAGTGCATTCATTATACGTCCAACCCAAAACGATTCCTCATCCACGAATGCAAGCGGGAATTACGGACGTACATGCCCTCATTCTCTTTCACAACCGACTCATGGTTTCGTTGATATGTTCGTCCCGCAGCCCCAGCAGAGAAGGACGAGTTCAACTTGCAGACCGAAGTTATAATCCTTCGGCTATGAAGAAAAGCTTGTTGAGAGGAGTGGTCGAGGTCGCATTTATCGTTTTCCTCTTTTATTCGAACCTGCTCATGGGCGAGTTTGAACGTTCGGGAATGGGGAAAAGGAACGGGCTGAGTTGGGCTCTCCGGGACGTGTTCACCCTTCCGAACCTCGAGATCGCCATCATTGCGTCCGCAATCGGGTACGTGCTGGTCGAAATCTTGCGAACTCGCTTCTAACGGCTCAACTCCTGATCTTTCTTCGACGCCGATGCGGGCGCGTCGTGCCCGTTTCGATGGCGCATACTCGGCAGCCACCCCCGTTCCCGGAAATGTTCGTCATGTAAGCGCCGTGAACGTGCGGCCAGGATTTCCGCCCGTCCTACATAGCCCACAATCCTGGTCTCGTCGGCTCGATCCACGACAGGCAGTCGCCCAATTTCGAAGCGCAACATTTTTGCCGCTGCGTCTGAAACCATCTCATCGGGATACGTCACCACCACCTTGGTTCTGCCGGCCTCCTGCACGCTAACGGCTCCGGACGAGTCTTTGTCCAGCGCCCGTAGAACATCGCCGCGGGTCACAATGCCGCTCAACTTGCCATCTGGGTCAACGATCAGCATGGCCTCGCGGCCCGCTACCGCCGGATCATGCCGCGCAATCCGCTCGGCGACTTCTCCTACCTTCGTCCCCGCCGGGATCACCGGGGGATTCTTCTCCATGGTCTCGCCCACCAGCGTTTGAGCGAGGACATCGGCTTCATAGTCCTGATGCACGTGCAGGCCCCGGCGCGCCAGCTTCTCGGTCATGATCGAGCTCCGTGGCATGAACAGCATCGCGATTCCGTCAGCAATGACGGCCACCAGCATCAACGGAAGCACCGAGTTGTAGTCGCGCGTAATCTCAAAGGCAAAGATGATGAACGAAAATGTCGCGCGCGACGCCGCGCCGAACACCGCTCCCATGGCGACCAGCGCGAAGGCTCCCGGAGAAAGGTGCGCATTCGGGAACGCGTGATTTCCGATGATCGCAAACAGGCCGCCCATGGCCGCGCTCCACATGAAGGTTGGAGCCAGCAAGCCGCCCGACGTCCCCGATCCCAATGAAATCACCAGCGCCGCAAACTTCGCGAGCATCACGATCAGCAAAATTTTCCACGCCAGTTGCCCATTGAGAATCGCCCCAATCGTGTCATACCCCACTCCGAACACGCGCGGCACGAAATATCCGATGATGCCGAGGCCCAACGCGCCGATCGCCGGGAACCACAGCTCGTCCACTGGCAGTTCTTCAAACTTGTCTTCCACCCAGTACAGCGCCTTGCTGAGCATTACAGCCGCCAGCCCGCATAAGGGTCCGAGCACGAGGTAGAAGGGCAAGGCGTGCGGGATGCCGAAGTCCATCGCCCCAACGGAGAACATTGGCCCTGGTCCGAGCAATTGCATATGAACTGCGGTCGCTAACGTGCTGGCGATCACCAGGGGAATGAACGAGCGCGACTTGAACTCGAACAGCAGCAACTCGATGGCGAGAATCACTCCCGCGATCGGCGTATTGAACGTCGCCGACATTCCCGCCGCCGCGCCGCACGCCAGCAATACCTTTCGCTCCACCGCCGTCGTGTGGAGAACCTGCCCGACCAGCGATCCCAGCGCCCCGCCGGTCTGGATGATAGGGCCTTCTGCCCCGAACGGGCCGCCGGTGCCGATGGCGATCGCCGCCGAGATTGGTTTCAACAACGCGACTTTGGGCTCGATCCGGCTGCGATTGACCAACACCGCTTCCATGGCCTCGGGAATGCCATGACCCTTGATCTTGGACGATCCATACTTTGCCATCACTCCGACCACGAGCCCGCCGGCTACAGGAATCAGAATCACCCATGGCCCGAGATGATGCGATCCAACGCTTCGAAAACTTGTGGACCACTCGTGGAAGAAGAAAAGATTGGTGAACAACCCAATGAGCTTGTAGAGAACGTATGCAACCAGTCCGGCGATCAAACCGACCGCGGCTGCAAGGAACGACATGAGCACGATCCGAAATTGCGCCGGTGTCGAAGGCTCTAATGGCGATACGCCGGGCGCCGCTACCGGCAGAGCCGGAATGCCTGGCTTTGAGTCTTTAAGGTCGCTGTTCATAATTCTTGCTTTAGATATCTCGGACTCGCGGAAGGGGAACTGCCCCCAGCAAAAACCCTAACTTGGAGCGGCGGCATCAGATCTACCAAAACTGGGACAATGCCGGGCCCTTCTTTCCGATCAAAAATTCCGATCCCCTATCTCCCGTTCTTTTGGCTAGCCATCACGCGACGCAGTGCTGCTACCAGGTCCGGCGCAGCGTTCTGCAGTTCTTCGTGATGGTGCAGCGCTAGCTCCTCCAGGACGCGTTCTCCTTTTTGGGTCAGGGTCAAAAGCACCTCGCGCCGGTCATCCTGAGCACGTTCCCGCCGCACGTAACCGCTGCCCTCGAGCCGGTTGGTCAGTTCCACCGCGCTGTGATGGCGGATGCGCATCCGGTTCGCGATCTCCCGAATCCGGGGGCGCATGCCTTCCGGCAAACCCTTTATGGTCAGCATGAGCTGGTATTGCCCGCGCTCCAATCCCGACTGGTGCACTGCTTCTTCACTGAAATGCAGGAATTTACGGATCTGATACCGGAACTCTGCCAGCGCTTGATAGTCTGCGAGCGTAAGCTTCTTCATACATCCAAATTGTATCGTGTCGCGATAATATATCTTCCATTATATCGTGAAGCGATATAACATACCAGTATCGTGTATAGGCCGACGCAGACTGCCGGGGGGCAGCCGCGTCAACCCCGCTTCCTGCAGCGCTGGTCGGTGCGGGAAGCGGGGTTCGCCCATTCGCAGACTTTCCTGCGTGTACCGTCGTGCCTTTCGTGACTGTGGTGACGGTCTTTGAAAGGCAGGGTCAAAGCGGCCGGCTCTAGCCGATTTCGTCGCACTCCATTTAGAATCCTTAGTCCACATCGGACAGGAGACTGCCCGTGATCCCGCGCTATACCCGCCCCGAGCTGGCCCGCATCTGGAGCGACGAAAACCGCTTCCGCACTTGGCTCGCCGTTGAGGTTGCCGCTACCGAAACACTGGCCGAAGCCGGACTGGTTCCCAAGGAATCTGCCAAGGCCATCCGCGAGCGCGCAGACTTTCGGGTCGAGCGGATCCACGAGATCGAAGCCGAGGTCCGCCACGACGTCATCGCCTTCACCACGGCGGTGGCCGAGATTGTCGGCCCGCATGCGCGTTGGTTTCACTACGGGCTCACCTCCAACGACGTAGTCGACACGGCGCAGGCCTTGCTGATCCGCCAGTCGTCTGAAGTCATCGCGCAGGATCTCCAGCGCCTCGCCGAAGTCCTGGAGCGCCGCGCCTGGGAGTTCAAAGACACTCCCATGGTCGGACGCACGCACGGTATCCATGCCGAGCCCATCACCTTCGGATTCAAGCTGGCCAACTGGTATTCGGAGGCGCAGCGCAACATTGCGCGCTTCATGGCCGCAGCAGAAGACATGCGCGTAGGAAAGTTCTCGGGTGCGGTCGGTGTCTTCGCCCATCTCACGCCTGAGCTCGAAGAAAAGATCTGCGCGCGCCTGGGATTGAAAGCCGCTGCCGTGAGCTCACAGGTGATCCAGCGCGATCGTCATGCGAACTATCTGTGCACGCTCGCAGTGATCGCATCCACGCTCGACAAGATCGCGACCGAAATCCGCCATCTGCAGCGCACCGAAGTGCGCGAGGCGGAAGAGTTCTTCAGCGAGAAGCAAAAGGGATCGAGCGCGATGCCGCACAAGCGCAACCCGGTCACGCTGGAGCAGATCAGCGGCCTGGCGCGCGTCGTGCGCTCAAATGCACAGGCAGGATTAGAGAACATTGCGCTCTGGCACGAGCGCGATATCTCTCACTCGTCGGTCGAGCGCGTCATCCTGCCCGACTCGACCACGCTCACCGACTACCTGCTCACCAAGACCGCGAACATCATCGATACGATGTTTGTTTACCCTGAACGCATGCGCGCCAATCTGGAATCGACGCGAGGGCTGATTTTCAGCGGACAGCTTCTGCTCGATCTGGTCGAGCATGGCGTGAGCCGCGAAGACGCGTACCGGCTCGTTCAGTCACATGCCATGCGCGCCTGGAAAGAAGGCCTGAACTTCCACGACCAGGTGATGGGGGACAAAGAAATCACCGAGCGCGTGCCGCGCAAGCAGATCGAATATGCCTTTGACCTGCCGCGCCAACTCAAGAACGTGGATAAGATCTTCGCACGTGTGTTCGGGAAGAAACCTCCCGCCAGGAGAGTAAACGCAAAGGCGTCAGCGAAGCGGAAATCTAAGTAAGTAAAGAAGTAGCCGAAGTTTTCCACGGTGTTCTTGCAGGAAACGGCGACCGTTTGGCGGAGCTTATTAGTCGAAAACAGGCTTGATTGGATTGCGAGCAAGATTTGGAGGCGCGGGTCGGAATCGAACCGACGCATAAAGGTTTTGCAGACCTCTCCCTTACCACTTGGGTACCGCGCCCTGCTCAAACATGTTAGCGTTCCGGCCAAAAATAACCTGCGCGGAACGCAGGTGGGGACGAAAATCTGGAGCGGGAGACGGGATTTGAACCCGCGACTTCGACCTTGGCAAGGTCGCACTCTACCACTGAGTTACTCCCGCTCGACAGCGTTCATTCTACCGTAACAGACCCATTCCTTCCAATGTTCTGCCGACCGCAGCGGATCGTCGGCGCTTGCTCACCTCACGGACCATTCCACGTCATACGCAACGTATCCCCAAGCCGAAGGTTCTCTCAACAACACAAAGGGTTACACATGATCGCCTGGTCAAGAGCCCGCTTCGCAGCCTTGTTGCTGCCTCTGTTCATGGTCTCTGATCCGACCTTAGGTACGTCGCGCATGTCCCTCGACAGCGGATCTTCCACCTCGCTCGCGCTCGATTCGCTGGATGGACTGGAGATTCAGGCTGCGCACGAGAAGGGCTTGGATCCTGTGAAAGTCACCGCCGACGTGGCCACGTATCGGGGACGCCGGGCCGTGCACCTGCTGAACGACGACAGCGTGATTGTGAACGGGAATCGCTCGGGCGGCCAGTCGCTGGCCATCGTCAAGGGATCCGATTTCAATAACGGTACCCTTGAGGTGGATGTTGTGGGGATGCCTCGCGTGGGATCGGCACCTGAGACGCGAGGATTTGTGGGCCTGGCGTTTCGCGTACAGGACCACGGTTCGCGGTTCGAAGCCTTCTATGTTCGCTTCACGAATGGCCGCGCGGAGGATCAACTGCGCCGCAATCACACCGCACAATATGTTTCGGAGCCGGATTTTTCCTGGTTTCGCTTGCGTGAGGAGAGCCCAGGCGTTTACGAGTCTTACGTTGACATAGAGCCGCAGGCGTGGACGCATCTGAAAATCCTCGTCTCCGGTCCGAAGGCACAGCTCTACGTAAACAACGCTCCACAACCCTGTCTGATCGTGAACGATCTGAAATTGGGCGATGCTCACGGCCAGGTTGCGCTGTGGAACGGGGCTGACACGGAAGCGTATTTCTCAAATCTGCGAATCGAATAATCCGCTTCACAAGGAGAAACGCATGTTGCGAAGTGTGAGTGTTTCGTTCTTATTCTGCGCGGCGATTTCGTTTTCGCACTTGGCCGACGCACAACAGCAAAGCAAGCTGGTCAAAATTCGCGACTCGGTCTACATGGCTGAAACGGCGTCGAACGTTTATCTCGTGACAACGCCGGACGGCAATGTCGTGATCGACACGGCTCCGACGAAGTGGGCGCCGGAGGCGAAGAAGCTTTTAGCTGAGGAACTGCGCGGTCCGGTCAAGTACATCATTCTGACGCACGCTCATGCCGACCACATCGGGGGAATCGATTTGTGGAAGGAACCGGGAACCCAGATCATCGCGCAGCGAAATTACTTTGAGTTCGTGAACTACGTCAGCCGGCTCGATGGTTTCTTTTCTCCGCGCAACGCCGCGGCCTTCAATCGTCCAGCCCACGATGTTGGGGCCTGGGCTGGCAACTATGGCGCGAAGGTTGATCCCAACGTCTTCTTCGACGAGAAATACAGCTTCACGCTGGGAGGGATTGAATTTCAGTTATTCAGCACGCCCGGCGAGACTCCGGATCATCTGACGGTGTGGATTCCGGCTTACAAGATTGCCTTCATTGGAGACAACTACTCTGGCATCGGTATTCCTGAACCCAATTCGTTTCCCAATCTATACGCGATTCGAGGCACGAAACCGCGCTGGGCTCTGGATTGGGCCCACTCCCTCGACAAAGTCCTGGAACTCAAACCAGACATCGTTCTGAACGGTCATGGCGATCCAATCGACGGGAACGCGGAAGTGACGCGGCGTCTCTCGCGATACCGCGACGCAATTCAATACGTGCACGACGAAACGGTCAAAGGAATGAACGCAGGCAAAGACGTATTCACGTTGATGCAGGAGATCAAGCTTCCGCCGAAGTTCGACCTCAGCGAATCGTTTGGCAAGGTGACCTGGTCTGTGCGCGGAATTTACGATGGATATGCGGGCTGGTTCGATGGGAATCCCACCTCGATGTACGAGTCGCCGGTTTCTTCCGTGTATCCGGACCTGGTGAAGCTTGCGGGAGGCCCGGAGCCGCTGGTGCGTCTGGCCCTGGAGAAAGTGGACGGCGGCAAGCCGGTTGAGGCGCTCCATCTTACCGATGTTGTTCTGGCCTACGATCAGAAAAACAGCGGCGCATTAAATGCGCGCATCAAGGCGCTCGAGGCGCTGCAGAAGACGTGCGAAAACTATGTGGAAGAGGGCTGGCTGGAAACCGGAATCGCGAGGGCGAAAGAGAAGCTGGGCACAGCAAATTGATTCCAGCGGGGGAACGGACCTCCCAACGAGAATAGGTAAGGGAGATCCTTCACTCCGCCTGAAAAGCGGCTCCGTTCAGGATGACTCTAATCCGGTGGCTGGCTTACAAACATGGTCAGGCAGATTACTAGTCCTGCCGCAACGCGATAATTGGATCGATCTTTGACGCCCGCCGCGCCGGGATATAAGTCGCCAGCATCGCCACTGCGAGAATTACCAGCGGGACCAGCAGATAGAGCCGCGGTTCGCTCACATGCATATCAAAGAAGATGGCGCCAAACACCTTTGGCAGAGGAAGTGACATAAGGAAGCCTATGGCTGTTCCAATCGCCGCCATCGTCGTTCCTTCTCGGAGGATCATGCGCATCACGTCGCGGCCCTTCGCGCCCATCGCCATCCGGATGCCGATTTCGTATGTCCTCTGGCCGACCGAATAGGCAATCAGGCCATAAATCCCGATCGCCGCCAGAATCAGAGCCAGTACTGCAAAGCTGGAAAGTGAGCTGGTAAAGAAGGAGTTTCCTCCTTTTTGTCGGTCGATTACCGCGGGCATACTCATCGAGCGAAAGAGCGGCAATTCTCCATCGACCTGAGCGACTGTGTTGCGCATCGCCGAAAGCAGGGAGTTGGGATCTCCCGTGGTTCGGACCATGAGGAAGAACGAAGCCACAGGACGCTGCAAGAATGGCTCGTAGACTCCTGGGTCCTCGCTTGGTGATTCCGAGTAGGTCTTTACGTTGCTCACCACGCCGATCACTTCACTCCATGCACTCGACGCACCCGCGACTTCAAGACGAACTTGTTTTCCCACGGCATCCCCGCCCGAAAAATAGCGATCCACAAACTTCTGGTTGACCAGCACTACGCGCCGGGCGGAGGAGTTGTCCTGATCGGTGAACGAGCGGCCTCGCAGCACGCGAATTCCGGCAGTGCGGAAAAACTCTGGGGTGACCACCATGTCGAGCGCAGTCAGCACCTGGCCGGCCGGCAGTTCGGGTTGCCCCTGGATTCTGAAGGTTACGCTACCGGGTCCACCAGCGGGCAGATCGGAAGTCGCTGCAGCCGATTCGGCCCCGGGCATCTGCGACAGGCGGGACAGGAGATCGCGGACGAACGCTTCTCGATGAGGAGAACCTTTGTATCTCGCCTCGTCCAACTTGACACCCCCCACCAGCAGGTGTTCGGCCTGGAAGCCGAGGTTCTGGTGCTCGACCTGATAGATATCCAGAAAGAGCAAGCCGGTCCCGATGAGAAGAAATAGTGCGAAGGCAATTTCTCCTGTGACCAACACCATGCGAAGACGAGAATGCGAACGTCCAGCCGAAGCACTGCGGCTTTCATCCTTGAGGCCTGTCGTGAGGTCGGCGCGGGACGCTTTCAACGCGGGAGCGAGTGCACACAACAACGCGCACCCCACTGAGACGACGGTAGAGAAGATGATGACGTTGGAGTCCAGGCTCAGCCCGATCGAATTAAAGGCATCATTGAAATTCATGGCCGAGCGGATAAACTCGATCCCGCGATAGGCCAGGAGCAGGCCCACGCCTCCGCCCAGGAACGCGATCACCATCCCTTCCGTAAGCAATTGCCGAATGATGCGAAAGCGCGCGGCTCCGAGAGAAATGCGGATTGCGAGTTCTTTCCTGCGTGCCGCAGCCCTCGCCAGAAGCAGGCCGGAGACGTTGGCGCAGGCGATCATCAACACAAATCCGACCGTAGTCATGATCACGGCTAAGCCGCTGCCAATGCCGAAACCGTAAATCAGGAAATCCGGAAGGGTGCGCACGGTCGCGCCCCAACCTTTTTCCGAGTCAGGAAAGTTGTCTGCCGCGCGACGGGCCAAGGTCGCGAATTCGGCGCGGGCCTGCTCGACGCTAACCCCCGGCTTCATGCGCCCAAACAGGTAGAGGGAGCGGTTGCGGCGCGCGGCGTCGTTTTGATCTTCTGGCGTGATCACAAGCGGAGTCCATAGTTCGTGCGGAAAACCGAGCAGCCGGAAATTCGCGGGCATGACTCCGATCACGGTGTAGTTTTCGCGGTCCAAGCGAATCGTGTGGCCGATGAGCGAGCGATCCGCGCCGAAGCGTCGCTCCCAGAGCGCATGGCTGAGGATGACCTCATGATCCTGCCCGCTCTGATCTTCTTCCGGGCTAAAGGTGCGGCCCATTTCTGCGCTGACTCCGAGCAAGCTGAAATAATTTGCGGTCACAGCCGCCGAACGCACCGACTCCGATTCGCCCTGATTGGTCAGGCTCGTGCTGTGGAATTCATCGGCCGCAGCCGTCTCCTGGAAGACCGTATTAGCGTCGCGCCAGGCGAGGTAGTTCGGGATCGACACCGTACTGTTGTCCGATTGAAAGCCGGATGCCGGATCGATCCCAGCCACCACTCCGATACGGTCGGGTTGGTACCCTGGCGGACGGCGCAGCAAGATGCCACTCACCATGCTGAACATGGAAGCGTTGATGCCGATGCCCAACGCCAGCGTGAGGACCGAAATCGCGGTGAATCCCGGATTCTTGACCAACTGCCGGATGCCGTACCGAAGGTCCTGAACAATGCCTTTGTTCATTGTGTGATCCGCTCCGATTGTAGGGGCTTCCTGCTACTTGGGGACAAACTGCCGATTGGAGGCTTCGCAACTGCCCGGCCAAACCGCAGAGTGAATTGGGGATTGGTAATAAAGGAGAAGTCGGGGTGTGCCAGGGCCATGGAGCGCGCCAACACGTCCGTTGATGGACGTTTGTGGCCGGGAATGGACAGGGTTGGCTAAGCTAGTTCGACCACGATTTTCTTTGCCGCCGGATCCAGCTTCGTGATGCGAAAGCTGCGGACCTGCCCCGTGCGCGCCGGTTCGCTTTTTGGACTCACCGATCCGCTCTTCCACCTTGCCTGCAGCATCGAGCTTAGTGACGACAGGTCGGCCTTGGTTTCCTTCGGGCCTTCGCTCTTGGGCTGGGCCGCTGCGCTCATCTTGCAGGTGGCGTGGATTCCTTCCCCCAGTTCAACGCGTGCCTGATCGCCAGATTCATCGATCAGGCGGCCCGTGACCACATCGCCTACTTCGTGCTCGACTACGTATTCATCCAGGCCGGTGGGTACAAGCTGCTTCATGCTCAATTTGATCTGGCGTCTTTCAGGATCGACTCCGATGACCAGTGCTTTGACGATCTGCCCGACCCGAAGCACATCTGCGGGCTGATTGATTCTTTTTTCCGGGCTGATCTCGCTGACGTGAATCATGCCTTCCACGCCTTCGGACATCTGCACGAAGGCGCCGAACTTTGTCAGGCTGGTTACCGGCCCCTCAACTTCAGAGCCAATCGGGAAGCGCTGCGGCACGTCGATCCAGGGATCGCCCAAGGCCTGTTTGAGACCAAGGGATATGCGGCGCTCGCCCTCGCTCATTCCCAGAATCACGGCCTCGACCGTCTCGCCCTGCTTTACAACGTCGCTGGCTTTTCGGATTTTGCCCTTGGACCATGACATTTCCGAGATGTGGATCAATCCTTCGACCCCGGGCTCGAGCTCGACAAAGGCACCGAAATCGACCAGGCGCGTCACCGTTCCGCGAACGCGGTCTCCCACCTTGAACTTCTGACCGACCGCATCCCAGGGATGGGGCTGAAGCTGCTTTAATCCCACCGACATGCGTCTCTTGTCGCCTTCGGTTCCTAGCTTCAAAACTTTCACATCAACGGACTGCCCGATAGACAAAACATCGGCAGGCTTATTGACGCGGCTCCAAGAGATGTCTCCCACGTGGAGCAGAGCATCCACGCCGCCCAGATCGACGAAAGCCCCGTAATCGGTCAGGCTACGGACGGTGCCGCTCAACACGTCGCCCTCTTTGATCTGCCCGAACTTCTGTTCTCTCGCGGAACGTTCTTCTTCTTCGGCTACGATTCGGCGGTCGACGACCACGTCTTCGTCCGTGACATCGAGCTTGGTGATTCGGCAGCGGATCTCCTGCCCCACCAGCTTCTCCATCTCCGAAGCTTCGCGAACGCCGCTGCGTGAGGCCGGCATGAAGGCGCGCACGCCTACATCGACACTGAAGCCGCCCTTGATCACCGCTGTGACTGTGCCAAGCACTGGCGATTTTTCGGCGAAAGCCTTTTCCAAACCCGACCAATCCATCGGGCGTTCGACCTTGAAGCGCGACAGTTCGTAATAGCCATCGAGATCGCGGCCCTTGACCGTGACCGAAGCCTTATCTCCAGGCTTGAGCGTCTCGCCTTGCAACGCGGAGAGCGGAAGAATTCCCTCCGACTTGAAGCCGATGTCGAAGAATACGGCCTCGTCGGTTACGGCGATGACCGTAGCGTCGATCTGCCGGCTGCCTTCGGTTTTGCGGGAATGGCTCTTTTGAAACTGCGAAAGGATGTCGCCGAACGATTCGGTCGGTTCAGTCGGCGTTTGGTTTTCTAAGCTGTTTGAATTCGTCTGCGGATCGGCCATGAAGGATGACTGCCTCTTCCAAAAATTAGAAATAGAACTCCATTGTAATCGGCTCTAGTGATGCACCCACTGCGGATCTTGTTCCGCATCCACAATCTCTCCGTCCCGCATGTGAATGATCCTGTCACCGTAGGCCGCAGCTTCAGGATTGTGCGTGATCATCATAACTGTCTGCCCCAATTCCTTATTCGACAGCCGCAGCATACTGAGTACGACATCGGAATTCTTGGAGTCCAGATTGCCCGTGGGTTCGTCGGCCAGCACCACGGTCGGCTTATTGATCAGCGCGCGCGCCAGGGCTACCCGTTGCTGCTCGCCTCCGGAAAGTTCGGATGGACGATGTTTCAGGCGTTTGGTCAGGCCGAGAAGGTCGGTGATCCGGTTGTAGTGCTCCTGTTCGAAGTTGCCATTCCTGGAAATCTCTTTTGCAATCAAGATGTTTGACTGAGCATCCAGAGTCGGGAGCAAGTTAAATTTCTGAAATACGAAGCCGATCTTGCGTTTGCGCATGCGTGTGCGTTCGGCATCCGAGAGCGATGCCAGATCATCGCCGTCGAGGACGACGCTGCCTCCGTCGGCGCGCGTGAGGCCGCCCAATAAATAGAAGAGGGTGGATTTTCCGCTGCCAGAGGGGCCTACTACGCTGACAAATTCACCCTTCTGCACGGAAAAGGAAATCCCCCGCAGTGCCTGCACCTCAATCTTGCCTACATGATAGGTTTTGCGCAGGTCCTTGGCTTCAATGAACGCTCCACTCATGTCTGATAGAAATCTTACACGAGGGTAGCACCGGCGTCCCGAGCCGGGTGGGGGCAGAGCCGTTTAAGCCATGGTGAGGATAGATCGTTAGGCGACGCCGACCTGTCGCGCGATTGCTGGAGCTTTCTGGTGCATTCGTTTGGGTCCACGCTTGCGCACCAGCAGCAGTCGGACGCGCTCCAGTAGGTCTGCCGGAGCGTACATGCCTTTGGTAAGAAATACATCCGCCTGCGAGTCGTGATCGTAGATGCGGGCTTTGCTGGAGATGAGAACCGCTGGCATCTGAGGTGACAGCTCCTTGATTTTCGCAATGAGCTGGGGCCCGTCCAATCCCGGCATCGTCATATCAGCGATCACGAGATCGATTCCGCCTTGCGCGAAGCGCGTCAAGGCATCTTCTCCGCGAGTGAAGCTCGCCACGCGATAGCCGCGGGTTTCCAGCATGATTTTACGGTGAGAAAGCGACTGCTCATTGTCATCCACACAGAGGATCGTGCGTTTTGGTTTCATCAGCCTTCAGCCATTCATTGGCGCGATGACACGGCAGTCGCAGGAGCCAACAAAAGGTTTTCTCAATATGAAGAATGTGCGAAGCGAACCTGTATGCTAGCGGGAACCCTTATCGCTGTAAAGTAACGCGGATGCTAATGGAACTTTAAGGCCATTGATTTTCTTCGTGTAAAAGTTTTCACGCGATTTTACGGAGGGTTTCACGCATTCTCACAAAAGCAATTCGGCGCGCATGACTTCTACGGCGTTGCCTCCGACGCGAACGTTGACTACCGAGTTATCCCGGTTTCTCGACGCACGCACCAGGATGCGGCTCGGGCGCCGCATTTCGATTCCCTGTTCGATCAAGACGCGTTGCTCGGCTTCGGCCACTCCGTGAGCCACGATCCACGAGGCCGTGCAGCCCGCTGCCGACCCTGTTGCCGGGTCCTCTCCGTTGTAAAACAACATGCGGGCGTGCAGGCCGGCTGCTGGATCGATGGTTTCGAGGGTCACAAAATAGAAAAACTTTCCGCCGGATTTTTCGAGATAGTCTGACGCGCGAGCGAAGTCGATGTGGAGCTTTTGGATGACGGCGAGTGACTTCAACGGCGTCACCGTAAACGGTACGCCGGTAGAGACCGTCTGGATGGGGAGCGAAGCGTCGAAATCATCCGCGGTCAGTCCGGTTGCGCGCGCAACCGCCTCGCGATCATGTCTCGTGCCGAATACCGGATCAACCTGCGTCATCTCTCCGAACACAGGCTCACCGGGCGTATGTTCGAATTTTACTGGGACCCGTCCCACGTTTAGTTCAAGAGCAACTTCCTGAGCGCCACTTGCACTACGCAGCGCGAACGCTGTTCCTAGTGTCGGATGACCCGCGAACGGCAATTCTTCCCCAACTGTAAAAATTCGCACGCGTACGCCACGCTCGCGTTCCGTCGCCGGATCGCGCGGGAATATGAAAGTAGTTTCCGACAAGTTCATTTCTTTGGCGATCGCTTGCATTTCGGCGTCGGTCAGCCCGCGCGCGTCAGAGAAGACCGCAAGAGAGTTTCCTTCCAGCGCTTTCGAAGAAAAGACATCCCACTGAGTCATTGCTAGTTTTCGTGAGGGCATAAGGATTCCCGGCAAATGCTCAAACCATCATCGATGCCTCCACAAGCGATGACGAAGAGGGTACTTGCGATGCAGAAAAAGGCGGGAACGGGCTTGGAATCAGAGGTCCGGGCGGTTTGACACTTCCGTCTCGCGCGCCTATCCTAACCCGTATGTCTTACCTGTCCACCGCCAGTGCGATGTGTTGTTGTCTTTCGCCGGCGTGTGGGTAGGGACGTAACGAAATTCTTCCCACCCACCCGGCTGCCAGCGGGTGGGTTGTTATTTGCACTCGCTCTTAGAGCCGGAACCCAGGTCGGACCGATTTCGAAATCATCAGCAATCGTTTAACAAGGAGAAACCTATGACTACAGCGACCGCAAATGAGACTTACAACGTTCCGAGGATCAATGACACCGCTCCTGATTTCACCGCCGAAACCACGCAGGGGACAATCCACTTTCATGATTGGGTGGGCGACGGTTGGGCGATTCTGTTCTCGCATCCCAAAGACTTTACCCCGGTCTGTACCACCGAGCTCGGTTACATGGCGAAATTACAGCCGGAGTTCGCCAAGCGCAATGTGAAGATCATTGGGCTGAGCGTTGATCCCGTCACCAACCACAGCAAATGGGCAGCTGATATTGAGGAGACGCAGGGAGCCAAGGTGACGTATCCGATGATTGGCGATCCGCAATTGAAAGTTGCCAAACTTTACGGAATGCTGCCCGCCGATGCCGGGGAAAGCTGCGAAGGGCGCACTCCCGCGGACAATGCCACCGTGCGCACGGTCTTCGTCGTGGGGCCAGACAAGAAAATCAAGCTGCAGCTCAGCTATCCCATGACGACCGGACGCAATTTCGACGAGATCCTGCGGGTGATCGACTCCATGCAACTCACCGCGAAGCACAAAGTGGCGACCCCGGTGAACTGGAAACAGGGCGAGGATGTGATCCTCACGGCCGCGGTCACCAACGAAGAGGCACAGCAGAAGTTCCCCGGCTTCAAGACGATCAAGCCGTATCTGCGAACGGCTCCGCAGCCGAAGTAATGGGTTGAAATATGTGGCGCGGGCGCTCTCGCCCGCGTCATTTTAGTTTTGGGATAATTGATTTCAGCGGAAGCGCAGGCGGTCCGGTGATCGTCCCGGTCTTCAAAACCGGCGGATGGCAGGCAATCCTGTCATTGATGGGTTCGACTCCCATTCGCTTCCGCCAGTCTTTTTGCTACCCTAATCCGCGTCCGCATGACTCGTCCTCCTGACGCGAGCACCACTAAACCGACGCGAATAAGTGTGGTCCGCTGGCTGATTGCCGCCCTCGCCGGAGTGTTTGCCTTTGTCAGCTATGTCCAGAGAATGAACATCTCGGTTGCGGCAGAGTTGATGATGCCCGAGCTCGGACTGACAAAGACTGAAATGGGGCAGGTTTTCAGCAGCTTTTTGCTTGGATACGCGATCTTTCAGATTCCTGCCGGACAGTTGGGCGACGCTATCGGTCCTCGCATCACTCTCACCATCGCAGCGCTGGTTTGGGGCGCGATGACCATTCTCACCGGACTACTTCCGAAAATGTTTGTAACTGGAAGCACGGCGCTGCTGATTGCGCTCGCGATCGTACGCTTCGCGCTCGGAGCATCGGAAGCTGCGACGTTCCCGGTGGGCAGCCGCGCGATTCGCAACTGGACTCCTCCGAGCGAGCGGGCCTTCGCCAACGCTTTTCTTATGGCGGGTAGCGCTTCTGCAGCAGCTCTGTCGGCTCCGCTGGTGTCGTGGCTGATGGTGCGGCTCGGCTGGCGTCCGGCATTCTATGTCACGTCACTATTCGCGTTCGTGATCGCGGCGGTCTGGTACGGAATTTCACGCGACGATCCCAGAGATCACAAGTGGGTAAGCCAGAACGAATTGGAACTGATCAAGCCGGGCAGGGACGCTTCTTCGACGAAGCCGGTTGCCTGGTCAGAAATTCTTCGCGACCGCAATCTTCTGTTTCTCTCGCTCAGCTACACCTGCGAAGGATACATACTCTTCATTTTTGTTTTCTGGTTATACATCTATCTCGTGGAAGTAAGGGGATTCAGCATGTTGAATGGCGGGTTGGTCGCGAGCTTGCCCTGGTTGACCGCGCTGGCGTGTGCGCCTCTGGGCGGATACGCGTGCGACCGCCTGAGCGAAAAGCGCGGCCGGTTCGCGGGCGCCAGGATCGTCATCATCCTGGGATACAGTTTGTCGGGCTTACTGTTATTCGCAGCGGCTGAGCTTAAGTCTGCAGCGCTGGTGATAGCAGCGTTGTGCGTGAGCATCGGCGCCCTTTATTTTGCGGAGCCCGCCTTCTGGGCCACTGCCATCCATCTCTCCAAAGAACGTGCGGGCGCGGTTTCCGGAATCATGAACACGGCAGGGATCGTGGGAGGAATCATTTCGACCTCGCTAACGCCAGTGATCGTGAAGCGTTTCGGCTGGCTACCTGCCTTAGGCTCGGGGGCCGCCGTGGGAATCGCCTGTGCTGCACTATGGGTCGTTATTGGAGGCCGCAAACTGGAAGTGCAAGAACGATAATTTCTTGCTTCTGAACGAAAGACGCGTCTCAGCTGTTGACCCGCTAATTCATTTTCATCTCATAAACATTCGTAAGAAGTCGAAAAAATCCGCTTGACCATTGTCATCAGTACGAAGCAAAATTCACCACCATCCGCTAGTCTTTTTGTCCGCATTTCTGGGGACACGTGTCACTTTAGTGACATCCAGTCGAGGAGAGAGATCGATGAAGGCACTTGCTTTGTACGTCATCCTGGCACTCAGTTCCATGTTCGCCCTGCTCAGTAGTGCTGTTGGGCAGGCAGTCTACGGCAATATCGTGGGCACGATAAGCGATTCCAGCGGCGCAGCAGTACAAAATGCCGCGATCGAGATCACCGACCTGGATCGCGGTACGGCATACAAGGCAACGGCCAACGAAAGCGGAAATTTCGAGCAAACGCACCTGCTCGCGGGCCGCTACAAAGTTCAGGTTACTGCATCGGGTTTTAGTCCCTTTGAAACCACGGCAGTCGTACAGATCGACTCTTCTACGCGCGTTGACGCCCGGTTGGGCGTTAAGGGTGAATCCACCAACGTGACTGTAACGGCCGAGACTCCCTTGCTGAAGACCGATCGCGCCGACGTGAGTACGACGATCACAACGGAAGAGCTCGGCAGCTTTCCGATCCTGAATCGCAATCTGACGCAGATGCTGCTAGTCACGCCGGGAACCCAGCTCAACGACTGGACCCACGCCCAGTCCGAGAATCCTCAGGGCGGATATCAGATCGACGTGAACGGCCAGCAGTTCACCTCTAACGGGTTCCTGCTTGACGGTACCGAGAACAACAGCGCGATTCTCGGCATCGCCGTCATCAACCCGAACATTGATTCTTTGCAGGAGTTCAAGGTCACGACCAGCAACTACGACGCGGAATTTGGTTCCGTGGCGGGTGCGCTGATGCAAGCCACTACCAAGTCGGGCACCAACGGCTTTCACGGCTCCTTGTTTGAATATTTGCGCAATGACAAATTCAACGCCAACGACCGCTTCTCGGGAATCAATCTGCCGCTGCGCTGGAATCAGTTCGGCGTCACGCTGGGCGGCCCGGTCATCAAGAACAAGCTGTTCTTCTTCGGGGATTATCAGGGAACCCGCCGTCGACGCGCAGCTTCGGTCGTTACTACAGTGCCTACGGCAGCCGAGCGCGGCGGTGATTTGCGAGGCCTGCTCGGGGATTTCATCTGCACAGATGGAAGCACGTCTTCGAGCGGCTGTGCCAGCCCGTTGATGGTGACGACGACTGAAGGGGCGAGTGTTCCCGCCCAAGCCGGCATGGTGTTTGACCCAACCACTGGAAATTCTGACGGAACCGGGCGGCTCGCGATTTCGAGCGGCGGACAGGTCAATGTGCTGCCATCCGTCCCCTCCGCCGTTTCCAATATCCTGAATTTTCTTCCGCCTCCGTCGCCCAGCGCCGCAGCAGCCATTGCCAACAACTACATCGCGTCGGGAAGCGAAAAATTCAACAGCGACCAGTTCGACGGACGAATCGATTACAACTTCTCCGACAAAATGCATATCTTCGGCCGCTACACATTGGCCGATTTCGATTTGTCGGCTCCCGGAGCTTACGGTACCGAGGCGGGTGGTCCAGCCCTCAACGGCATAAATTTCGCCGGCAGCTCTTTGGACCGGAACCAGAGCCTTGCTCTGGGCGCGACGTACACGTTCAGCCCGAGCCTGATCACGGATTTCCGTTTCGGATTCTACCGCTATCGCATCCGCGTGCAGCCGAATGGAGTGGGTACAACTCCGGCTACCGATGCCGGCTTCACCGGCCTGAACCAGGGCACCGTCGAAACCAGCGGCATGCCTGCCTTCTATATCAACGGCAACGGAGGTTTTGATTTCGGCTACGCGTTGGGAGTCAATCAGTGCAATTGCCCGCTGAAGGAAACCGAGAATCATTTCCAATTCGTCGACAACTGGACGAAAACCAGGGGCAATCACAGCTTCGGCTGGGGCGTCGATATTCGCCGTGCGCAGCAGCAGAGAATTCCCAGCGATTCGCACCGCTCGGGTGAGATTTCTTTCACTGACGGCGTGACCGGCAGTGCCGATGTCGATGCCGTGGCTGCTCTCGGCACGAGTGGAGATACCACGGGCGCAGCGTTAGCCTCGTTCCTGTTGGCCCAGCCCAGCAGCTTCGCCCGCTACTTCACTGGAATCGGCTTCCATCCGGGCTTGCGGCAGACCAGGCTGTTCTTCTTCGGCCAGGACTCCTGGCGCGCCACTTCAAAGCTAACGGTCAACTATGGGTTGCGCTATGAGAACTATCTGCCCCAGACTGCGGCCAGTAAAGGTGGTGCAGGTAGTTTTGATCCGAATACCGGGGATGTACTGGTCGCGGGCTACGGGTCGGTGCCCCTGAATATGGGCGTGAAAGCCTACAATCTGGGATTCGCGCCGCGAATCGGAGTCGCATATCAGGTAAAGGAGCGTACGGTGGTGCGCGCCGGATACGGTCGCAGTTTCACGCCGGCCGGTCTCGGCGCGGTGTTCGGGCAGGCTCCCGATTATGACCCGCCAATCACCAACCCCCAACAAAACGTGCAAGCCAACAACTATTCGCCCGTGTTTGACTTGCTGAACGGGCCGCCGGTGATTACGAATCCGCCGATTGGAGCCAATGGCCGTTATCCCCTTCCCGATGGACTGAACGTTTATTACTTCTTCAATCCGCCGAGTTCGTATCGTGTTCCGCTGGCGGATACCTGGAACCTAGCGGTCCAGCACCAGTTCAATCCAACGCTGACCGCGGAAGTGGCTTACGTGGGAAATGTAGGCCGGCACCTGTATATCAATCCCAATGTCAACCAGGCTTCGCCACCCACTGCAGCCACCGCTCCTGCAACTTACAGCGATTTCGATTCGCGCCGCTTGTATTTCCAAAGGTTCGGTCTGGAGCAGGGGCTTTATGAAATCTGCAACTGCGACAACTCCAGTTACCATGCGATGCAGATCAAAGTGCAAAAGCGGGCGGCTCACGGACTCGATTTCCTCGTGACCTACACCTATGGCAAAGCCATGGTGAATAGCGAAACCGGCGGTGCCTTCTCGAACAATCTCGCCTGGTGGCAGGATCACGGTCCGGCAAACTACGACCGCGCGCAGACCCTGACCGTGAGCCATTCATGGGAGCTTCCCTATGGACGTGGCCGCCACTGGGGCGCGAATCTGAGTAAACCCGCAGACTTGCTTCTCGGTGGATGGGCGTTCAGCGGAATCAGCAGGTTCGAATCAGGTTTGCCCTATACGCCATTGGTATCTAACGCGCCCCTCCTTTACGCCGACTTTAACAGCATCCGCGCAGACCAAATTGGCAATCCCAGCGTGTCCAACCAGAGCGCCAATCTGTGGTTCAACCCCGCGGCCTTTGTATATCCGCAGGGCTTAGGCAGGAATGGCGATGTGCATCACAACGCTCTCCGCGGTCCTGGATTCGACGAGTTGGATCTGGCTCTCGGCAAGGTCTTTACCTTGACTGAGGGAAAGACCCTGGAGTTCAAATGGGAAACGTACAACGCCGCCAATCATGTGAACCTCGGAAATCCGAATAACTACGTGGACCAGAGCGGGGCAGGACAAATCACTTCCGCCGCTGCCATGCGGCAGATGCAATTTGGTTTACACTTCCGTTTCTAGCCGGCTGAGCCAGTCGGAGCGCAGGAAGCTTCGGCTGGCCTCCCGTTCAGTCGCTGTTCAGAAATAGAGAGGGCACATCTCAACATGAAACTATTCGTGTCTCTTGTTGTCGCGGCAGTATTGATGGTCCCACGGTCGCAGGGGCAACAGGCCCCGCCGTATCCCGCGCCGGATGAGCGGTACAAAGTAGACATTCTCGAGATTGTTGGGCATCCCGATGACGACATCGAGGCCGCTGCGTACATTGCGAAATTAATTGAGCAGCAGCACAAAAAAGTTGCGGTCGTGTACGCGACGCGGGGAAATTCAGGAGGCAACGCGGCCGGGCCGGAGCAGGCGAACGCGCTAGCCGACATTCGCGAAATGGAAGCTCGCCACTCGCTGGCCTCCTATGGAATCCACAACGCGTGGTTCCTGCATGGATCGGACACGCCGGGAGCCGATGTGCTTCATTCACTGGAGCTGTGGGGCCACGGTCAGGCGCTGGAGGAGGTCGTCCGCCTGGTGCGCATCACGCGGCCGGAAGTGATCATCACATGGATGCCGAATTATGTCGTCGGGGAAAACCACGAGGATCATCAGGGAGCCGGGGTTCTCGCCACAGAGGCCTTCGATCTGGCGGCCAATCCGGTCGCGTTTCCAGAACAGCTCGAGGCGCCTCGCGATCGCCTGACTATTAGCAACTACGGAGAAGGCCTTCGTCCCTGGCAGCCAAAGAAAATCTATTATTTTTCCGATACGATTCACTTCGACTTCTTCAAAGGAAATGGGCCAGAATACGCGACGACTGAAATGTCAACCGGCCGGAAGGAATCCTACGCGCGGGTCGCGGCAGAAGCGTGGGGCTACTACAAGACGCAAAATGATTTTACCGACGCTCAGTTGAAAGAGTTCTCGGAAATGCCGGTGCGTTTCATCTTCGGCAAGTCTCTCGTCGGAGGAAACGCTACAAGTGACATCTTCGAAGGCATAACGCCCGCGCCGATCGCCTATTGGCGTGCCGCGGGTTACGAGCCTCCGCCGCCCGGCCTGGGTCTCGAACTCGGCGGCCCTTGGGCGTTCTACCGGGCTTTCTGGAAAGCGCACGGCATCGATCATCTGGCAAAACTGTACGCGCCTGAGGCGCAGGTTGCGCCGGGAGAGTCGTTGTGGGTTCCCTTGATCATCCGGAATGATACCGATTCGGATAAGCAAGTCACGCTTCACGCAACGCTGCCGGCAGGATGGACTGCAAAGCCCGAGTTCACCACCTTCAGCGTAGCAGCACATGATTCTTATCCCATTCAGCTGGCGGTGAACTCCTCTGCAGCTCACAAAGGAACGTGGCAGACATTGACGTGGACGGCTGACAGCAGCGGCCAGAGCGTCGGCACCGTCACCCTGAGAGTGGATGTCGTGTCGAACGGACTGCCCCAATAAAACCGGGTGCCCCACTTCTCCCTTTTTGGGGGAAGTGGGAATTACTGCAGCGTCTTCTTCAACCAGTCCACCAGCGCCTTCTTGTACCACAGAAACTCTGGATGCGGCTCCCAGTGGTCCATCCCGTGGGGCGCCCCCTCAATAGTGATGAGATCGCAATGCGCGCCCGCCTGCTTCATCTTGTCGCACATCTCAACCGACTGCTCATAGGGAACATCCTCGTCTTTCGAGCCGTGCATCAGAAGGAATGGCGGCATATCTTTTACGATGTACAGCACCGGCGACGCTCTCATCAATATCGGGACGGTGGTGGCGTCCACTGTTTTGATTCCAAAGAGATCGAAAAGTTCGTGAGGCAGCGGTTTCCACTCGACGGCTGCGGCCACGAAATCGTGCACCCCGTACATGGATACGACGGCAGCCACTCGTGTATCTCCGCGGCCCCTGGCTCCGACGTAAGAAACCAGATGTCCGCCCGCGGATTCCCCAATCAGAGCGATGCGCCTGGGATCCACCTTGTATTTCGAAGCATTTGCCTTCACAAACCGGATGGCGGTCTCCACGTCATCGGCATCCGCTGGAAAGGGGAATTGCGGGGCCAGCCGGTAGTTGATGCTGAACCACGCAAAGCCGGCATCGGTCAGCGGCTGAAAAATGTAGGTGATGTACTGTTCTTTGTCGCCCGCAACCCATCCTCCACCGTGAACCAGGATTGCCGTCGCAAATGGGCCCGCTCCCTCAGGAATGTGTGCATCGAGTGTCAGGCGTACACCGCCAGCTTGCGCATACTCAACATCTTTGAAGTCGGCTGCGGCCGCGGCCAGACACATCGTCAGCAGGAAAAAGACGCAAGTTCGGATGGAACGCTTCATACCGTTTGCTCTAATTCGAAGATAGATCGGTTCGCGGCGGCATCACTGATTCACGCCGCTAGCCAAAACGCCACCGTCCACCGGCAGGATTGTTCCGGTCACGAAACTGGCGGCATCGGATGCAAGGAAGATCGTCGCACCCACGAGTTCTTCCAGCTCGCCAAAACGCTTCATGGGCGTGCGCATCAGCACTTCGTCCCCTCGTCCCGTGCCAACGAGAAGCTTTTCGCTCAAAGGTGTCCGGAAGTATCCCGGCGCAATCGCATTGACGCAGATTCCATATTTCGCCCACTCGACCGCAAGGGATTTCGTCAGCGAGGCGAGCCCGGACTTACTCGCGCTGTAGGCTGCCACTTCGTAGAGGGCAAGGAACGATCCCATCGACGCAATGCTGATGATCCGTCCGTAGCGCCGTTCGATCATATGCCGTCCGAAGACCTGGCAGGTGCGCAGCATTCCGGTCAGGTTTGTTTCCATAATCCGGTTCCAGTCCGCCTCCGAATAATCGAGCGTCGGCGCTCGTTTCGTGATACCGGCAGCATTGATCAGGATGTCGACTTTGCCGAACGCATCGAGACAGGCCTTCAGCAACTTTTCGAGCGAGCCGCGATCGGCCACATCGCAGGTAACGCGTAGCGAGCGCCGGCCCAGGGCCTCGATCTCGCCCGCCAGCGAGTCCACCAGTTCCATGCGCCGCGCGCTGGAGACAACGTCCGCTCCGCCCTTCGCAAGCCCGAGCGCCAGCACTCTGCCGATTCCAGAGCTTCCACCGACGACCACGGCGACCTTACCGTCGAGATCCAGTTGCTTGTAAGCCATATCTCCTCTTAGTCATGGAGCGACGGCCGCCCGCGGCTGTCCGTCGATTCCTTGATGCGTCATCCCGAGCGAAGCCGTTTTTCAGGCGGAGTGGGATCTCCTACTTAAAGAAACCCAAAGTCCATCTTCGCGGGAGATCCCTCGTCCCGCTGGAGAAAACGCGGGACTTCGGGATGACGCCTATGCAAAATGTCTCACCAGTTAAACATCGTCCCATCTTGCTTCCGGTTCACTGGCAGGTACGCCCGCTCGTACGGGAATGTGGCGCCAAGCTTTTCATCATAATCCACCCCCAAGCCCACGGCATCGCCCGGATGTAGGTACCCATTTTTGAACGAATACGCGTGCGGGAAGACTTCATCCGTCTGGTCGGTGTGCCGCATATACTCCTGGATTCCGAAGTTGTTGATCGAAACATCGAAATGCAGCGCCGCAGCCATTGCCACCGGAGAAAGATCGGTCGCTCCGTGAGATCCCGTACGCACGTGATAAATCTCGGCCAGCGCTGCGATCTTTTGGAGGTGCGTCAGCCCGCCGCTGTGGACGACCGTCATCCGCAAATAGTCGATCAATTGTTCGGTAATCAGAATGTGGGCATCCCAAACCGCGTTAAATACCTCTCCCACAGCGAGTGGAATGGTCGTGTGCTTGCGAATCAGGCGGAAGCCCTCCTGCAGCTCTGCAGGCACTGGATCTTCCAGCCAGAAGAGATGATACGGTTCGAGACTCTTCCCCAGTCGCGCCGCCTCAATCGGCGTCAGCCGGTGATGCACGTCGTGGAGCAGATGCAAGTCATCCCCAAACTTCAACCGCAGAGCCTCAAAGAGCTTCGGCACATGCAGCAGATATTTTTCCGTGGACCACGAATTCTCCGGAGGCAAACCCTTCTCGGCCGGCTCGTAAAACATCTTGTCCTTCGCCACGCCGTAGGTTGAAGGAAGTCCCGGAATCCCCGACTGCACCCGGATCGCCAGATATCCCATTTCCCGGTAGCGCGCTACTTCATCCGACGTCTCTTCGATATCACGCCCGTTAGCGTGCCCATAGACCAGTACCCCTGTCCGGCTGATCCCACCGAGCAGGTTGTAGACCGGAGTCTTCAGCGCCTTGCCCTTAATGTCCCACAGCGCCATATCGACGGCCGCGATCGCGGTCATCGTCACCGGCCCGCGCCGCCAGTAGGCACCGCGGTAGAGGTACTGCCACACATCCTCGGTCTGAAACGGATCGCGGCCGATCAGGCAAGGCACAACGTGATCTTTCAAATAGGATACGACCGCAAGCTCCCGGCCATTCAGGGTGGCATCGCCCAATCCGTAAATGCCCTCGTCGGTGAAAATTTTCAGCGTGACGAAATTTCGTCCGGGACAGCTGACGAACACCTTGGCATCCGTGATTTTCATGCACTCTCCACCAGTTCCGGCGCCCACTCAGGAGCGCGGGCGTCCCCGCCCGCGCCGACTCTGACCCACGAGTGTAACCAAACCTCAGATTCGGCGCACGAGCCCTCGCTCGGTAGCCTGGTTATTCCGCACCAACAGCAGCGTCAGGATCATCCCAACGAAAGGAATAATTCCTGCCGCAATCACAATCGGATCAAACACGTGCGTGCCCGCCCCCTGTCGCGCATCGGACACATATCCTACAAGTTTGAACGCCACGATCGTTCCCAAGCCCGTTCCCGTGCCGCCCAGTCCGCTCACCGACGCGACCGAGTCGCTGTTGAATAAATCGGACGGCAGCGTGTTGGCCATGATCGTGAACCCGGCATACGTAAACGTCACAATGGAAAACAGCACGGCCATCACGTATAGATTGGTAGTGAAGATCGTAAAGATCAATAACGTCATGCCAATTCCGCCGTAAATGATGGGTACCTTGCGAGCCCATCCCAGCGACACTCCCCGGCGTATCAGGTATCCGGAAAACCATCCCGCCACGAAGCTTCCTATGTCGGCGGCGACGAAAGGAATCCACACCGCGATCAGGCCTGTCTTGAGTTCGATTCCCTTCGCGACAAGATAGATTGGGAACCACTCGGTAATAAAAAAGAAGACAGGATCAGTGAATGTCTTCGCGATGATCGCGCCCCAGGTCTGGGGCAGTTTCAAAAGATCGCGCCAGCGCGGACGAGCGTGCTCTACGGCCGGATCGTCCTGTGCCTTGTCCGCCTTGATCATTTCCCGCTCAGCCGTGCTGATCCGGTTGTGTTCTTCGGGCGGGTAGTAAAGCCATCGCCACGCAATCAGCCAGAAGAAACCCAGGATGCCTGGAACTGCGAACGCCGGGCGCCATCCCCAACGAAAATAAATCCATAACACGATGAAGGGGGCGATCGCTCCGCCGATGGACGACCCGCTGTCGAACAGCGCGGTGGCTAGTGCGCGCTCCCGTTTCGGAAACCATTCCGAAACGGCCTTGGTCGCCGCCGGCCAGTTGGCCGACTCGCCCGCGCCCAGCAAAAAACGAAACGTTGCAAAGCTATAAAACCCGCGTGCCAGCGACGTTGTCATCGAAATGATCGAATACCAGATCACGGTCGCCGTGAGCCCTCGCCGCGTGCCCACGCGATCCATCAGACGGCCAAAAATGCTTTGGCCGATCGAGTACGCCACGCGAAATGCGATCGCCAGATTCGCGTAATCCGAATTGGTCCAGTGATATTCGAGCTTTAGATACGGGGCGAGCAGGGAAAGGGTTTGCCGGTCGATGTAATTAATGACCGTAGACGCGAACAGCAGCCCGCCAATCCACCAGCGCAACGACGGAATTGGCCTCGGGGCAGTCGCCATTGGTGAGGATTACGAGAGCGTTATTTGCGACTCCCGACGTAAGGTCATCAGCAAGTTCTGACTTAACAGTGACGAGGAATTCTCATCGAGGTAAACAGTCACATTGGAATGCCGCCTCAAGATGGATGCCGGCGCCATCGGACTGATCTCTCCTTCGAGGCACATCTTCACGGCATTGGCTTTGCGTTGATCGGGCACGACCGCAACAATTTCCCGCGCCTTCATGATCTGCCGGGGCGACATTGAGATCGCACGCGTAGGCACTTGCGAGATGTCGTTGAACCATCCTTCGCCCACCTGTTGCCGGCGGCAGGCTTCGTCGAGTTCCACGATGATGTACGGCTCGTCGGTTTCGAAGTCCGCCGGAGGATCGTTGAACGCGATGTGGCCGTTTTCCCCGATCCCGACAAATGCAACATCAATTGGCGCAGAGGCGAGTTGCTGCCGCACCGTCTGCAGAGCGGCCGATAAATCAGGCGCGTCCCCCTCAATAAAGTAGTACTTCGAAATGCCAACCTTGTGGATCACGCGCTCCAGCAGGATCTTTCGGAAGCTGGCGCGGTGTGTAGTCGGAATTCCCACGTACTCGTCGAGATGAAAAGCCTCAACCTTGCTCCAATCAAGATCCGGCGTATTCGTGAGGGCCTCCAGAAATGCGAACTGCGATGTGCCCGTAGCCAGCACCACCCTGCAATGGCCGTTCTTGGGGATGGCTTGTCGAATCGCTGCGGCCGCCTGTTCCGAGGCGGCTTGAGCCAATGCACCACGATCCTTGAAGTATCTTAGGAGCATGAGGAAATCGCGCCGTGCGAGTCTCGGCGCATTATACAAGTCCGAATCCCGGCAGCTTTTCGCGGGATGAAATCGGATCAAATCTCCGCTCGCTCCAACCGCGGTGCCAGCGCCTGCACGAATCCCAGGGCAACCAGGTAAGCCAATCCGGCGATCAGGAAAATCGGGACGTACGAGCCGCTGTGCTGCAAAACATACCCCACCACCTTCGCGATTAGCATCCCCGCGATCGTTCCGAGCAGTGTGCCGAATCCGACGACCGAGCCGACGGCGGTGCGGGGGAACATATCAGACGCGAGCGTGTAAATATTCGCCGACCACCCTTGATGAGCCCCCGCAGCCAGGGCAATCAGGCCGACCGCCACCCAGGCGTTTCCGCTTCGCGCCGCCAGCATGATGGGTGTCACCGCCAGCGCGCATGCCAGCATCGCCGTCTTGCGCGAAGCGTTCACGCTCCATCCGCGCTTCAGAAGTCGCGACGATAGCCAGCCGCCCGTGATGCTGCCTACGCTCGCCCCGCTGTAGATAATGAACAGCGGCAGCGCCATGCCTTTTAGGTCCAGTTTCAGGTTTCGGCTCAGGAAATCTGGCATCCAGAACAGGTACACCCACCAGATCGGATCGGTAAAAAACTTGCCCAGGCCCACCGCCCAGGTCTGGCGAAGCCGCAGCAGCTTTCTCCAAGGTACGGCAGCTTCAGTCCGCTCGAGATCGCTGCGAATCCAGGCCAGTTCAGCCGCCGAAACCAGGCGGCTCCTTTCTGGACGCTCAAAAAACGCCAGCCACGCCGCAATCCACAGGAGTCCCAAAGCTCCGGTAGCGATAAATGCCATGCGCCACCCAAAGTGCGCCATGAGCCAGCGCACCAGCAGCGGCGAGAGGAGCGCTCCCACGTTCGTGCCGGAATTGAAAACGCCCGTGGCCACGGCCCGTTCCTTTTTGGGGAACCATTCGGCGACGGCCTTGATCGATGCCGGAAAACTACCGGCCTCACCCAGGCCCAGGCTGAATCGCGCCACCCCGAACTGAAACACCGAACCTGCAGCGGCGTGCGCCATTGCCGACAGGCTCCAGAAGAAAACGGCGAGGGAAAATCCGATACGTGTCCCCAGTCGGTCGATCAGCTTTCCCATCAGCAGCGAACCGATGCCATACGCCAGCGTGAATGCGAAGACGATGTTGCCGTATCCGATCTCTGACCAGCCGAACTGTGCCTGCAGTGCCGGTTTCAGCAGGGCGATCACCTGCCGGTCCATGTAGTTCACCGACGCCGCGAAGAATAAGAGCCCACAGATCAGCCAGCGCACGCCGCCCACAGCCTGGGCATTTCCAGCTTGAGGCACGTTTGCGGCGGTCGAGATCGAGAGATCGGATGTCACTGCCTTGATCCGCGGATGTTTGCCTGCATTCTCTCATGATGCCCGGAAATGTGGTGCTCCCGTATACTCGGCCGGATCTCCAGCATTTCTCCATTCTTGGAGCTGTTATAGTGTCTTGCCTTAGATCCATGCAGCGCAGAGCCGCTCGTATGAACGCCTTTCTCGACGAAAACTTCCTGCTCTCGAATGACATCGCCCGCCGACTCTATGACGAGTACGCTGCCCCCCAGCCGATTATCGATTACCACTGCCATCTTTCTCCAAAAGACA
>Ga0070730_10000949_pt1 | contig 29839 bp, 37 predicted proteins | sample Coa_R1_3_FD_66447 | JGI IMG/M metagenome (GOLD analysis project Ga0070730, IMG submission 66447) | Surface soil microbial communities from Centralia Pennsylvania, which are recovering from an underground coalmine fire - Coalmine... | ecosystem: Environmental > Terrestrial > Soil > Unclassified ... | reverse complement strand
TTGGGGACAAGCAGATCCTGAGCTTTCGGAGATTGTTGATGTGCACAAGAAGCTCGCTGGCATGCGAAAGGCTGCCGGACGGCGATAACACCTCTGCGCCTCACCCACGCCTTGCTCGTTCTCCCTTGTCACCTCCGCTGTTGTAAGACGCGTGCCGCCCCCCCCGAAAAGTCGGCTGTCCAGAGAAGCGGTCCACTCGGCGATGGAGTCGCGGATGACGAGCAAGCCGGAAGGAACCGAATTACTTCCGGCTTGCCGACAATACATTCGCAGGAATCCGAAGCTAGTGATTATGGCGGCTGCGTATACCGGAAGAAGTCTGGTGGTCAACTTGCTCTGAGCCGAGGCAATAGGCTCACGGCGTTTTCACGGAGGATTCGCTGGAGATCGTCTAAGGAAAAGCCGAGTTGCATGATCCCTTCAGCGGTCTCAGCGAGGGAGATGAAGGGATTGTCGCTGCCGAACAGAATCTGTGTGGTTGAGACGAGACTCCTGAGTGCTGCAATCGCGGGTCTGTAAGCAGTACCAGCGACATCGTAGTAGAGGCGTTTGAGTTCGTACTCGATTCCGTTGGGTGCCTTGTCCGCAATGTTCTTGGGACTGTATTGGTGCATACGACCCAGCACCATCGGAACGTTTCCGCCCGCGTGGGTAAAGATGAAACGAATGTCCTTGAACTTGGAGAATCATTCTGAACGAGCACACGCACCGCCCACGCCCCACTTCGCATCTTTCCCCTCTGACTTCCAGCCCCTAACCCCTCTCTTCCAATTTCTAATTTCTGCTTTACTGCACAAACCCTACATTTGGCGTCGGCGGCACCCCGCCCTCCGGCGCTTCCTTGATCGGCCCGAACTGCGCCTCGTAACGTTCGAGATTCTCTCGGAGCGCGCGCAGAATCCGCTTCGCATGCCCCGGGCTGACGATGACGCTGGTCAGTAGCTTCCCCTGCGCGCCATTCGGAAAAATGTAAATAAAATTCAGCGTGAACTCTTCCAGGTTGTGGTGCAGCATCACCAGATTGCTGTACTGCCCTTGCAATTCCTTCTCGTCCGCCTTGATCTGCACTTGTCCTGGCACTGGCCGCTGCTCTTCCATCGTCTTCTCCCCCGCATCACTTTCCATTCTACGTCCCGTTCGAAGGTATCACAGCCATTCTTCTTGCGCTCGCGCCAGAATGCCCGCACAGCCTGCGTTGTTCGCCTATATGTAACATTTAGCGCCAGTGCTATTGACAAATCTCGGTATTAAGTCTAGTTTAGTATGAACATTTACCGTAGTTAACAAAAATTCCGTTATGGAGTATCGGCTTAAGAGCATCATGTCACCCGCGTTTCCGCCACAACTTGAAACCGACCCGGCCGCTGCCGCTGATTCGCCTGCCAGTGCTTCCTCCGCATCCGCTGCCCGCCTGCCGTCTCTTCCCGAATCTCATCGCACCATCCCCATCTCCCACAGCGCCTCTTGGATTCGCAAGGTCCTCGCTTTCGCCGGTCCTGGATACCTCGTCGCCGTCGGCTACATGGACCCCGGCAACTGGGCTACCGACATCGGTGGCGGCTCGAAATTTGGCTACACGCTTCTAAGCGTCATCCTGATCAGCAACGTCATGGCCATGTTTCTCCAGGCGCTCTCCGCCAAACTGGGCATCGCCACCGGTCGCGACCTGGCGCAAGCTTGCCGCGAGCATTACTCCCGCCGCACTTCCATCGCTCTTTGGATCGTTTGCGAAATCGCCATCGCCGCTTGCGATCTCGCCGAAGTCCTTGGCTCCGCCGTTGCGCTCAAACTTCTCTTCGGCCTGCCGCTTCTCGCTGGGGTGATTTTTACCGGGCTCGACGTCTTGATTGTTCTAGCTCTCCAGGGCCGCGGCTTCCGCATCATCGAAGCATTTGTCGTCACTCTGATTGCGACCGTCGCCGCCTGCTTCGCTTACGAGATCTTTTTCGCCAGCCCTATCTGGCGCGAAGCCGCCGTCGGCCTCATACCCCGCGTCGAAATCCTTCGCAATCGCGAAATGCTTTACATTGCTATCGGCATTCTCGGCGCGACCGTGATGCCGCACAATCTCTATCTCCATTCCAGCATCGTGCAGACCCGCGCCTTCGGGGCTTCTGTTCGCGACCGCCGCGAAGCCATGCGTTACGCGATCTTTGACTCCACTCTGGCCCTCGGCTTTGCGCTGTTCATCAACGCCGCCATTCTTATTCTCGGCGCCGCTGCTTTTCATACCCGCGGCCTTCACGACGTTGCGGCAATCTCCGATGCCTACAAGCTTCTTAGTCCAGTCCTTGGCGTGAGCCTCGCCAGCACGCTTTTCGCTTGCGCGCTCCTTGCCTCCGGTCAGAACTCCACTCTCACCGGCACCCTTGCGGGCCAGATTGTCATGGAAGGGTTTTTGCAAATCCGTCTCAAGCCCTGGTTGCGCCGCCTCATCACTCGCTCTCTGGCTATGCTTCCCGCTATTCTCGTCATCGGCATCGCCGGAGAAGGCAAAGTCACCTCGCTTCTCATCCTTAGCCAGGTCGTGCTGAGTTTTCAATTGCCCTTCGCGGTCATCCCGCTGATTCAGTTCACCGCCGACCGCAGCAAGATGGGCGAGTTTACCAACTCCCGATTCACGTCCGTTGTCGCCTGGATCGTGGCCGCCGCCATCCTCTTCTTCAACGCCGAACTGCTCTGGCTCATCTTTCGCGGTCGGTAGGTCCTTCGCTACGCATCTGTTTTCTCCCCCGTTTTGGAAGCGCCCTCGATTTTCAGCGCTTGCATGTAATTCCGTTTCTGTTCTTCAAATCCCTGTGCGAAAATTTGCTCTTGTCACCTGCTCCCAAATCGCCACGCAACCTTCGCCTTCGCAAGCTTCTTTTCCTATCTCTTCTGGTCCTTATCTGCGTCTCGATCCTCATCGCGATCTATCAAAACAGGGAATGGAAAATTCCAGAGGAAGCCAAGCGCAGGCAAAATCCCATCCACTCTTCCCCGGCCGCTCTCGCATCCGCCCGTGCGATCTATCTGGATAAATGCGCGCAGTGCCACGGCGATACCGGGAAAGGCGACGGCCCCGATGCTCCCTTGTACTATCCTTCTCCAACCAGCCTTACCGACGCCAGGCATATGAATAGCCTCACCGACGGCGAAATCTTCTACCAGATTAGCCAGGGCAGAAAACCAATGCCCGCCTTCCAAAAGCGCCTCACCGAAGAACAGCGCTGGCAGCTCGTCCTTTTTGTTCGTTCACTCTCAGCCTCTCCCTCCCAAGAGGGCCGCAAATAATCTCCCTAAATAGGAAACGGGCCGGCAATCACCGGCCCGTTCGAGTCGCGCGTACTCTTTCTTCTTGACTCTCTGCCTTCTATTGCTCCGGCAGATCAAACATGCTCGGCACACTCAACAGTCACGAGTCGCCAGTCACTTCTCCTATGCTGTAGCTGCCTTCACCTGCGAGAGCGCCGCCTCCACTTCCTTCACGTCCGGCACCACGGGAATGTCATAGTTCTTCACCCAAGCCACTTTTCCATCTTTTCCCACGATCACGATCGCTCTGCCTGTGATCCCCTTGTCCCCCAAATACACGCCATATTTCTCGCTCATGGCTCCCTTGGGATGAAAATCCGCCAGCAGGGAGTACTTGATCCCCATCTTGTCTGCGAACGCCTTGTGCGACCATACGCTGTCCACGCTTACCCCCAAGACTTCCGCGTCCAGCGTTTCAAAGGCCTTCATGTCATTCACCAGGCACGCATGCTCGTTCGTGCAAACCGGGCTCCAGTCCAGCGGGTAAAACACCAGCACAACGTTCCTCTTTCCCGCGAATTCTGAAAGCTTCACTTCTTTCTTGTCCTGATTCGGCAAGGCAAAATCAGGCGCCTTCTGTCCCACAGTGATACTCATTTTTCTTTCCTCCCTTTCATCTTAATTCCTGAACAATCTTACTCAATCCCAGTCGCCCACCACAAATCTTCCTGCGAATCGCGAGCTTCCCTCCGTCCGTGCTCCTCTCTCGCCACCTAGCAGGGGCAGCGAGTTTTCCAGTGGAATACAATTCTTTCCATGTTTTGTTTTCAGTCCCCCCGTGGCGGTTGCAGATTTAATCTGTCGGTGGTTTTGACAGGATTTCCAGCCACCGGCGTGGCATGGAGGCCACGCATCTTCCGACAAGTCCATCACTGCTGAACCTGTAGTTTTTTCCACGCAGTGCCGCTTGAATTTGAGGAAAAGCTTCGGTGAACTTCCGCGGCGACTCCTCCATCAGGTTGATCCTCGTCTTGTCGTCTAATGTGACCACAAAGTCGTAACTGGTGCTCTTGCCCGAAAAGCAGCCTGTCTCGATTGTCGCCACGCTTGACCAACTATAGTTTCGGGCGGCCACCGAAAGCATCGGTCGGTATTCGATTCGATCAGGTGTGAGCGCCCAGACGTTGCTTGCTCCCATAAAGCACAATGGCAATGCTATGCCCGCCAGGACTGCGCCGAGCTTCGCCAATCCAAATTGCGACGCTCGAAATGCACCTCCCGATGGCTCTCGCTCTATTGTCGCTCTCGCTGCAGGGACACACCACAAGAGGAGATTACCCACAATCAACCCAGCCGCAAGTGACGGGAACCCGGGCGCGACGAAGAAGAAGATATTGCCCAAACGTGTGCCGTTGAAGAGAAATGCATCGGGAGGGCATAAATGCGTGCGGTAATGCTCGACGCCCCACACGATTCCAACCCATACTCCTACGATGCTCAGCACGCAAAGAGGAATCAGCAGCAAGTTCCAGGGACTTCTCGCCCGCGGCTGGTTGGTCCTCTCCTCGTTCTCGCTCAATTGCCGGTCTTTCATGGTTGCGTTTGCTTCCTTTACTTCTTCTCCGGCGTTAAACTACGCCTTAGCTTGCATCTTTCTCCATGTCCACCGAAGCCACTCGCCGCGCGCCTATGATGCCTCTGCCTGACCTCGTATCCCTCTACCTTTCGAAAGCCGGCGAGTTCGGCAAGCCGGTCGCACTTTCCGCCTTCCAACTCTCCGCCGCTGAAACCGAACGACTCTTTTCCTCTTTCGACGAGGACTACCACATTAGCCGCTTTTTCCACTTTTCAGAAGCCGTCGGCGAAAAATTTTCAATCAACGGCATCCCCGCTACTCATGTCTCTCTTGACGCGGAAATAGAACGCATTCTCTAGATTAGCCCTTCCGCCGCGTCTTGGTTATAATTCCGTTGCAACAATTCAGTCACTTATTTGCTCAGTGCCACTCTGGAGGTCCCTGGATGGCTGGCTCGCCAACCCTCTTGCCCGAATCGCGGCTCGGAAGCACGCTCCGCCGCGACGCTTGGTGGGTGGAAATCATCCCCGTCATCGTTCTGATGGGTGGATTCAGCATCTACGCCACTTTGCGCGCCTTTGAGGGAAAGTTCTACGAATGGGGTCCGTATCTCTCTCCTTTCTATTCTCCGCTCATCGACCCGCAACATCATTGGTGGCCGCTCTCGCCCGCCTTGCTTATTCTCGCCGGTCCGCTAGGCTTTCGCGCCACTTGCTACTATTACCGAAAGGCTCTCTATCGAGCCTTTTTGCTCGATCCGCCTGCTTGTGCCGTCGCCGAGCCCTCGAAACGCAAATACAAGGGAGAGACGGCTTTCCCGCTCATTCTCCAAAATTTTCACCGCTATTTTTTCTATATTGCCGTCGTATTTATTCTGTTCCTCTGGCATGACGCCATCGTGGCTTTCGATTTCAACGGCCACTTCGGCATCGGGGTCGGCACTCTCGTTCTAACCTTGAATGTCACCCTGCTTTCTCTCTACACCTTCTCTTGCCATTCGTTTCGTCATCTCGCTGGAGGCAAGCTCGATTGTTTCTCCTGTGCCACTTTCGGGCCCCCTCGCCACTCCGCCTGGCGCGTCATAAGCTTCTTGAACGAACGCCACATGCTCTTTGCTTGGTGCAGCCTCATTTCCGTCGGCTTTGCTGATTTCTACGTTCGCATGGTTGCTTGCGGCGCCTTCCATGACCTGAGGCTCCTGTGACCACTAGCTACGAGCTTCGCGAGCACGACGTTCTCATCATTGGCGCCGGCGGCGCCGGGCTGCGCGCAGCCATTGAAGCGCTCGCGCAAGGCGCCTCTGTAGGTGTGGTTTGCAAATCCCTTCTCGGAAAAGCTCACACGGTCATGGCCGAGGGCGGAATCGCCGCCGCCATGGCCAACGTGGATCCCGCCGACGGCTGGAAGCCTCACTTCCGCGACACCATGCGCGGCGGAAAGTTTCTCAACAACTGGCGCATGGCTCAGCTCCACGCCCAGGAAGCGCCCGACCGCGTCCGCGAACTCGAACAGTGGGGCGCGCTTTTCGATCGCACGGATAACGGCGCGATTCTCCAGCGCGCTTTCGGCGGCCACACCTACAGACGCCTCTGCCACGTTGGCGATCGCACCGGCCTCGAGATGATTCGCACTCTGCAGGATCGCGGTGTGCATCTTGGTTTCGACTGTTACATGGAGTGCACCGTCACGCGCCTTCTCATCGACGGCGGTCGCGTCGCCGGCGCTTTCGCTTATTGGCGCGAAAACGGCCGCTTCATCGTCTTCAAAGCCAAGTCCATCGTCATCGCCACCGGCGGCATCGGCAAAGCTTGGCCCGTTACTTCCAATTCCTGGGAGTACACGGGAGACGGCATGACGCTCGCTTTCGAAGCCGGCGCCGAGCTCATGGACATGGAGTTTGTCCAGTTTCATCCCACCGGGATGGTCTGGCCGCCCGGCGTCCAAGGTCTACTCGTTACCGAAGCCGTGCGCGGTGAGGGCGGCATTCTCCGCAATAAGCTCGGCGAGCGCTTCATGGAAAAGTACGACCCCAAGCGCATGGAACTCTCCACGCGCGACGTCGTCGCCCGCTCCATCTACACGGAAGTTAAGGAAGGCCGCGGCACCGAACATGGCGGCGCCTACCTCGACATTTCTCATAAGCCAGCCGAATACGTGAAGAAAAAGCTTCCCAGCATGTATCACCAGTTCAAAGAGCTTGCCGACGTTGACATCACCAAAGGTCCCATGGAAGTCGGCCCCACATGTCATTACATGATGGGCGGCATTCGCGTGGATGCGGAAACCGCTCAATCCACTGTCCCCGGCCTCTTCGCCGCTGGTGAAGCGGCTGCCGGCCTTCACGGTTCGAATCGCCTGGGAGGAAATTCTCTCTCCGATCTGCTCGTCTTCGGCCGCCGCGCGGGTCTTGCTGCCGCTCAGCACGCCAAACAGGTTTCCACTCCCGGGCTCGTCATCTCTCAAATCGAAGAAGCCGAAAGGGAACTCCTCGCGCCATTTTCCAACACTGCTTCCGAGAGCCCCTACGCCATCCACCGCGACCTTCAGAAAGTCATGCAGAGCCTCGTCGGCATTTTCCGCACCGAAGATGACTTGAAGAAAGCCTTCGCCGAACTCGAGGATTTGAAAGCCCGCGCCGCAAAGGCCAGCGTCGAAGGGTCACGTCTGTTTAATCCCGGCTGGCATCTCGCCCGAGAACTGAAATCCATGCTCACCATCTCTGAGGCCGTCGCTCTCAGCGCGCTCGCCCGAACGGAAAGCCGCGGCGCCCACAGCCGTATCGATTACCCGAATTACGACCCCGTCTGGGAGAAGAAGCACAACATCATCGTCAGCGAGGGCGGCCGGATGAAACGTCGCGAATCTCCCGTCGAGGAAATGCCGGAAGACTTGAAGCAGTTGGTAATGGCTGACTAGATTTTGCGGGCGCCAGTTTTACCGCGGGAAGAACAGCACGAAGCTCCCGAGCTGGCTCTCGCAGCGAAGTTTGGAGAATTCATCGATGCCTGAAGCAACGTTGCGAGTATTTCGTGGCGAAGGAGCTGCCGGCGGCCGGGCCGTCGATTACCAGGTTCCCGTCGCTCCCGGCATGGTCGTCCTCGATGCGCTCCACTACGTCCAGGGCCATCTTGCTCCCGATCTCGCCGTCCGCTGGAACTGCAAGGCAGGGAAGTGCGGCTCCTGTTCCGCCGAAGTGAACGGCCGCCCTCGACTCACTTGCAAGACGCGAATGGACGATCTGCCCAAGGATCAGCCCATTGTCGTTGCGCCCATGAAGTCTTTTCCTCGCATCAAGGATCTTGTCACCGACGTCTCCTGGAACTACAGCGTCAACAAAAAAATTCCCGCCTTCCAGCCCCGCCCCGACACCGAATGGAAGATTTCCCAGCTCGATGTCGATCGCGTCCAGGAATTCCGCAAATGCATCGAATGTTTTCTCTGCCAGAACGTCTGCCACGTCCTTCGCGAGCACGACGCAAAGAAGGAATTCGGCGGTCCTCGCTTCTTCGTTCGCGTCGCCGGTCTGGAGATGCATCCGCTCGACGGGCTCAATCGCGCCGCTCTCCTCAAGAACGATCTCGGCATCGGCCTTTGCAACATCACGAAATGTTGCACCGAGGTCTGCCCCGAGGAAATTCACATCACGGACAACGCCATCATTCCGCTCAAGGAGCGCGTCGTCGATCAGTTCTACGATCCATTGACCATGCTTTTCCGCATGTTTCGCGGCTCGTAGCATGATTCCGTGGCGCAGGCTGCTGTCTTTACGCCTTTTCACGTTCCTGCAGGAGGTCCCATGTCGCACCAGCTAAAATCCATCTCCAAAGCCGGCATCCCCGAAGCTCTTGCCAAGGTCGAGCTTTACCGCTATCTCAACGAGCCCGAAGAGGCCGAGTCCATTTGCCGCGATATCCTCGTCGTCGATGCAAATCATCAACTTGCTCGCCGTATGCTGGGTCTAGCCATCACCGACCAGTTCACCGGCGGTCCCGGAGATCGCTACGCCGAAGTTCAATCCATCTTCCAGTCTCTCCGCGATCCCTACGAACGCAACTATTACGCCGGCCTGCTCCATGAGCGCCGCGCCAAAGCCCAGCTTCACTCCGGCTGTTCCGCTCACATTCTTCTTCCGCTCGTCGAAGAGGCTTTGCGCTGCTTTGCCGAAGCCGAAAAAATCCGTCCCGCAGGCAATGACGACAGCATCCTCCGCTGGAACCGTTGTGTCCGCCTCCTCGAGTCCCGCCCCGAATTTCACGCCGTCCATCCCGGTCCCGCTGAATTCGAAAGCGAAGACACTCCGCCCGTCAACGTTTCCTCTCGCCATAAGGCGTAGTCCAAGACTGCCTTGTGATGCAATCAGCGCGTAAACTCATCTTCGCCTGCCAATGTTTTCTTTCGACGCGCTGGCGTCTATTCATCTGCCTGTCTTTGATCGTCCCAATCTTCTCTGGCGCAAATTCCGTTGCCGCCCAGCCGCAGCGTCAGGCCGCCGGCCTGCCGGAAAGCGGCATCGTTCTGCGAGTTTCGCCCCAACCTCTCAAGTTTTTTGACGTCACCGGCCCGGAATCAGCGGTTTTTGGCAGGCAGGACGGCCAGTTCGAAGCTTGGATTTATCCCATCAAATTACTTCACAATTTTCGGCTGGAATTTCAACAGGAAGGCCAGTTGGAGCCGGTCCGCGGCGAGTCCTTGCTTCGCCAGATTGTCACCACTCCGGAATCCACGACTCTCGTCTACGTTCACCCCAATTTTTCCGTCCGCGAAATCATTTGGACCCCTCTCGATGCGCCCGCCGTCGTCATCTATTTCGAAGTGGATTCCGCGAAACCTCTCGACATCACCGCCGCTTTCGTCCCCGACTTCAAGCCCATGTGGCCTGCCAGCTTTGGCGGTCAGCATAGCTCCTGGATCGCCGGCGAAAAAGCCCTCGCCCTCACGGATGCTACCGAAGGCCCGACAGCTCTTGTTGGTTCCCCCGCGGTCGCTTCCTACAGCGAAGTCACCGATCACCAGCTTGCCGCCGGAGAAATGCTTCTCCGCGTGCGATTCGCGCCGGACCAGGCCCACTCTCTGCTTCCGCCAATCGTGATGGCTCTCAGCATGGAATCCCAAGCGAAGGCAATCGCCGCGTATCACGACGTTTTAGCCCGCAGCGCCGAGGTCTTTCAGCATCGCGTCGAACACTTTCGAAATTTTCTCGATCGCACTCTGTCCTTCGAATCTCCCGATCCCGATCTCAATCGCGATTTTCTCTGGGCCAAACTCACTCTGGATGCAGGCCGCGTTTGTCATCCCCATTATGGTTGCGGACTGATCGCCGGCTATGGCCCCTCGGGAGTTGGCGAACGCCCGGGCTTTGACTGGTGGTTTGGCGGCGACGCCATGATGTCTTCCTGGGCTCTCGAAGACGCGGGCGATCTCGATGGCGCGTTGCAAGCCTTGCGCTTCCTCAAGGCTCGCCAGCGTGCCGACGGCAAAATCATGCACGAAATGACGCAAAGCGTTGACCTGCTAGACTGGTTCGGAAAATTTCATTACGCCTACTATCACGCCGACAGCACGCCCATGTACCTCTATTCGCTCGGCCAGTATTGGCGCCGCACCGGCGATTCCAGATTTCTCGATGAATTCTGGGATTCCGCGAAGCAGGCTTACGCCTACTGTCTCTCCACCGTCACGCCCGAAGACGGCTTGATGGACAACACCAAAGCCGGCTTGGCTGCCGTCGAGGTTGGCGTCCTCCGCGGCAAAGTTGTGAAGGACATTTATCTCGAAGGTTTCTGGATCGGCGCTCTCGAAGCGATGGCGCCGATGGCCTCCGCCAAAGTCGACAAAACGCTTGCCGCAGACGCCTCTCAGCGTGCCGCGAAAGCGCGCGAATCTCTCCAAAAAAATTGGTGGATGCCGGAGCGGCACGCCTACACTTTCGGAATCACTGCCGGCGGCAAGCCCACGGATCTGATTGGCGTCTGGCCCGCGGTGCTCCTGGCGCTTTCCGATCAACTGGATTCAGCCCAAGCCGCCTCTGCGGCCTCCGTATTTGCCGCTCCCGACCTCGCCGCCGATTGGGGCGTTCGCTGGCTCTCCGATCAGCACACTCTCTACGATCCTCTCAGCTACAACAACGGCACTGCTTGGCCCTTCATGAGCGGCTTCGCGTCTTGGGCCCAGTATCGCCACGGCCTTCCGCTCTCCGGTTTTTCCATTTGGAGCAGCGTCGCGCGGCTTACCGGCCTCTCTTCGCCCGGCGGTGTTCCCGAATTGATGAATGGAGATCGCTATCTGCCCGGCGAGTTCGCCGTCCCCCACCAATTGTTTTCTTCCGATGGCGTAATCTTGCCCGCCGTGCGCGGCGTTCTCGGACTTGAAACGCGCGGCCCTTCCAGCGGCCCGGATCCCTCGCTCCAAGTCTCGTTTGCGCCCAGTCTGCCCGCCGATTGGCCCTTTTTGCGCTTCCAGCGCTACGCCGTCGCGGATGGCCAGCTCTCCGGCGAAATTCTCCAGCAGCCTTCGCAAACCACTCTTCGACTCGCCTATGACGGCAAGTCTCCCGTCCTCGTAAGCCTCTCTCCCTCGCTGCCCGCTGCCGCCCATGTGAAAAGCGTTCTCCTGGATGGCAAACCCGCAAAATATTCGGTCAAGGAGTTCGGCAGCTTCGTTCGCGTGGAAGTCGCGCCCTTCAACCTTCGTTCCTCGCAGAAGCTCACCCTCGTCGTCAATTACGACGGCGGCATCGCCATCGTCCCGCCCATGCCTCATCCCCAGCCTGGTGAGCGCACCTCGTCCCTGAAAATTCTCGATGTCCAATCCAATCCATCCAGTCCATCCCCTACGCAAAACTCCGGATGCCTCGTTCGCTTGACCGTCGCAGGCCTCCCCGGCCTCACCTATCCTCTTCAACTCATCACCACGCTTCCTAATCTCCATGCCGGATCTCTGCAGCTCGAAAAAACGCAAACCGGCTACACCCTGCAGATTTCCTTCGAATCCTCCGGCTCCAACGCCTCGCCCGATTCCAACTACGTCTCCCGCCAGGTCTGCTTCGCCAACTAGCCGCGGCGCTTCCTGTTTACAATTCTTCCCAATTAGCGTATATACATAAATGTGTTCTCTTGGGGACGCCCGCAAGGCACTGAATAACCTCAAGAAACACGGCGTCTCATTTGAAGAAGCCGCAACTGTTTTCGTCGATCCCGATGCCCTCGATTGGGACGATCCCGGGCACTCCTATTCGGAGCAGCGCTCGAAACGTCTCGGGTCGTCGCTCGCGGGCAGAATTCTCATCGTGGTGTACACCCAGCGGAGGCTAAAACATGGCCAGGAACTCATTCGCATCATCAGCGCGCGCCAGGCGACACGCAAAGAGCGCAAAGCCTATACCGGATAGCAAACTCAATTTCTCGGACATCCCCGTATCAACCGATGCCGAACTCCGCCGCGCTCGCAGGGTCGGCCGCCCCGCCACTGGCAACGCTAAGCAACTCATCGCCATCCGCATTGCCCCGAAACTTCTCAGCCAACTCCGCCGCATGGCCGCCAAGCAATCCAAGCCCTACCAAACCCTAATCCACGAACTCCTGGAAAAATCCGCCCGCAAAGTCGCCTGATCCGCGCAAGTGTGTCGTCCCGAGCGAAGCGAGGGATCTGCTTTTGCTTTCTTTTCTCGCCACTCGCCACTCACCACTCATCACTCCCGTACCTCGCATCGGCCGGGCGGCCGGGACGTAAAACAGCGGCATAAATCGCAGTGCCCCACACGTCGGCGTTACGCCGGGGCGAATCTGTTGGACGCACAGCCAAGCTCGCCCCGTGGAGGAGCCGGTGCGACGAAGAGCGGACGGACAAATTCAACGGGACCTATGGAAGGGGCGGAGGGGATCGAATTGTAATTTCACTTTACTAAGTCCCGCGTTTTCACCGTGCTATCCACTGCCAGCGATAGGACTTGGAGCCAAGCGGAGCTAAGTTTCGCCAGTTTACCTGTAACTTCCCTAATCTACCTTCAGGCGCAGCCTGGAACCCGTGTTATTGGTCGGTGTCTAATCTAATCCGGACAAACTGGGCTAGCATTGTGCTTTCTCAACTCAGAAGAAGGTTCAACCATGTTAAAACTAGTCTTTGCCACATTTCTCGTCGGTTTCGCAGTTGCATCAACCACTGTGCGACCCCGGGAACAACAGTCCGAGTACACCAAGCAAGCAGAGTTTGACGATCAGGGAAACGTCTATGTGAGCTCCGATCAAGGCAAGCTCATTTGGATGGCCAATGCGAAGCACTGCTCGGAAGTCCGCGAGGCCAATGATCGACAGACTGTTGGCTGTAGAGTGATGCAGGATCAAGAACGCGGCACGACTCTACCATCCCTCCAATTAGAAATTTATCGGAAAGGCGGCCACAAAGAAATCATTGAACCGGGAGCTCCGATTCTGGATTGGCATTTTTGGGAGGATGGCCAACAGGTGGCGGTTTCCTCGGGGCCGAAGGACGGCTACATAACGTATGCGCTATACGATTCAGCAACGGCTCATCTGATCGAAAGACTGTCTGAACCATCAGACGAAGGCTTGCTTCCTCAATGGGCCAAGAGCGGAGCGCAGATTCAAGACGAGTCTGTTCCCATGAACGCTGAGCTTACCCAAGAGCGAAGACAGTGGATCGCGAAAGTCTTGCGTCAAATTGGCAAGATCAAGCCCGGCATGAGAAGGAAGGATCTGCTCACAGTCTTTACAACGGAAGGCGGAATTTCCACTCGAACGCAACGAACGTATGTGCTTACCGAATGCCCCTACATCAAAGTGAACGTTCGCTTCAAAAACGGCGAAAGCCTCGATCTGAACGAAGACCCGGACGATATCATCGAATCCATTTCACAGCCATATCTCGCATGGGGCGTGATCGATTGAAGGAGGTGGAGATCGAATTGTTAATTAAATTTACTAAGTCCCGCGTTTTCACGGTGCTACCCACAGCCCGCCAAATGAATTGGAGCCAAATGGAGCTAAAGTTGGTTCGGGACACTCGAACTCACCTACGGAACACCTGAAAGCACTTGATGTCCGACACGACTTATCGGGACCTAGAGACGGGGCTGGCGATAACATCCGTATGGCCGACCATCCGGGAGCTGATCGGTTTGGGCCCCTGACAAGAAAATCCGCAAGACGGTTTCACAGTATGGGGTGAGATCACTCCAGAAACGGATTCCGTAATTCAGGGACCTGGTCCAGAGCTTCAAACGAGACCCGCTTGATCTGTTCCTTAATTGAATGTCGAAGAGCGGCATCGTTCGGTGCATGCCGTAGTGCTTCTGAATAGGCATGTGAGGCATCTTCGCGCGCCCCGCGTCTCAAAAGCAAGTTGCCCAATTCGATGTGGGCGAAAAACGCGCTAGGATCGAAAGCGAGCGACTGCCTCAACAATTGTTCTGCCTCTTGAAAATCCGGCTTTTCCGCATGAATCTTCGACTCTGCATCAAAATAAAACCCAGGGGCCAAGATGCTGCCGCAGGCACACGTTCCGCGAAAAATCAGTAGATTTCCGAAGCGGGCGCTTGGGACTGTGTCGCGCAAAGACTGGCTGTCCCAAAAAGGCTGCTTAGCTAGGAACTTGCTGTTGATCAGCAGACTTCCCGAAAAGACTGGTGAGCTAAGCCGAGTTTTGTCGCGCTTTGGATCGCGGCCAAGCCAATCCACGTGCCGCGCCTTTAGCTCAGATTCATTGGTCCCGTTCCCGTAAGCGTAAAAGGGAACGTCCCCAGCAGGCTCAAGGACCTGGTGGTAGTACGTTGCTAGTTCCTTGCCACGCTGCCCGACATCAATACCTTCATCGCTGAAGTATAGGTACCCGTTCTTGGACCCTCCTATGATTTCGTTGTAGTACTCCCAGGGGCGTAAGACGGGCAGAGCCGATATTGCAGCCGCTGCAAGAGACGTTGCAACGGCGGCCTTCAACAGCTTTGACTTCGAAACAAACGCCATCTTCGTGGCAACTCCTCCAAAAATCGAGAGAAGAACCACAACAGGAAGCGCATGGCGGATGCCTCCATAGGTAGACCCGCGCGCGAGCACAAGCAAAAAAAGGAGCAATGCCGCTAGGACTATGGAGAGCCCTGCATTCCATTCCCTCGGCAAGCGGTGCGCGAAAAACAAGAGCAGGCCCATCACGACGAGAACGCCCAGGCCGACAGGCACTTTAAGCGCAATCACGCCGGGGAAAAAATACTTCGGTCCGGTCTTGAAATATGACCGACCGAAGGCTGTGAGCGTGAAGGCACGCCCCTCAAGGCCAGACCTAATGGTATCGGCAAAGCCCCAAAGATACGCGCGAGGTACCACATGAGTTGAAGCCATCTCCGTCAGCACAAAACGGTAGGCCGGCGACTGTACATCTCCAATTTTGTCTGCGAGTGAACGATTGAAGACTTCGTGTTCTGTACTGCTCTCAGTAAACCGAAAAAGGTAAAAGCCCCATAAAACAATCAGAGCGCCGACAACCACTGCTGCGAGCTTTGCGAATCGAAGAAGGCGGGAATGTTCAGGCAGAGAAACTGGCACGGCGAAAGCAAGGAGTGTGCCTGTCAAAGCCACAAAGATGAAGAAAGCAGGTGCGGAATGTTTTGTCGCGAGGGCCAGTCCGAGCGCCACCGAGCACGCAAAGAGGTCAGCCCAGGTCCAGTCTTGGAAGGCACGGATGGCGAGCGCTAGAGCCGTGGCAGACAGTAGCGAAACGGGCAAATCCGTCATCACAATGGGCAAGTGCGCCGCAACGGTCGGATCAATGGCGAGAAAGAGCAGCGTCCCGAGCGCGACGCCAGGCCCAAGAGCTCTACGAAGAGCGAAGGCGAGCGCGATCAAGAGCAACCCGTTCAGCATCCACATTGCAATCCGTGCGCGTCGCTGCACGGAATTGAAATCATTGTCGAGGTACACGTCTTGCTCCGCGAAATCGCGTTCGTCGCCCTTGTCGGCGAATGGGCGAATGCTACTCAGGCGAAAACCCGTTGCGGAGATTAGAGTTCCCACCCAGAGCTTGACGAGCGGAGGATGCTCCGGATTGATGCGAAAATCCGCGTACCGCACATAAGAGACACCTGCAGCGATGTGGTACGCCTCGTCAATCGTAAAGCCGTCCAGCCGGGTTGCGATAGCGGAACGGACGATGGCGCCGCCAACAATCAAAAGCAGAAGTGTGATGAATAGATTCGGACCGACTGCGGGTAGTTCCTGAGGCTTAGTTTGCGCTGCTACCAAGGCTCCTCCGCAAAGCTGTCGAAGAGGAATCAAATGCAATAGAGGGCCAAATCGGATGGGATTGTAGCACCAGCTTGGGAGCGGGTCTCGGACATGCCTGGCAGCCGTTACCGGACAATGAGAACTGGCGGGTCGCCGGGACGTAAAACAGCGGCATAAATCGGGGTGCCCACACGTCGGTCTTACGCGTGGTGCTTTTGACTTTGTCGTTTCGTTTTCCTTCGGCGTTTGAGACACTCTAATCTCGGCGAAACAATTTCGGTTTTTGAAAGGGTGGGTCTTCCTCCTCACCCGTTCTGGCAGGTAGGACGGCGGTGTGGGCCGTAACACAAGCGAGCGCCCCACAACAAATTTTAGCCATGCCTTTTGAACACACCGCGAATCCAAGATCCCCCTATACAAGTTCTCCCAGGTCGCTTGTCGTGCCACGGTCACTCCTTGAAATGCTTTTTTTAGGCGCACTATTTTCGCTCCATCCCCTTTCCCATCATCCACTTAAATCTCTACCTCGGGCCATTCGAATGGTTACCATAGTAGAAATAACTTGACAAGTTATCATCTTTTGCGGTACAATAAATCGTCAAGTTCAGCTCCTATGGCTCTCCAACCCTTCCGCTTGCCCGGCCCCGCCACTCTCGCTCCCATCTCGACACACCCGTCACAACTCGACACGCCCGTACCGTCGCAACCCCTCTGCTATCAATCTCATCCACACGCTTTCCGTCACCTATGGGGGTGTGCTTCCGTGTTCACTTCCGATTTTGAACTTTCGACTCTGAACCGCTCTTCCCGCAAGTGTCCGCATCAATATCATTCCGCGCCACTTAGCCGTCCTTTGTTTTCATACTCTTACGCACTCTTTTGCCACGCGCAAAACACTAACTCCCGTATTCTCAATTATCTGCGCACTTTTTGCACAAAACACCCGGGGTGGGGGGAGCTGTACCGTCAGTTCGATCCCGTTTTGCGTCCGGCGAAGACGGCCATGGGCCGCACCTTCAACTTCGCCTCATTCTTCCTCGCCGACGCGCCGTCGTCCGCTTTGCTTCGGGATTTGGTGGCGGGGGTACCCATTTCAATCGCTCGGCGTACCGCGCTCAGCGGGGCATCCTCTTTCAACTCAACTGCTCCTCCATTCACTACAACGCCCAACCCCTTCCACATTGCCGGCAGATCCACCTGCACCGGTTTGTCTTTCCACTCCGCGTACAATTTCTCCAGCACGAGCAATCCCACGGATTTGTCGCCGATTCCAAGCGTCCGTTCCAGACTCCAATCCACGCGAATGTCGCCGCCCACCTGGAGAATTCCGCGCAGCGCATCTTCCAATCCCTCTTTATTCTTCGTCTGCTTGCGAATCTCCACGTCCGCCACGAAACAAAAGAGCGCCCCGCCCCAATACGTCCTGCCCCACGTATGCGTATGGTCCAACCCCGCGTCGCCCTCTTCCGGCTCGCCCTTCGGCATGTCGCGTACCAGATCGTTCCACATTTTCAGAGCCGTCCAGTGTCCCGCGCGTATCCGCGCAATCGGCTCGACATACACCGAAATTCCTTCTTCGATCCAATGGTTTTCGTCGGCCATCGACGGAAACGCCAGGTGGATCATTTCGTGCGTCAGCATCCAGTCGTCCGCAAAATCTTCAGCGGACGTTTTGCCGCCCGCAAAAATCCGAATCAGCCCGCCTTCCCGGGCCCACGTCATTCCGTGCCGCACTCCAGTTCCATCAAACGAAACCACGCGGAGCGTCAGATGAGGAACGGGAAAATGTCCATAGTAAGCCGTCACCGACTCCGCGGCGTTCTGCACCCACTTCATCACATCGCTCTGCGAAATCGGCGCCTCACTCGACTCGATGGTCACGTCAATCCGCGAGTCTCCGACCATCACCGTCGAAGTCACGTCGGCCGCCTTTGCGAAAGATGGGCAAAGCAGAAGATAGAAGAAGGGAAGCGAAACCAATATTCCGATGCAACGGGGATTACAAAAAACTTTTCGGAAACTGTGGCGGAGACCAAGGATTGATTCCATCCGGACCATGTGCGCGCGATATCCATGCTATCCCATTTGCAGAAATTACGCCTGAGGGATCTGCGCGAAAAATTAGCTGGGCGTCTTGGCCTGCGCTTCTCTTTTCCAGAGAAATTTGTTGGCAAGCCCGTCTATGGAAAAAATTCCTGGTCCGGCAAGCAAAATGATGAGCGAAGCCACCAGAAATACGTACGGCGCCGCCGCGGCAAACTTGTCCGGGTTCGAGAAAATCGCATGCAGCGCCTCGCTGTCGCCGAGCACGTACGCCATGACCAGATTGATTGTCAGCACCAGCGACGTCACGCGTGCGAGCAAGCCCAGCGCGAGAAAGAGTCCGCCAAAAAGTTCGACGCACGAAATGAAAAAGGCCATCTGGTGCGGCATCGGCAGATTCAGTGAGGTGAAATAGTCCGTCACTTTATCCAGGTTGTGCAGCTTGCCCCAGCCGCTCTGCATCAGCTGAATGCCCCAGTACAGCCGGACGAACAGCAGGAAAGGATGCTGCAGATAATCGACGAAATGAAAAAACTTGCCATGCCACGCGTGCAGAGTCGTCAGCAGTTTGTTCATGAGAGGTCGGTAGTCAACACTCGACTTTCAGAAATATCGTTCCTGGAGTTTCTTCGAGAGTTAAAGAGTTTTGGATGCGCAACTCTATATTATTTTTCAGGATGCCGCGCGTTTCTTCTCCGGCCGGCAGAACCAGCCCAGCGCGGCCCACGTCGCAAACCAGTTCTGCACCGTCGCCGGGCGTTCTTCCAGCGCGACTGCACTTTTTCGGAACGCCGGTTCGACAGCCGCTCCGAGCGTTTTGCCGTCCCGCAGCGCGGTCAGGATCGCAAACTCTTCCCGTTCGAGACGCCGGAAGTACACGGAGAAATCGATACGGTGCACCGCCAGGAAAATTTGCGCCGGCTTCAATTTCGCGACGGCGCGGACGCGCTTTCGTTTGCGGCGTTCCGCGAAGGTGTTGCTGGCGAAATCCGTGTCCTCGTCTTCCTTGCGCACCTCGAGGAGGAGATCGTCTACGGGATAGCGAAAACTCAGCAGCCGCACATACGGCTGAAGTTTCAGCTTCAGCTTTGGGCCCGCGTCCGGCGGAAGATCCTCGGTGCGCAACACTTCTTCCGCTTTGCCGTCGAACGCTTCGATGTCCGCCCATTCCAGCCGGACGATGTCGAGCGCGAGAATTTGGTTCTCGCCGGCCCACTTTGGATTTTTTCGCAACCACGCTTCAAGGCGCGAACCAAGATTTCGCAGCGTGAAGGAGCGCGATGGATTCGCCACCAAATATGCTTTCACCATCGCATCGAAGCGGCGCTCGCCGAGCACAGCGCGAAGGCCCGGAAAATCTTCGTTGAGGCTGGAGAGCAAACGAAACCAATACTGGCGGTTGTAGATTTCGAGACGCTCAAAGGAAGTCAGTCGGTCATTGGGTTTGATGAAACGCGAAGCATACCGCTTCATCGCGCCGCCATCGGGAGCGCGTCGCTGCATTCGTTCGGACGCCGTAAGCGGCTGCATCACCGCGCGCGCCATGGTGCGCTGTAGCTGCATCAACTTCATACAGCCTCCGCCAGCACGGTGGCGCGGAGAAATTTGTTGGCTTTCAGCGCTTCGTCATGAACTTCCTGGAAGGAGGGAATGCTGTCATCCCATTCGAGAAGAGTCGCGGTATGCCCCACGCGCTGAATGGCGCGCTCGTAAAGTTTCCAAACGGGATCGATCACCGGATGATCGTGGGTGTCCAGAATGTATTTGCGATATTTCGAGTGGCCGGCGATGTGAATTTGCGCGACGCGCTCCGCGGGGACGCTGTTCACGTAATCCAGCGGATTGAAACTGTGATTCTGCGAGGAAACATAAATGTTATTCACGTCCAGCAGGATGCCGCAATCCGCGCGCTCGACCACTTCGTTCAGGAACTCCCACTCGCTCATTTGGGAGTCGTGATATTCCGCGTAGCTGCTCACGTTTTCGACGGCGACGGGAATCTCCAGGAAATTCTGAACGTCGCGAACTTTTTGCGCGGTGATCCGGGCCGCCTCGAACGTGTACGGCATTGGCAGCAGGTCGTGCGTGTAGCGTCCATCGACGCTGCCCCAGCAGAGATGGTCGGAAAGCCACGGCGTTTTCGTGCGCTTGACGAGATCCTTCAATCGGCGAAGATGCTCGCGGTTCAGTTTTTCCGCGGAGCCGAAATACATCGAGACGCCGTGCTGAATTACTTTGTATTGTTCAAGGATCTGATCGAGGATGTGAAGCGGTCTGCCGCCATCGATCATGAAGTTTTCGGAAATAATCTCGAACCAATCGACCACCGGCTTGCGGCTCAGGATGTGATGGTAATGCGTCGCGCGCAGGCCGATACCAATACCGTAGTCCGTAAATCCATTGAAGCGATTCGCTGGCATCGCAATCTCCGGGAAGCAGGAAGATGAAAGGGCCAGTGAACTCCACCGGCCCTCCATCCTTGATAAAACGCGAGCAGGTGATTGATCTTACGAGGGCTTCTTTTCCTAGGCCGGCATCTTCGAGCCATCGGTCGCGCAGCCGCCCTTGCCCTTGCAAGAGTTCTTGCCTTTGCAACCGTTGTCGCTCGACTTGCAGCCGCCCTTGCCCTTACAGGAATTCTGGCCCTTACAGGCGTGCTTTTCCTTCACCTTCTTGTCAGCCTTCTTCTCTGTGTCCTGGGCCGTGGCCGAAGCCTTCGCGCCAGTCAACAGATTGGAAGCATGAATCGTGGCCCCGGTACCCGCGAGCAAGCCCGCGACTGCCGCGCCAGTAATCAGGAACCTATTCATCTTTGTCATTTCTGTCTCCGACCTCCAGTTGATTTTGATTCTACTGCTGCCCTTCCGACGGATTGCCCGCCGTGAAGATCAAATAAACTCGAGAGGGCCGTTCCTTAAATTTTGGATGAGCCCTATGCTTGTTGCACTCCCCCGCAGTTTGCATTTTCATGCGACGGGCGATTCACGTCCGGGTTAGACGGCACTCCGAAGCAAAAGATTCATCCCCTCTCGGACCAGCGGCGTCAAAATTGGAAAAACTCCAACCGCGAATCCGGAATTGCATCCGGGCAGTGTCCGCCCAAAATCCCAGTTGATGCTGGAGACCATAGCTCGCCCAAATTTATTCCCAGCCAGAACGATCCGAGCGAATACCGGTGGTACTCCAAAGATTGTGGGAAGGTCGGGCCGCACACCGGCCTCTGCATGGCACCCCGTCCCTCAATCCGGGGCTGTGGTACAACTTGTATCCTCCCTTTTGCGGTCCCTCGTCAAGCGAAAAAATGTGAATGCCAATAGCGGCAGTCGCCGGCACTGGCCTGCACTTCCTAGGAACAGGTGGTGCGTGCCTCCTCCTCTATTTACGGAAGTTCTTGCCGTCTGGATGTAGCCCCAGAGGGTAAGCCGGATTGCTGCTTGCGAAGTGCGGAGTTCCGCGATCGGAAACGGAAAGGGAAGCAGCAGCGCTGAGACAGGCGCCTGTTGAAGGGAAACCGGTGAGGCATGTGCGTGGATGGCCATCGAGTAGCGGGTGAGGCATTCGAAGGAATGGCCGTGGAGCAGTTGGGCGATTTACTACGAAGGGGCACGTGCACTCTTCTCGATCGACGTGGAAGGAGGAGGAGAGAATACAACCCAAGACCCAGGTTCAAAAAAAGAACCTGGGCACCCTCCGTTTTATTTTGATTTGTGATTAGGCGAATGCTTCTTTGATCGACGGGAGTTCGTCGGATTCAAGAATGGGTCTTCCCGGCCACCCTCCGTCGTAGTATCTGGCGCGATAGTATGATGAACTGGCGCTAAGCATGCCGTGATGCGTGCTCACAATTGCAAGACCGTCAGTCCGGGAATTTGCTTAAAGTGCCGGAGATTCAGCGTAACCACGTCATAGCCAACATGTAGAGCAGTCGCGCCGATAAGTAAGTCTTCAAAAGCGATGCTGATACCGCGAGCAGCCTGCTCACCCTCGATGAGGCCAGCAAGCTCCGCGATTTCCACGGTCACCGGATGCACTACCATGTCGCGACGGAGTTCTTCGCTAAAGGCGCGCCTCCGTTCGCGGTCCGCGTCACTCTTAGCCCGGTGGATGCCGTGGGTCAATTCGACGATGGTTACAACCGAAAGGGCGGAGTCAACTTCCCCGAGGGTAGCTTGAACTCTCTGGAGAATCTGGCGAACACTCTCCCCGCGTCGCTCCCCGGCGATGAGTACGCTGGAGTCGAGGATTACTCCCATGTCGAGACATTGCGAGGCTTGCGACTATTGATGATCTCTTCGAGGTCGGCAGCGAAGTCCGGGTCCATCGTGGGTTCATAGCCCAGTTCGTTCGCATGTGCTTCGGCAAGAGCGATGCTCTCGGATATCGGACGGCCGGGCACCGGCTCGGCAGCGTGCAGGACGGCAAAGGGTCGCTCACCGTTCACTATGACAACTTCTGCGCCGGCGCGCACGTGGGCCAGAAGCTTTGCCACGTCGGTCGCGGCGGCTTCTTTCTCTGACAGGTGGATCACGTGCTTTGCCATACGCTGATTATACACTGCGCCGCCTGCCGACCAAACGGATCGTACTTGAAGCTCACTCTCCTTTTATGCTCCGAAGCATTCTGGAGCACACACTGCGCCACTCCTTGTCTCTTATCGCGGCGACCCTTATGTCCAAAGTGCTCATCAAAACTGAGTCGCCCTTAACGTCGTAGCTCTTCAATGACGTCATTTCTTGGAATATCAGCAGGAGGTCCCTTACGGTCGAGTCATCTGGTTCGGCGTTGAGTTGTTTTTTTAGAAATGGAATTGCCGTGGCTCCTCGTTCTGCAATCGGCTCCGCAAGCCCAAATAGCGGCGGCTCAACTACGTCATCCCCATAGCGAAAAATTCTGTACTGGTCTTCCAGCGAATATTGACGAACGCGGTCAATTCTGGTTGCTGGAGGACCGCCAAAAATCACATGCCGTTCGAATCTGTAGTTGCCACACGCGCATACCGCGGTCCCACAAATGAACCACAGCGCTCCAATTATTGCTCGCATCCGCATCTTGGTCCTTTGTCTCCGAAGGCTTGTAGTAGTGCGGGAAGGCTAAACTTTATCTCGTCTTCCAGGCCATAAGCAGGCGCTTCATATTTGTTCTTGGTGCCGCTTCCGTGCTTAATGAGTTCTTTGATGTATCCAGCTCTCGCCATTTCTCCCGTTCGATACTGACCCACATGAACTAGTTCATGGCCCAGGAGCGCCCGTCCGTCAACCGTTGTTGGGTCATACTCACCCGGCCGAATATAAATATTATTGCCCAGGGTTATGGCCGCTACATCCTTCGACAAAGGGATGGGGAAGAACTTTCCTATCTTTGGAGGCCATTCGTTTTCGCGCATGTCGGCACTATCGAGGTCAATCCTCGGTATGTACGGCGATAGATTCCGTTTTCACAGTTAGTTAGAGCTCGTAAACCGAGAGGATCCCAAGAATCCTGCGGATCATTGGCAACGTAGACGTAGAAGTTCGAAGTCATGCCCCCGAAACCAATGGGATCATTGCTGACAAACCTGCCGACAGCGGGGTCGTAGTATCTGGCGCGATAGTAATACAAACCCGTTTCGGGGTCTGATTCCCTCGCCGTGTACTGGAAGGGATTCGTTAGCAAACCAGACGAGGCGGTTTGCTTTCCGAACGAATCGAACGCGTAGGTCTGCGCAAGTGCGCCTGCGCCGCTGCTCAATGCGGTGATCGAGCCAAGGCCGTCGGCCTGGAAGTATGAACTCATGACTTTTGCCTCAGCCAGTTCTTCGAGTGGCGGCGCGCAGGGAGCCCCTTCAATGTCCGAGTTTTTTGAGCGAGATCAGCGCCTCTTTCCGGACCTCTTCGAACTCACTCTCTCGCAGCTCTTGAAGCCGCTCAATAGCAGCCCTACGCAGTGATTCGTCAGGAGTCGACTTCGCAAGTGCCTCAAGGCCGTGGGGGACAGCTGCCCTGGCGGGAAGACGCGCACTCTTCCCAAGATCGGCAAGCGCTTTGAGTGCATTTTTGTCGGCAAACCGTTCTCCAAGGAGCTCAGACGTAACGAAAGCGCCCATCCAGTTTTGGTACTTGTCGAAACCCTCGTTGAGGACGCTTCGGAGTTCCTCACGCTGCTGGGAAGTGAGCTGGCCCCAGTTATTGCTCAGGAAGTAGAGTATCGTCCAAGAATGGTCGAGGCTGCGGAAATCGTTGTCCCGTTGAAGCTCCAGGACTCCCTGAAAAAAACTGGGAGGTAATTTGTCCTCGTCAAGTGCAGCCGAATCTAGCTCCGTGAAGAGAGCTGGTAACTTTCCATTGTCATCAGGGGCCTTGCACAAGCGGATTTCCTTCAGAATGGTTTCAAGATTTCGCATGGTGTCCGGTCATATCCCCAGGGGAGATAAACCAATCATTACTAGAACTACCCCGATTCCTACCACAACGGTGACTGCGGTGTTCGTCGCAAGCTGCCGCTGTTGCTGTGGACTTAGAACTGGCACGAGGATTGGAGGAATAGGTGGCCAGTCCTTGCAACGCCACGCGTATTCGGCTATGTACGCAGCCAACCTGGCTTTGTCCATGTTGATTAGGATCTGATGCCCTCTTCGACTCAAGCTGGGGTTCGCCTTATCGCCCGGGCACGAGCCAGGCAAATTCTGAGGGTCATCCTGAAGATCTCTCTGACGTTTCTTTATGCTCTCTTCGAGGTTTTCTATTTTCTCGCGCAACATACGGCAGCGCTGCGAATTGCTGTCGAATCCCATCGGGTCTGTTTGATTGGCCGGGTCATTTGTGACGTACTGATAGAAGTTTAAGCCTCCCTTGAATCCGCTCGGGTCTTCCGGCATAAATCGCCCAAGGGTTGGATCGTAGTATCTGGCGCGGTAGTACGGTGAGGTGGCCGGAATGGTTTGTTCGACCATCTGGCTATAACGGTCCAACTTCTACCACTTGGCCGGGCTGGATGGAAGTAAGAGCTTGAGCGCAGGCAGGCATGAGGGGTAACAAATCCTTCATGCGATTCGATTTCGCGCGGAGGATCAAGATCGAGACACTCCGTCCGGTCATGTTCTGCTGGTATTTGATGTTTCGGTCGCTAGTGAGCAACACCTCCCAGCGGCCTTCCGCAAGCGTTAAGAGTTCGCCGTTCTTCTTTGAGCCATATCCGGCCGTTCGCACCGTTTGGCACTCGTGGCCCATGCCCATGAGAGTCCCTTTCAGTTCGTCTGGAAGGCATTCATCGATGAGAATCTTCATTTCCCAAAGCGAGCCAAGAGAAGGGTCTTAGCTTCTTCCAACGCGGCGATGGCTTGCTCGCGGCCTACTCCAGGGTATTGTCTCAGGAATTCATCCAGCGTTTCTCCGCCCTCCAAATAATCAAGCAGCGTCTGGAAAGGCACGCGGGTGCCTCGGAAGACGGGCTCTCCGCTGTGGATGTCCGGATCTTGAACAATTACGCTTTGAGAGACGGTAGCCATCGGGCGCCTCCGGGTCGAAGACCAATTATCTCACTCAGCCGGGAAAAGTGCTCCGAAAAGTGGGATCGGTTGAAACTCGTTTGACTCTAAACCCCCACACGCAGAGCTGAAACAGGCGACACCCAAGCCTAGGGATTTGAGTTGTCCACCTCGATTTGGAGTTCCAGCGTGTCGAGCTGATGATAGGTACCCGAAATAGGGCTGACGACTGCATTCAAAATGGTAATACGTATCACGATTCCCAGATTTCTGAGAGATACCGTTCTTTCTTTCCCGAACACAGATTTTTGTGCACCTTCAGCCAGATCGTCTGCCGCGAAGTCGTAAGCCTGTAAACCGTGGCGTTTGCCAGTGGGGTCCAGAAGATTTGCAGCATCATCCTTGTCGCCAGCATGGCGCATAGTCAGTTCCACGGTGATCACATGGTGTCCACGGTCGAAGTCTGGTTCTAATGAGAGCAAATAGGCAGTGTTTCCTTCGGGAAACTTGACTGGAATAGACAAGCGATTTTCCAGGGACTGAGTTGAGAAAGTTGCATTTGTTCGCGGTGGAACCACGCGTGGCTTCGTGGGAGTACTTGGGAACGCTGCGATAACCGTAAGGAATGTTGCCAGTATGTTGTAGCAAAAGCGATTAGTCATCACAGACCTCCACAGGAACTCTAGGGTGAACTCCCCAGTTGTTAGCTTCCTTCTCTGTGGAGAACCAAACATCAATATGGGTTCCCGCTATCGTCTTCCTCCCCCCGCGATCCTGAACTTCGCCGCAGCCATAGCCCGGCACGTACATGCCAGTTCCAAACGGGATATTCCTCGGAGCAGCAATTGTGCCTGGTCCAGCTTTCGTTCTGCTCGCAGTAAATCCGTACCCAGGGTCCCCAGGATTTTTTCCAGTACTCTTGAACCCATTATCGTAGCCAGTTACAAGCATCTTAACGATATGGCATTTCTTGCAGTCGCAATGACACTTGGGGTCTTGAGGGCACAATCCAAATGGATCATCGAGGTCGGCAACTCGATTGTTCGCATATTCGTAGCGGTTTGCTCCTCCCGCGAAGCCACTGGGATCTTCGCTAATGAAGCGTCCGGAAGTTGAGTCGTAGTATCTGGCGCGATAGTAAGATGGGTCGCGCCCCTCCCTTGGCCGCCGCGACCGGTTCCATCTGGGAGTGCTATTGCGCTCACAACATACAAGAGCTAGCATATCGTCATGGCGAAGGCTAAGGAATTTGATTTCGAAAAACCGGCTCCTGTTATTGATGACGAAGACGAGGCCACTCTCGCCGCTATCGACGATGGCATCCGCGATGCCAGAGCTGGACGCACCGTTGACCTAGAGCATGTCCGCAAGCTGTTGCCAAAGTGGATTACCGCCTCCTCATCACCCAAAGAGCGCTAAACGACCTAGCTGAAATCATCGGCCACATCGCCGAAGATGACGCTGAGGCTGCTTCGCGTTTTGGAAACTCTTTATTGGACCACATCGAACTGTTGACTCGGTTTCCGCGTATGGGCAGCACGATCCGCAAAAGGTCGCGAGTCCGAAAACTCTCGCATAGCCCCATTCTCGTCTATTACCAATTGCGTGAGGACAAGCGTCTCGTGGAAATCCTCCACCTCAGGCATGCCTCGCGCAAATCTCCGAAGTTCTAATGTCCTCCGCTACAAGGCCAGCAGCACGGCGCTACTCAGACTCCGTTGGTATCGAGGAACCATAGTACCGGCTGAGTTCGTTTCCTCACTCGCAAAATCGCGGTCGTAATCATTGATTCTCCTGCCGCTGGACGAAGACTTGTAGATGCGGTGGCCGAATAGCTCGTATTTGAGGGTGTAGACAACGAGGTCATTCCAATTAGGGCTGGGAAGTTTGGCCATTCGGGGAAAGCTTCCGCTGAGCGACGCGTTTCTTGGCTTGCTCTGCGAGGTCACCGCGATCCTCGGAATCAAGAGGATTCTCGTTTGTGCAGCGCACCTTGTGGGTGACCCGATTGAATGTGTCTTTCTTTAAGTCGATCCGCCATGCCTCGATCGCGGTCAAAGATTTCATGCTATCTTTTCGCTTGCTGGTGCCTATCACGACGTCACTAGGCACTTCGGGATCAACGCAACTAAACTCATATTCCTTGGACGGATCGCGTATTTCAACCACGTCTCGAATTACGCCGCACTTGTCAGTATCTCCTTGCAATTGAACGAGCAATAAAATCTTAGTGTTAGATAGATAGCGGTGTATCAGATAAGTCTTTTGTGATTTGTCGAGTCCCATGCTGAAGTCTGGCCGCTCCGACTGAATGTCTCGATCACAACTGCTTTTGCCAAGATACTTCTGTTTCAATCCCTGCGCCCCGGCGCAGCTGATCATCGCCAAGAACATACACATGCCAACGACAATCTTTAGTGATCTCATGGTTTTTTCCTCGGGCCGTGTGGCGCAATCCCGGGCCGGAAACCAGACAAATCTCCCGAAGCTGGAAAATACTGAAAATGAAAGTGAGTGCCATTATTGTTGGCGTTATATTCCTGCTGGGCGTAGCTTCCCATTATGCCCTGTGGAAAACACTGCTTGAAGCAGTTTTCAGCGATCGGTCTCGTCAGGCCAGGATTTGTGTTCTGCCCAATATCCGCTGAATTTCCCCACATATGAGGATCGGCCGGGGGATGGCTATCTGCTCCGCATGTTATCGTCAGTGGCTTGTTATAACACTTTTCGAAACATTTGAGTGCGGCATCTAGTTCTGGAATAAAGTCGCAGTTCGCCCCCGGCGCGCATTTATAAAGTCCGAGTGGATCATTCCAAAAGACCGGGTCATTCCCTACATATGAGTAGAAGCTGGTCGGTTCATAGCGCAAGGCATCCTCAGTTAAGAAGCGCCCAGCATTCGAGTCGTAGTATCTGGCGCGGTAGTAATACAGGCCGGTTTCCGTGTCTGATTCGCGGGCCGTGTAGCGGAACGGATTGACCAGAGAGCCGGTTGAATTTGTCAGTTTGCCGAAGGAGTCGTAGGTGTAAGTGTTGGCGATCGATCCAGCTGCATTGCTGAGCAAAGTGATCGAGCCGAGACCATCTGCGTGGAAGTAGCTGGTTGCACCGCTTCGGAGCATTGCCAACGGTTCAGCAATGTTTTGCGTAGGCTCGTAGCGAGAAACGACTACTCCGGAAGAATTCGTCTCTTCGATGAGGTTGTCTCCGTCGTAGGCGTAGATCGAAGTACCAGCGGAGGAGGACTTGTAGATTCTTCTACCGAAGGGGTTGAAGCTCACTAGGCTGGGATCCTTGAGACCGAAAACTCCGGTGTCAAATTACTCCGCCCCGACTGATTCGGCGAACCGCCCGGCGTGAGTTGAGAAATCCTGCACGGAAATCTCGATTCCGCTATGTTGTGCGACCCGGAAATCTAGCTTTACGTGGTCCCCAGGCCTATCGCTCGGACCATACGTCACATCCAAGTGCTTAGGATTTAGCCATACCATTTTCAGCTTCATCGTCGAGTACTGGTGTGAGAACGCCAGCACTTGGGTCTCAGGCTGCGAGTCGTCGATGGGCTTCAGGAATACGGTTGTTGCATCATACGCCGTTCCCGGGCCACCCCATTGTTGGCTACGAGCGCTTGCTAGCCACTGTCCATCTGGAGATCTAGCTTCTGCTGACCAAGTGATCGCGACATCTTGACACCCGACACTTAACAAGCAAACTTCAAGCAGTAGGAGCCAGAACGCTCTACGAGTGACCGAATGAGTATTATGGAGGGATTCTATTTCTTGCCTGCACTGACTGTTTGCGGTTATCACTTTGGAGAGCATAGGGTTCCGTTCTTCTGGTCCTTGCATCCCTGATTGATATTCCCAACGTTCGATGCCGGGATAGCAGGGTAGTTAGGATCCATCTGTGTACCTGGGGGATATTTGCTGAAATTGGCGCCGTACCAGTTTGCACCAGCTAGCGCGGCAGAAAGCGGATATCCTGCGGCGCACATATAAACACCGTACACATAATTCGCGTAGGCTTGTGATCCCCCGTAGATCTTCTGTGCATCCAACGGCCACCCACGCTTGAACATCGCCAGGGAACCCATATTCGTCGCGGCGCCGACGTCGAAGCCGAAGAACCATGAGCCCCGCGCAATGTATCCCATTGCCTGGTACTGACGCGGACTGGCTCTGTTGACATCCTCGGCACAGATTGTGCTTCGAGGGGTCGACAAGGAGGGGCGGTAGGTGTTTTCTGATGGGGCAGGAGGGACGATGGCCGAGATTGGTCTCCTGCCGATTGCTC
>Ga0070730_10000947_pt1 | contig 29939 bp, 21 predicted proteins | sample Coa_R1_3_FD_66447 | JGI IMG/M metagenome (GOLD analysis project Ga0070730, IMG submission 66447) | Surface soil microbial communities from Centralia Pennsylvania, which are recovering from an underground coalmine fire - Coalmine... | ecosystem: Environmental > Terrestrial > Soil > Unclassified ... | reverse complement strand
AGTGGTCGTCATCGTCTAGTCCCCAGTGTCAGCGGACTCCATCTTACACCGGGACCTTGCCATTGCAGGGGCGGCTTCAGGTCATCCTGCCAAAGGAAGGGCGCGCCAAGCCGCAGGCCGCGGCGTGCCGCAACCACACTATCCGTTTTTCTTGCCGCATCTCTAAGAGGTGGGGGTTTCAGCCCCTGAAGAGAGCCGTTGAATTCGGCACGCGGTCGCGCATCCTTGTACTCTTCAAGGGCCGGTGGCAGCGCCTTCGACTGGTGGATACGCCGGATAGCCTACCCTTCCGCTGCTGTGTTTTAACGGTGCATACCGGAGCGGTCTTCCTCAATCATTTCCATCCACAGCTTTAGGGTTAAATCCTCGCGTTCCGGATTTCCAAGTTGCCAGCGCAGCTCTTTTTCGTATCGTTGCTTCAGGATCTCCAGGTCTAATGGGATCAAACGAGCCAAGTGCTTGACATCATCGCGATGGCGCTGAATATTTCGTTCTAGTTCGGATAACGCCAGATCGTAGGGGTCGAGTGCGCAGATCCGCAGATATTGGAATGCACCGGCAAACATTTCTGTTAGCCGCTCTTTATAGTTTTCTGGCACCTTGGCCACTCCCACGTAGTCCAAGTAGACCTTGTATTTCTTATGCAGATTCCCGCTCTGCACACCAAGCTCGAGCAAGGCCGCAGTCTGTTCCTGCGGAGCGATCAGCAGTACGTCCAGATCGACGGTCTCTCGCGAAAAGCCGTAAAGAACCGTAACTACAAACCCGCCCATGCAATCCATACGAGTTTCTGCGGTTGCCTGTTGGTCGAGTTCCTTGAGAAACGAGCGCCATGGCTCAGGGATTGGCTTAGGGGCGGCCATGAGGAAGATTCTCAGTTTTCATGTCGGTCAGGAGATTCCAATGGGCGGCTTCCGGCGAGCGGTTCACCCGCAGCCATTTTCTTTCCGCTTCCGTGAGCGAATCGTGGCAGAGCGTGTCTTCTTTCGCCAGACGGGAACGATCCAGAACAGCGGCGTATTCCGTAAGCCTGCGGGAACGTGGTTCCTCGCTTGGCTGGCTCCTTGATGCAGAGTTCCCCAAACGACTCGCCACCGTAGTCACAAATCCAAGGCGGTTCTGCAGGTCATGAAGCTTGGCGTACCGCACCGCCCAATCCCAGTCCAAGTCGGCGTAGGTAAAGGCCAGCCACGGCAAACCTTCTGCAACTCGAGTATCCAGCTCGGAGCTATTTAGGGCGTTCAGCAACACTTCCGCGGGATTGCGCCGCACCCTTCCCGAAACATGCGCGAATCCTGGGTAGCCCAGTGCTGCCAGTTGTGATCCCAGCTTATCGTTGTCGCTGCGTACAGCGACGGTATGCTCGCGCACGGGAAGCGCCGTTGGTGAGGCATGCAAGAGTTCCACCGCCTTGCGGACAAGGGAAGAGGGCAAGACACGGCGGCCGTGTTCAGCCATCGAAAGATAGGCCTGGGTAACCCCCAGCCTTTCTGCCGCGTGCTGTTGGGTCCAGCCCCTGCGCAACCTGGCTTCTCTTAGCTCTTGGCCATTCATGCGGAATCCTGCCTCTCTGTCGTTGAAAATATAACACACTGTGTTATATCTATCCAGCAGTGCTTCTTGTCAGTTTCAAGCGTGCCGCTTCGCCGTTCATTTCCTGCCCCGTTATGGAAATTCGCGGAATGCCTTCCGCAAGCCATTCAATTCACAACCTTTAATTTCTCACTTGACAAATAGTAACTGATGCGGTAATATCCAACCCAGGTTCGGCTAACGTGTCTCCCTGTAATCTCTCCATTTACTCTCCAGCAGACGTGTTTTCCCAGCGAGTCTCCCCGACCTTCCGACCTGCCAACCTCCAGACGGCGTTCCCATGGAAGTCTTTATCCCTCAATGATTTGCCGCCTCTTGCCTTCTCTAGCCTCTTTTTTGCGGCCTCGCGCCCTTTATTTTCAGCAACTTGCCGCCTCTTTTGCCTGACACCCCGGGTATGGGGTGCAAATCCATTCGTGCCAGACCTTCTCACGTTTAACTTTCGAGCATTCAAGGATGAACTCCCGTGCTTTCATAGTGTTACGCACTCTTTGGCCCAATGGCGCAATACTAAGTTTCGTAGTTTCAGTAAATTGCGCACTCTTTGCATGTCGATGGGGGGGTGCTACCCCGCACGCGACGGCTGCGGGAGATCACATTAAGCGGCGGCGCTGAACTACGGAGGTTTCCAGGGCTTGGAATTCCTGCTCCAACTGCTTCGCCAGCGTCTGGATTCTTGCTATTACGCCTTGCGCTTGCTGGACCTGCTCGGCGGTGGCGGTTTTCAGAAAGGGCTCGCGGTTGCCTTGGATGTGCTCCAGCGCGACGGACATCACCAGACGAAGATTCGCCAGATTGTCCAGAAAGCCCCGGGAGTTGGCCATGGCGACGCGGCTCCTTCTGAGGGTGGGCGCGGTACCTAGGTCATACCTCAGGATTGGCATCCTTGGCTACTGGCTCGAGGGACAATTTTGGTGCAGAGCCAAAGGGCCGGTATATGAGCGGCGAGTGCTGGACTGGGCCGGCACAGGCCTATGCCATTTCCGGAGCCGGGCACTTTGCTGCTACTAGCAGACGCCGCTGGGGCGCGCGGCGGTGCCGGATTCTTGCGTGGGCAGGGCCTGCGGGCTGGGCACGGTGACCGGAGTGGTGCCGGCAAGGCTGGCGGTGCATTGCTGGATGGTCTGGGAAACGGCGGGAAGCGTGGCAGGCAGGATGGGAATGCTGGTGTCCACCTTCTTAAGATTAAGAGCGCTGGTGAGGTCGCCGACCGCGGCGCGGCGCCATGCGCTCAGGTTGGGCACCTCCGCGCCAAAGCGCGTTTCCAGGAAGCGCAGCACGGAAGTGTGATCGAACAGGTCGGAGGAGACCAAGCCGCCGCGACTGAACGGCGAGATGAGCAGCATGGGGACGCGAAAGCCTAAGCCGATGGGGCCGGTGATCGCGGGGCTGCCGATTACGGTGGGATCGGGCACGGCCGGCGCGGTTACAAATTCACCGGGCGTGCCGGGCGGCGCGGTGGTGGGCGGAACGTGATCGAAAAATCCGCCGTTTTCGTCGAAGGTGACCAGGAAAAGTGTCTTGGCCCACAGCGCGGGATTGGCGGTCAACGCGCCAAGAATAAGCGAAAGCAGGCTCTCGCCAAAAATCGAAGGCGAAGGAGGGTGGTCGGAGGTCAGCACGGAACTGATCAGCCAGGAAACCTGCGGCAAATTGTTGGCGGCCACATCGGCGAGAAAATCCACGGGAAACTGTGGACCGAAAGCGTTCTGGTGCAGCACCGAGGCCGGATCCTGAAAATTCTTGAAGTAGGAAAGTACATTGTCGGAAAGAATGCCGCCGAGAACGGTTTCGTCCGGCGAGGAGTACACCTTCCAGGAAATTCCGCGCGCCTGCAACTGCTCGGGCATGGTGGTGTAGGTGAGCCGGCCAGCGAGCGCCGCGCGATTGATGACCACGGTTTGCAGGATCGGCCCGCCGTTGGCGCCGTCGGGATCGAGCGAAGCAGCCATGGTGTACAACCGATTGGGATCGGTGGGGCCCATCACGGAGCAAAAATAGTTGTCGCAAAGGGTGAAGGCGTCGGCGAGCGCGTAATAGTAAGGAATGTCCGCGCGCGTGTAATAGCCCATGGTCAGCACGGCGTCGTTGGAATTGATGGGGAGGCGCGAGGTGACGAAGCCGTCCATGGCGCCGTTGTCCCAGCTCTGATGCTGTGGCACCCAGTCATGCGTAATGTCGTGAGTGCACGCGGCGTTGGTGGTGGCGGTGTCCAGGTGAAAAGGCAGAAGCGTGCCGACTGGAGAGCTGCTGGTGTTGGCCGGATCGGGCTGCCGGAAAGCCATGCTCTGATCGGAAAATCCGCGAACGCCGCGGTAGCTGCCGAAGTAGTGATCGAACGAGCGATTTTCCTGGATGAGGATGACCACGTGTTCGATGTCGGTCAACTTGGAGCAAGCGGCGGAGGGCAGGGAGGGCAGCGAAGGCAGGCTGACGGAACCGGTGCGGGCGCATCCATGCAGGCTGAAGGATGCCAGTTCGGCAAGCGCGGTGGCGGCGCCGAGTTTCAGTAATTTACGGCGAGAGAAATCCTGCATAAGTCCCAAAGATTAGATGCAGGTTACGCAGTGAAGGTGGTGAGGGTGAGTGAAAACGGTGCGTCCAGGATTGGATTTGCACGGCATCGGTGCGCTGGGTCCTTCCGCTATTGTCATCGGATAGCGATTATGTTTAGGTGGGGCAGCCGCGAGGCCAGCGAGCGGCAGGCGAATCCACCGCAGACGCGTCTATCCCGCGGCCTGCGATGATTGGATGTCGAAGTGTTGCGACGATGACGCCTGCGCGGCGGGGAATTTGGCGGAAACTTTGGTGCCCGAGCCGCTGGCCACCACTTCCAGATGACCATTGAACTGGCGGACACGCTCGCGCATGCCGCGGATACCCACGCCGGAACCTTGCGACTGAATTTCCCGGAGTTTGTCGGGCGACATGCCTTTGCCGTAATCCTCTACTTCCAGAGAGACAACACCGCCCAGGCGAGCGATGGAAATAACCGCTTTGCTGCTGCCGGAGTGGCGATGCACATTGGTCAGGCATTCCTGGATAATGCGAAACATGGCCAACTCGATCTCGCGAGGGAATCTGCCGAAATTTGCGGGAATGCGTAAGGAAATATCCAGCCCACTGCGCTGCCTCAGCCCTTGCGCGTACACGCGTAGCGCGGCAGGGAGTCCGCTCTCATCCAACATCGGAGGATAGAGCAGGTAGGACATGGTGCGTATCTCGCGGTCCAGTTGCTGCACCAGTTGGGCGCCATCGTCGGCGAGGCCGGTAAGCCTGGGGCCGCTGGACTGGGCGTGCCGGGCAATGGCCGATAGGTTCATGGCGAGCGCGGCGAGTACTTGCCCCGCGCTGTCGTGCAATTCGCGGGCAATGCGGCGCCGCTCTTCGTCCTGCGTTTGCATCAGGCGTTGCGACAGTGCGCGCAGAAGTTCGGATTGCTGCGACATTTCCGCGGTGCGCGCCTGAACTTGCGCCTCCAGATTGTCGGCCAGCGCGCGATACTCCTCTCTGGATTCCGCGATGGCGATGCGGGCGCGGACCTGGGCGGATATATCCCGGAAATAACAGACCACGCCGTGACGGCCATCGGGAAGCGGGATGCGGTTGATCTGCCACTCGTAAAATTCGCGGCCGCCGCGGTCGCGACGCTCGGCGGTTCGCTCGGAAACCAGGAACGGCTCTCCGGTGTCGAGCGTATGGCGAAACCGCTGCACGACCTCGTCTGCAACGTCGTCGGGCCACAGAATATGCATGACGGCGCCGAAGTCTCGTCCGATCAACTGCGGAATATTTCCAAAGACCGCGGATGCAGTGGGATTGACCTGACGAATGCGGAAATCGGCGTCGACGACATAGACGCCAAGCGGAGCGGCGTTGAGAAGAGTTTCGAACTGAGCGGTGCGCTGGCGCAGGGCGTCTTCCCCCTGCCGACGGATGCGAGCCAATTCGAGGTGGGTCCGTACGCGGGTAAGAAGTTCCCGGGCGCTGAAAGGTTTGATGAGGTAATCATCGGCGCCGTGCGCCAGTCCCTCGACGCGAGACTCTTCGCCGGCGCGTGCGGACAGCACAATGACGGGAATGGAGCGAGTAGCGGCGTCGTCCCGTAGTTCCCGGAGCAGGCCGAAGCCGTCCAGCTGGGGCATCATGACGTCGGTAAGGATCAAGTGCGGAGGCTGCCGGCGTACGGCGTCCAGAGCGGCTAGCCCGTTGGAAACGGATTCCACCTCATAGTGCTCGGCGAGCAGGCGAACAAGATATTCGCGCATGTCGGCATTGTCGTCGGCAATCAGGACGCGCGGACGGGGATCGGCGGAGGAATTATTCCGCAAAACTGGTGGGCATGGCAGAGGAGGCAACTCGGCGCCCAGCGGCAATGCGATGGCGGATGCGGCGAGTTCGGCATCCGGAAGCCAGCGAAGCGCTTCTTCCACGAAAGGGGTGGCGCCCACGGCGGTGGAAGGAAGACTGTGTGAACCGCCGATTTTGTCTGGCGGGAGGTGAGCGCTTCCGCGGGGAATGCTAACGATAAAGGCGCTGCCTTCTCCCAAGGTGCTCTCCGCGCGCAAGGATCCGCCGTGAAGCTTTACCAATTCCTGGACCAGGGCCAGGCCGATGCCACTGCCTTCATGAGTGCGGCTGCGGGTCAGTTGCACGCGATGGAAGCGGTCAAACAAGCGAGGCAGTTCATTGGCGGGAATGCCCACGCCGGTGTCGCGAACGCGCAACTCGACCACGTTTTCCAGGGCCCTAAGGGAAACCGCGATTTCACCATCAAAAGTAAATTTGAATGCGTTGGAAATCAGATTCAGAACAATCTTTTCCCACATGTCGCGGTCCACGAAAACAGGCTCCGCAAGGTGCGGGCAATCGAGTTCAAGCCGGAGGCCGGCTTTTTCCGTTGCTGAACGAAAGACGCTGGCGAGTTCGAGGGTAAAAGCGGAAATGTCCGTAGGCTGATAGACGGCGTCCGCCCGCCCGGCCTCGATACGCGAGAAATCCAACAGAGAATTCACCAAACGCAAAAGACGCGACCCGTTCCGGTTTACAAGTTCGAGCTGACGCTTCACGGCGGAAGAAAGACCGGCGTGACTGCCGGCCAGCAAGTCCTCGACGGGACCGAGCATGAGAGTCAACGGGGTGCGAAATTCATGACTGACATTGCTGAAGAATGCGGTCTTGGCGCGGTCGATTTCCGCCAAAGCCTCAACTCGTTTGCATTCCTCCTCGTAGGCGCGGGCGTTGGCCACGGCGGTGGCGATTTGTGAGGCCACTAACTCAAGGAAGCTTTGGTACAAGTGGTCCAGCGCGAGTCGAGAACTGACGCCGGCGACCAATAAGCCCGCCGGGGTGTGCGACTTGTTGGAGCGAACAGGCAGCACGACGGCGGTGTTGGGCGGATCGGACCACGGGCCGCGCGGCAGTTCCGCGAAGCGCCCGCCGAGGTCATGGATTATCACAGGCTGTTCGGTGCAGGATGCCGTGGCCCAGGGCGCGTGGAGACCACTTCTTTCTTCGAGATCGACCACCAGCGGGCTGATGGGACTACCCGCTTGGACACCAGCGGCTCCTGCGAGTCGCGCGGTTTTGCGGTCGGAGTCGATCAAGTACAAAAGCGCAAATGGCAAGTCCTTGGAATTTTGCGACAGAACGTTGGCGGCGGCGACGCACGCCTCTTCGGCGGTCTTAGCCTCCATGGCGCGCGCGCCGAGGTCGCGCAGGAGTGTGACGCGCCGGGCGCTGACGATCTTTTCGGTGATTTCGTGGACAGTGGCCAGCACACCGCCAATCCCGCGCGGCGCGGTGTCATCCGGTACCGGACTGTACGCAACGGTGAAATGGGTTTCTTCGGTGAAATTGGAGCGGCAAACTTCGAGTTCCAGATCTTCGATCCAGGTCGCCGGGCCGCCATTGAATGGCGTGTCAATCAGCGGTTGAAGGATATTCCAGATCTCGGACCAACACTCGGCGGCGGGTTGGCCTAACGATCTTGGGTGCTTCACGCCCGGGATGGGCCGATAGGCGTCATTGTATATCTGCAGATATTGCGGCCCCCACCAGAGAAGGAGCGGAAACCGATTGGCCAAAAGAAAGTTGACCATCATGCGCAGGGATACAGACCACGAGTCGGGTGCGCCGATGGGCGTCTCCGCCCAGTTGCGGGAATGAATAAGCGCAGCCATTTCGCCGCTGGCTGCCAGGCCCTGGGAATCGCGCGTGAGATTTTCGAGAAGTTGAGGGCCGTTCAGGCAGGAATCCCCGGCTGAGGGAGCAAACGGTTCCGCTTTGGCAGGTTGCTGCAAAACATTCCTCAAAGAATAGCCCATTGCGATGATTGCGGTCGTGTGCGACGACCGGGAAATCAGGACGAAATAGTAGGTTTAACATGTTCGTTATAGAAATACAGGGTTTGCTGTACGTAAATATCTATTGGTGGTCCCGGCGAAAGCTGGGTACGGGCGCTCGGGTATCGGAAGCACGCTTCCCTTATAGCTATTGAATGGTGTAAACGGCGGTGCCCACCGCACTATTGGTCATGTTGGGGGCGGTGGCGAAAGCCTTAATGGTGCTGGTGAAGTGCACGATGATGGGACCGACGTACTTGGGACTGGAGGTCGTAGGAGTGGTTCCGTTGGTGGTGTAGTAGATGGTGGCGCCGGAAGTTGCGCTGGCCATGCTGACATATTGGTAGCCGGTGTAAGTGCCCGGCACCGGGCTGAAGGTAGGCGTGGCGACGGTGGACTGCGTGCCGCTGATGGTATAAGCGGCGGTGGAAACTGGGCTGTTAGCCAGATTGGTCGCGGCAGCAAAAGCCTTAATGGTGTTAGTGAAGTGCACGATGATGGGACCGACGTACTTGGGGCTGGAGGTGGTCGGGGTGACGCCGTTAGTGGTGTAGTAGATAGTGGCGCCGGAGGTGGTGCTGGCCATGCTGACGTATTGGTAGCTGGAGTACGTGCCGGGAGCGGGACTGAAAGTTGGCGCAACGGCCTGAGTACCGGCTCCAATGGTGTAGACGCCACTGGCGACGGCACTGTTGCTGAGATTTGACGAAGTGGCAATGGCCTTAATCGTTTCGGTGGCGCTTACGGTGATCGGCCCAACGTACTTGGTGCTGGAGGTGGTGGGGGCGGTTCCATTGGTCGTGTAATAAATGGTCGCGCCGCTAGTGGAATCGGAAAAGGCCGCTTGCTGTGCGGTGGAGTAGGCGCCGGGAGCAGGGCTAAAGACCGGCATGGAGGTTTGCGTGATTCGCGTATACGCTTCGCTGGAGATATTGCTGGCGAGGTGGCCGGCGGCCAGTGCGATGGCTCGAATCGTTTCCGTCGCGGTGACTGTGATCGCAGCGGTGTAGGTGGGAGAAGCGGCCGTGGGCGTGCTGCCGTTGGTAGTGTAGTGGATGGTTGCACCGGTGGTGGAATCGGTCATGGTCACCGTTAGCGACGACGTGGAGAAAGACTCGCTGGCCGGACTGATGGCCGGAGCCGACGCTTGCGTTTCGCCATTGAGCAGACCGAACACGCTGATTTGATATTCCGCGGGGACGTAAACTTTGCCGTTAGCCACTGTAGGCACGGTAAATTTCACCGCCGGGCCGGGATTGTCTCGAGAGACATCTTGGTCGCTGGAATAGAGCAACTTGAAAACGTTGGTGGCGTCATGCGCCTGCACGGTTGCTCTGCCCTGGGTGGAGAAATTCGAGGTGAGGACATTCCAGACGATTCCGTTGGTAGTGCCATTCGCGGAGATCACCGGGGTTGAGCCCGGGAAGTTGGAAGTTTCCGCCGAGGCCGATACCGAAGTCGAGGAGATGACTCCATTGGAAAAGGAGAAGGCGCGCAACTGATCCGCGGCGCCCCAGAAATAGACATGGCCGTTCCAATAGGCGGGCATGCCGAAAATCGGCTTCGTGGCGGTCTTCTGTTGGGGATCTGACGTGTTGGTCGGGTGGTACCCGCCGAGGTTCTCCTGGTCCAGCACGTAAACGCGTCCGGTTTTGCCGGCTTGCAGCAGAAGCTGCTGTGTGCCGCTGGCCGAATTCGGCAAAAGTAACGTGCCGCCGGAGCCTTGATCCTTGTCGCTGGTGTCCAGCGAGGCTTGATCGAAGGGAGTAAAGACGTCTCCCACGGTTTTTCCATTCGCTACCATGGTGGGCGATCCATTGGTGAGGTCCAGCTTGAAAACGGAATCGCCATAATCCATCGAATTGGCGTAATTGGGCGCAACGGCGTCGAAGGTGCCGTTGCCGGAGGTGGCGAACAGGCGTCCAAAGGGATGCCCGGCCGGATCGGGTATATCCGCGGCCAAGCCGGATCCGGCTCCCCAAATGCCGCCTCGCAATTGGTTGGGAGTGGTGCACCATGCGCCGGTTTGCTTTAGCGTTGCGGCGTTGTAGGCCAAAATCCAGCCATGCCACGGGCCCATGTCCTCGTGCGCGCCGAAGCCAATATAAACGATGCCGTTGACCAACAGCAGTCCAGTCCGTTGATTCTGCCAGTAAGGGTCAAAGCTCAGCGTGCCGGAAACGCTGCCGTTCCCATTGCCCGGCACGGAACCGCTCAAGACTACCGGGCCGCCGAATTTCTCCACTCCGGTGGTGACGTTGAGGGCGTGCAGGCGCTGGATGTAGGTATTGTTTTCTTTGGTTTTGCCAACCACGTAGAGGGTGCCGGTGGCGGGATCAATCACCGGAGTTCCGGTAATGCCGATCTCCGGAACGATGTCGGTCGTATGGATGTCAGTGCTAAGCATGGCGCGTGCGCCGCTGGCCGCGCCGTGCGCCGCATCCAGGAGCGTTATGTGCCACAGCGGGACGGCGTTGACCGCGGAGGTGTTGCTATCCGCATCGAATGCGTAAACGCTGTCATTTTCCGTGGCGACGAACACCACGTTATGTTTGGTGCCCGCTTGAGGAGTGCCCGAACCCATGGTTACGCCCGGCACATAAAGCGGTTGCGCGTAAATGTAACCGTCCACGGAATAGGAAAAGAGCTTGCCAAATTGCAGGGAATTGACGTTGGCAGGAGTCAGAATGGTTTCGCCCGCATTTGCGCCGGTGCGCGCGATGTCGTTATGCTGCGTGACGACGCTGATCTGCGCATTGGCTGTCCAGCCCAGCAGAAAAAAAATGGGTAAACCTAATACCGATGAAAGCTTTAGTGAGCGTGAACCCTCACTCTTACACACCTGCACACCGCTCACAAAATCTCCCGTTCTCCTCGATGCTCGCGTGGGTCGCTGTTAGTTGCGACAAGTTAAGCGCGGATTACTACAATCCTCAATACTCCTAACACCCTAACTACCTTCGTAGAGCTACCTAAGGAGCCTTAAGGTGGGTACTTGCGCACGCTTACGGAGAGCACCGCGCCAGGCCAGAGAAATCTTCGAGTTATTGCCCGGATGACGGATTGGGGCCGAACCACACCGTTTTCTGCGCGGCAATGGTATAGTGCGATAAATTTTCAGTCTGCCGATTGGACCGCCGACTCGCGGCGATCAGACCAAGGGGGGAAAATGGCGGTCGCTTTCAAGGGCATCCCGCAGCGATTGCTTGGCGGTTTCGTGTTGGCCACGCTGGCTTTCTTCCTGATCGTATGGATGGCGCAGGCACAAGAGACGAACCCGCTGGCCAACGACAAAAAGGCAGCCAAGCTTGGGGAGTTTGAATTTCGCGCTAACTGCGCGTTTTGCCACGGGCTGGGCGCGCGCGGCGGCGGCCGCGGCCCGGACCTGACGCGCGCGCAAAAGAAGCACGGCAGTTCCGACGCCGACCTTTTCCGCACCATCAATGAGGGAGTACCGGGCACGGCCATGCCACCGAATGGTGCAACGCAGCAAGGCGTGGGCATGACCGAAGAAGAAATCTGGCAGGTGATTTCCTACATTCGCAGCGTGGAAGTGAAAACGCCGGCAGGGCAGATGGGCAATGCGGCACACGGCAAGGAGTTGTTTACCGCTTCCGCGTGCTCCACGTGCCACATGATCGCAGGCAAGGGCGGGCGACTCGGCCCGGACCTGACCGCGGTGGGATCCGCGCGTTCGGCGGACTACATCATCGATTCGGTGCGCAATCCCAGCCGGCGCCTGGCGCAAGGAATCAGCGAAGCGATGAAGGAGTTCTCGCAGGAATATGAAACCGTGAATGTGGTGGACGCGCGCGGCCAAAAATTCCAGGGCGTGGTTCTGAATGAGGACAATTTCACGCTGCAGATGCTCGACACGCGCGAGCAACTGCACCTGTTTCAAAAAGCCGAGTTGCGTTCAGTGGAGAAAAGCCGGCAATCCTTGATGCCGAAGTACGATGAAAAAATGCTGCCGGGAAAAGATCTGCAGGATATTGTGGCGTATTTGTCGAGCTTGGGTAGCGCCAAGTGAGTTGAATGGGTGAGCGGAGGAAAAGATGGCAGCCTACTTTATCGTAGATGTGGATGTGCACAATCCCGTGGGAATGCGCGAATACCTGGAGCGGGTGCCGGGCACATTGACCAAGTATGGCGGCCGGTACATTGTGCGCGGCGGCCAATTCGAGGTAATCGAAGGAGACTGGCAGCCGTCACGGGTGGTGATGCTGGAGTTCCCCGATATGGAGCAGGCCAAACTCTGGTACGCCTGCGAGGAATATAAGGAGATGAAAGCGGCCAGGCAGCGGGCGGCTAAGACGAACGTCGTGCTGGTGCAGGGAATGTGACTCGCCCGCTTGAGATAGGGATCCGAACCGAAGCTGTGAGGTCGGCGATGAACAAAACGATGTGCAAGGCAGCGATGCTCCTGATGGGTGGCTTGTTCTGCGTGTCTGCGCGGGCGCAGGTTACCTCGCAGCGGCTGCTCGATGCCGGCAAAGAGCCGCAAAATTGGCTTACCTACTCGGGTGATTACGCGGGGCGCCGCTTCAGCGCGCTGGACCAAATCAGCACGGCCAATGCGCATGCGCTGGTGCCCAAGTGGGCCTACCAGACCATGGCCGGCGGAAAATTTGAGGCTACGCCGATCGTTGCCGATGGCGTGCTGTACGGCACGGGTCAGGACGATCGGGCCTTCGCGTTGGACGCGCGCACCGGCCGACCGATCTGGCAATATCAGCGCGCGCTTCCCGCGGACATCCGGCCGTGTTGCGGACGGGTGAACCGCGGCGTGGCGATTCTCGGCGATAAAGTTTTCCTGGGGACGCTGGATTCCCACGTCATTGCGCTGGACGCCAAAACCGGCAACGTGGTCTGGGATGTTACGGCTTTCGATTACACCAAGGGCTACAGCATCACGCTTGCGCCGCTGGCGGTGAAAAATCTGGTGATGGTCGGCGTGAGCGGCGGGGAATACGGCATTCGCGGATTCATCGACGCCTATGACGCGAACAGCGGCGAACGCAAGTGGCGCTTCTACACCGTTCCGGGGCCCGGCGAGGCCGGTCACGAAAGTTGGGAGGGGGATTCCTGGAAAATTGGCGGGGCGCCGGCGTGGATTACCGGATCCTACGATCCCGCAACGAACATCGCGTTCTGGACTACCGGGAATCCTTCGCCTTCCAATCGCGGAGAGGGCCGCGCGGGCGATAACTTGTATAGCAATTCGCTTCTGGCGCTGGATGCGGACACCGGCAAGCTCCAATGGTATTTCCAGTTCACCAAGCACGACGAGCATGACTATGACGCCACGCAGGTTCCGGTATTGTTCGAGCGCGACGGAAAACATCTGCTGCTGCAGGCCAACCGCAACGGGTTTTTCTATGTGCTGGATCGCAGCAGCGGCAAATTACTGAGCTCCAGCGCGTACGCCAAGGTCACCTGGAGTAGCAGCAAGGATGCTGACGGCCGGCCGGTCGCCAATAAGGGCGCGACTCCCACTGCGGATGGCAGCCCGGTTTGTCCCGGCGCGGCGGGCGCAACCAACTGGATGTCGCCCACTTTAGATCCGCAAACCGGGCTGTTTTACGTGACTGCACGCGAGCAGTGCGATATTTTCAGCACGGCGGCGCAGCCATATCAGGCCGGGCACGCGTACTATGGCAGCGCCTACTTTCCGAATGACGATGCCGCCCCGTTTTGGGGCGCACTGCGCGCACTCGACCCGGCCACTGGGAAAATTAAGTGGGAATGGAAGCATCCATCGCCGACATGGTCCGGCGTGCTCTCCACCGCGGGGGGCTTGGTGTTTACCGGCGATGCCGAAGGAAATTTCATCGCGCTGGATGCCGCCAGCGGCAAGCCGCTGTGGCACTTCCAGGCCGGGGCTTCGGTTTATTCGTCACCGATGGCTTATGCCGTTGACGGAAAAGAATACGTCGCGGTTGCCGCAGGCTCCGCGTTATTCACCTTTGGCCTGCCGTGAACGCGATCATCGGATCATGCGTTTAGCATTTCGATTGCGGTAAGCGCATAAACCGCCGCACAGTCGCGAACCTTGCGCAAATCCACATATTCTTGTGGTCCGTGCGCGACGGATAGCAATCCGGGGCCGTAGGCATAGGCGGGAATTCCTTGCGCGGCGTAAAAGCGAGTCTCCAGTAAGCCGGGACACATCTCGAACCGCGGAGCTTGGCCATGTATCTTCCATACGCTTTGCGCCAGCGCAGAGGCTAACTTCTCGTTTTCGGAGCAGGCGGACGCCGCGCCTTGCTGAAGAACCTCCCATTCCAGGCGAATGCCGTCGCGCCGGCACTCCTCCAGAGTTGCGATCAGGCGATTTTTCTCGGTGTCGAGATTTTCTTCCGGGTTGATGCGGCGATCGAGGGTGAACCAGCACTGCTCGGGCACAGCGTTGAAATTGGCCCCGCCGCCGCTCTCGCCGCCCAGCATCAGGATGGAATGGGCCGTTTGTTCGGCAGCGCTCGCATGGGTGGTGCTGCGTTGTTCCACTTCGCGTTTCAATTGCTGCAGGCGCTGCACAACGCTCAGCATCCGTTCAAAGGCATTTTCGCCGCGATGCTGCAAGCCCACGTGTGCGGATTTGCCGTGCACCTTGACGCGCATAGAGATGGCGCCGCGATTGGAGTTCCAGACCACGCCGCTGGTGGGCTCCGGCAGCAGCATGCCGATTCCATTGCGCCCCAGCAGGCCGAGCTGGGAGAGAAAAGCCGATCCGCGAGCGCCGCCGGTTTCCTCGTCAGGGACCAGGGTAAGGGCAATTTTGCCATTCAGCGGCACGTGGCATTCGCGCAGGGCATGAATGGCGAAGAGCATAGCCACGATACCGCCTTTCATGTCGCACGAACCACGGCCAAACAGGAAATGCGCCTTGCGCACCGGCTGAAATTGTTCCGGAGACTGCGCCGGCACGACGTCGTAGTGCCCATGGAAATAGAGGGTGCGCTGGCCGCTGCCGAAGCACGCGATCAGACTCACCGGGGGTACTCGGCCCGGGTCAGCCGACGAGCCGCCAGAGAATTCGTGCCGTTCGCAGATCAAGCCTGCGTCGACGCACATCTTCTCCAGCAGATTGGCGCATGTGTCGTCGTGTTTTCCAGGGGGATTCTCCGTGGGCACGCTGACCAGTTCCGCCAGCCGTTCGGCGATTTGGTCCTCGCGTGGTTCCAGCCAGGCGAGCAACCGGGCCGCCATTTTGGAACCGCTGCCGGTAAAAGTCATCAACCGGATGTTATGAAAGCCATGCGCGAACCGCCAAGCTCCAAATTGGCGCTCGTTCGCGGGGCCTCAGCACGCGTTATTAGCACCTCGTTGGCCGCGTTGACACGCGTCCGTGCAGTCCGCTACGCTTTTCCGTTCACGCACCACGCCGTTTTGCTGCCGTGACCACCGCCGCAGGTCTGACGACCCGAGGCCAACTGGACCAGACGCCGCATGGCCGAAGAAAAACTTCCTACCCGCTCGCAGGATTTTTCCGAGTGGTATAACCAACTGGTGCTGAAGGCGCAGCTGGCCGACTATGCTCCGGTGCGCGGCTGCATGATCGTGCGCCCTTACGGATGGGCGCTGTGGGAAAACATTCAGCAGGCACTGGACCGCAGGTTCAAAGCTACCGGGCATCAAAATGTGGCGTTTCCTCTGTTCATCCCGCGGAGTTTCATCGATAAAGAGAAACACCATGTTGAGGGATTTTCTCCGGAGCTCGCGGTGGTCACCATCGGCGGCGGCGAAGAGCTGGCCGAGCCGCTGGTAGTGCGGCCCACTTCAGAGACCATCATCGGGCATATGTGGTCGAAGTGGATTCAATCCTACCGCGATCTCCCGGTGCTGATGAACCAGTGGAACAGCGTGGTGCGCTGGGAGCTGCGCACCAAGCTTTTTCTGCGCACGCTCGAATTTTTCTGGCAAGAGGGCCACACCGCGCACGCCACACGCGAGGAAGCGGAGACAGAAACGCGGCAGATGCTGGACATCTACACGGATTTTGCGGTGAACGACGCGGCCATCCCGGTTATCCCCGGCAAGAAATCGGACGCCGAAAAGTTTGCCGGCGCGGACGTGACCTACTCCATCGAAGCCATGATGGGCGACGGCAAAGCGCTACAATCCGGCACGTCGCATTTTCTCGGGCAAAATTTCGCGCAGGCCTTCGAGGTGCGTTACCTGGACCAGAACGGCCAGTTACAACATTGCTGGACCACTTCCTGGGGACTTTCGACGCGCGTGATTGGCGCCATTATCATGGTGCACGGCGACGATCAGGGCCTGGTGCTGCCGCCCAAACTCGCTCCGTATCAGGTGGTGATCGTCCCGATTTTTAAGACCGACGAAGAAAAATCCTCGGTCCTGGGCACGGCGCGAAGTCTGAAAACGGAGTTGGTCAAGGCCAACATCCGAGTGACGCTCGACGAGCGCGAAGGCTTCAGCCCGGGCTGGAAATTCAACGATTGGGAGATGCGCGGCGTGCCGCTGCGCGTCGAGCTGGGACCCAAGGACGTCGCCAAACAAGCGGCCGTGCTGGCGCGCCGCGACCGCCCAGGCAGGGAAGGGAAAATCGGCGCGTCGCTCGCCGATCTGCCTACGACCGTCGAACGCTTGCTGGCGGAAATCCAGCAGTCGCTGCATGACAAGGCCCTGGCCTTTCGCAAAGCAAATACCCACGACGCCAGCACCTACGGAGACTTGAAAAAGGCGGTGGAAACCGGTTTCGCTTTCTCCTATTGGTGCGGAAGCGCGGCGTGTGAGGCCAAGATCAAGGAAGAAACCCGTGCCACCATGCGCTGCATACCGCTGGACCAAGCCAGCGGCCCCGGCGTGTGCGTCCATTGCGGGCAGGCCGCGGCGGAGCGGGCCCTGTTTGCTCGCGCGTATTGATCGCGGCGGAGGCCAATAGGATATAAACACGTCTTTTCCCCCTATTGCTCTCCCGGAACACCATTGCTCTGGTGTGCTCGACACTCGCTCGCGGCCGGTGTTAGCGTAAAAATACCGACGGCGACGCCATCTTGCCTGGCTAGTTGTTTGCTTGGTCGGCTTGGGAGCATCTTTGGTACTCGGGAACCACAGCAGGCAGCGGCGGCTTCGCACCCAATGGGGCGCAGGCCGCTTCAAGGCGATCGCCTTCACGGCCATCGTGGTATTCGGCTTGTATGCCGGCTTCAAGCTTTTTCCCCCGTATCTGGCGGAATATCAGTTGTCCGACAAAATGCAAGACGAAGCCCGCTTTGCGGTGGTAAATCGCCACACCGAGGACCAGACCCGCGACGTCATTTTCAAAGAAGCGCAAGACCTGGAAATCCCGCTAACTAAGGACCAGATCAAGGTCTTCGCCTCCAATTCGTTGGTCAGAATTACGGTGGATTACACCGTGCCGGTGGACCTGCTGGTCTACAAAGTGGACCTGCATTTCACCCCGTCCAGCGAAAATAAGTCGCTGTTGTAATCCGTGCTGCCCACGCCGCCGCCGTTTTCGTCAAAATATCGCCGCCTCCCTGTGCCCATTTCGCAACGGTGTGCCGTCCTCACGCGCCTTTCCTAACCCATCCACTTAAGCGACAATGGAAGTCCAGCCTCAGGGAGCTAGAATTTGCGTATTCGCATTCTGAAGGGCTTCTGGACCTCCGGTCTCGGCCTGACCATTCTCGGTGTGGTCTTCTCCATTTTTCTGACCACCGTGGGCCTGTTCACCTATTACTACATCAAATATTCCCGGATGATCGACGCCCGCCTTTCCGGCCACGTCCTGCAAAGCACCACGCAGATCTTTTCCGCTCCCGAACATATCTCGGTTGGACAGGCCATCAGCCCTGAAGAGCTGACCGGCTATCTGCAGCGCGCGGGCTACCGTCCCGAAACGGACCCGAACGCCCTCGGCCAGTACACCGTGCAGCGCAATGCGGTGGACATTCGCCCGTCCAAGCTTTCTTATTTTGTCGGCGGCAACGCCCTGGATGTGCAATTTACCGGCAAGACCGTGCGCGCTATCCGCCCTCTGGGCGGCGGCAACGCCCTCGACAGCGCGGAGATCGAGCCGGAGCTCATCACCAATCTTTTTGACAGTACCCGCGAGAAACGCCGGCCGGTCCGTTACGACGATCTCCCCCCGCTGCTGGTGCACGCCATTCTTTCCGCCGAAGACAAGCGCTTCTTCGAGCACGGCGGATTCGACTTTGTACGCATCGCCGGCGCCGCGTGGGCCGATCTGCGTCACAGCAGCAACCACTTTCAGGGCGCCAGCACCATCACTATGCAAGTGGCGCGCACCTTCTTTTTCACCAATGAGCGCACCTGGCGCCGCAAAGTCGCGGAAGCCATGGTTTCCCTGGAGCTGGAGCAGCGCTTCACCAAGGCGCAAATTTTAGAGTTGTATGCCAATGAAGTTTACCTGGGCAATCGCGGCAGCTTCGGCATTCGCGGATTTTCGCAGGCTAGCGTGGCCTACTTCGGCAAGGATCTTCGCCAGCTTACGCTCTCCGAATGCGCGTACCTGGCCGGCATTATTCGCGCCCCCAATTACTATTCTTCCGCCGACCGGCACCCGGAGCGTGGCCCGCAAGCGCGCGACCGCGTGCTGGCCCAAATGCTGGAGAACAAATACATCAACGAGGAGGATCTACAGGAAGCCAAGAAAGCCCCGCTGAAAATCGTAAAAGCCTCGGTCTCTGGCAGCGAAGCTCCGTATTTTGTCGATATGGTCAAGGACCACCTGCTGGACAAGTATTCGGAAAACGAGCTGCTCAGCGAAAATTTTCGGGTGTACACCACGCTCGATCCCGCGCTGCAGCGGGCCGCGGCTTCGGCCATCGATGCGGGCATGAAAAATGTCGATACGCTGCTGACCAAGAAGTACGATCGTTGGCGCAAGGAGCAAGCCAAAAAAGGCTCGACCGAACCGATTCCACAGGCGCAAGCGGCTTTGGTTGCGCTCGATCCGCGCACCGGCGAGATCAAAGCCGTCATCGGGGGGCGCGATTACGGCCAGAGCCAGCTCAATCATGCGCTGGCGCATCGCCAGCCCGGCTCGGTGTTCAAACCTTTCGTGTATGCCGCGGCGTTTGATAGCGCCGTCGACGGTGTGCAACCCATCGTCACTCCCGCTACCACAATCGACGACGAGCCCACCACCTTTGAATACGATGGCGTCGATTACACCCCCAACAACTTCGGCGAGCGATTCATGGGGCGCGTCACCGCTCGCGACGCGCTCACCAATTCCCTGAACGTGGCCACCGTGAAAGTAGCCGAGCTCATCGGTTACGGCCGCGTGGTGCAAATCGCGCGGCAGATGGGCCTGGGCAACAACATTCGCGCCACCCCCGCGGTCGCTCTCGGCGCCTACGAAATGACTGCGGTGGAGGTGGCCGCCGGGTACACCACCTTCGCCAACATCGGCACCCGCGCGGAGCCGCAGTTTATTCGCGACATCATTGGCGCGGACGGAAGCATCCTCGAAAAGGTCACGCCGCAGACCCACACCGTGCTGGATCCGCGTGTCGCTTATCTGGTCACCAGCGTTCTCAAGGATGTTTTGAATCACGGCACCGGGGCCGGCGTGCGCGCTCGAGGCTTTACGCTGCCCGCGGCCGGCAAAACCGGAACTTCGCGTGACGGTTGGTTCGCCGGATTCACGTCCAACCTGGTGTGCGTGATTTGGATCGGCTTTGATGATAATCGTGACTTGGGCCTGCCTGGCGGCACCACCGCCGCGCCCATCTGGGCCGACTTCATGAATCACGCCACGGCGCTGTCCGCCTATCGCGACGTGAAAGACTTCGAGGCCCCCGAAGGCATTCAGTCCGTGCTGATCGACCCGGAATCCCTGGAGCTGGCCACTTCCAATTGCCCCACCACGCGCCAGGAAGTCTATATCGCCGGGTCCGCACCCACGCAGTACTGCGAGATTCACGGCAGCCACAATGTGTTCAGCTCCGCGGGTTCCTGGCTCTCCCATGTTTTCGGGGGCGGCCAGCCCAAAGAGCCCGCCAAGGACGCCGAGGGCAAGCCGGTTCCGTTGGATCCAAATCGTCCCCCCAATGCTAACGGGCAGGGACAAGTCCCGAGCGAACCGGTAGAAGCCAAGGACAAGGAAGAAGAAAAGAAAAAGAGTCCCCTGAAGAAGATTTTTGGTATCTTTGGGGGTAAGAAGAAGGATTCCGACAAGCCGAACCCGGACGAAACATCGCAACCGGACAAGACCAAGCCGGAATAAAAAGGAGACTCGCCATGACCGGTATTCGATTGGCGCTGCCCGCTAGTGTTCTCCTCGTTTGCCTGACCCTTCCCTCCATTGGCCAGACCAGCGACGACAATCCCACGGAATCGTTAATTCCGCCTATGCAGACGCCTGCACAAGCCTCCGCTGCCGCGGCTAGTCCTGCCGCCACCGCGCTCAGCGTGGAGGAGCAAGCGGACTTGTACATGGCCCGCAAACAATATCGCGAGGCCATGGAGCAGTACCGTATCCTCAGTGAGCAGAATCCCCGCAACGCGGTGTACCTGAACAAGCTGGGTATCGCGCTGCATCAGCAAACCGCGTTGGGAGCGGCGCTGAAATACTACCAGCGCGCGGTGAAAGTCGATCCCCTGTACGCCGACGCGGAAAATAACATCGGCACCATCTGGTATCAGCGTAAGAAATACAGCAAAGCCGTTCGCGCCTATCAAAAGGCCATCAAGATGCGCGACGATATGCCGGTGCTGTACAGCAATCTCGGCTACGCCTATTTCAGCCAGGGCAAGTATGACCAGTCGATCGCCGCTTTCCGCACCGCCTTGCTGAAGGATCCTCAATTTTTCGAGCGTAACTCCTCGCGCACCGGCTCGATCTTGCAGGACCGTTCGGTTCCGGACCGCGGCCGCTTCTATTTCATGCTGGCGAAATCTTTTGCGGAAGCTGGTAATGTCCCGCGCGCCATTTTTTACCTGCGCAAGGCCAAAGAAGAAGGCTTTGCTCAGATCAATGATGTCAAGAAGGATCCGGCCTTTGCCGCCGTGCTGCAAGATCCGGTGGTGATCGAGCTGCTCGCTCCCAAGCCGGTGGAATCCGCGCAGCAGTAAACTGAAAGCGCTGTCGTTTGCGCGGGTGGCCGGCCCTGCCCGGCAGGGTTACCATTCGTCGCATACTTCGCACCCGCGAATGCGCTTTTACCGGCCTCTGCTACAATGCGTACGAACCATGTCCCAGTATCGTTTCATCCGTCGTGCTCTGCTTAGTTCCTGCGCGCTGCTATGCGTCGCCGCGTCTCTCAACGCCCAACAAACGCGCGCCGCGGTTTCGGCTCAGTCCGGCGTCTATCTGGTCTTTCCCTTCGAGAATAATGGCGCCTCACCCCGCCTCGATTGGCTTGGCGAAGGCCTCGAGGAACTCACTATTCAAGCGCTCTCCGCCGCTGGCCAGCAGGTGTACTCCCATGCCGGCCGCACCGCCGAGCTGGAGCGCAATGGCCTTCCTTTTTCCGCCAAGCTGAGCCGCGCCAGCATGCTCCGCGTAGCGCAGGACCTGGACGCCGACTTCGTCGTGTTCGGCTCGTTCGCTTCCGACGGAAAATCTCTCACCATCGATTCCCGTGTGCTGCGCACCGACCCGCTGGCGTTGCTTCCCGCCGTGCGGGAAACCGGCCCGCTCGATTCGCTGATGGACCTGCGGTCCAAGGTGGTGTGGCGGCTGCTTTCGGAAAACGACAAAACGTATCGTCCCACGCTGGCCGAATTCTCCAAGGCGCAGCGGCCGCTCCGCCTCGACGCCTTCGAGCACTATATCCGCGGGCTGTTAGCGAATGAAGACGAGCCGCGCATCCGGGAATTGCGCGAAGCTTCCCGTCTGGAGCCGGCCTGGCCCGAGCCTTATTTCGCGCTCGGCGAAACTTATTTTTCGCGTAACGATTGCGCCTCCGCGCTCCCTTTGTTGGCTCATGTTCCGCCGGCTGACGACCGTTATGCCGAGGCGCTTTTCTCCACCGGCGTTTGCCGATTGCAAATGAATCAGCCGGAGCGTGCCGAAGAGGTGTTCACGTCCCTGCAGGCCGCCGTGGGTGGAACCAACAACGAGGCAGCCGGAACTTCTGCCGCGGATCATCCGGAAATCCTGAACAACCTGGCGGTGGCCCGAGCGCGAGAAGGCAAAGCCGCCGCGGCGCAGTCCGATCTGCGCCGCGCCACCGATCTCGACCCGGATGAAGACGATTATCCTTTCAACCTCGGCCTGCTGGCTTTGCAGTCCGGCGATTTTGCGGCCGCTTCCGCCGCATTCAGGGAGGCCTCCGAGCGGCGGCCGGACAATCCCGAGGACCGCGCGTTTCTGGTTCAAGCTCTGGAACGAGCCGGAAAGAAAGCCGAGGCCGACCAGGAGCGCGAGTCCGCCACCGAATCCCTGGGCCCCAATGCTCTGCAGGCCGTGCACGTTGACGCCAAACCCGACGCCACGTTGCGCCCGGCGCGCATTCGCACCGAGTTGGACACCACCACCTTGCGCCTGGAAATTGCCGCTTCCGGCGCCGCCGTCAATCCCGCTGCCGCGACGCCTGCCACGGACACCTCGGTGTCTCATATTCGCCGCGCACGCCAGGAACTTGCCGCCGGCCGCCTCGATTCGGCCGAAACGGAATTTCGCGATGTACTGCACACCGAGCCGGCCAATGCCGCCGCTCATCGTGGCTTGGCCGAGGTCGATCACCGCCGCGGTAAGCTGGACGATGCGGTAAAGGAGTTGCAGTCCTCGCTGGCTGCTCGCGACTCCGCGCAGGTGCGCACCATGCTCGCGCGTATCTATCTCGAGCAGAAAAAACCGGATCTGGCGCGGACGGAAGTGCAACGCGCCTTACAGCTCGCGCCAAACTACTCGGAAGCCAAACAATTGTTGGAACATCTGCAAAACTCCAAGCCCAATGGAGCCGCGCAATGAATCCCCTTCGTGCCCGATCCGCGCTACGCCAAATCGCTCGCCGCTGGAGCCCAAGCAAGCTTGCATTCCTCGCCGCGCTTCCGGCTCTCGCGCTTCTTTGTATTTTTTCAACTGTATCGGCGGAGCAACCGGCATCCGTGCCGCTGGTTCTCGAGTTGAATCTGCATGGCGTAGTCGAGCCCATCCTGGCGACCTATATCGATGAAGGCATCGCCGACGCCGAGCGCCGGCAAGCCTCCCTTATTCTCATCACCATGGACACCCCCGGCGGCCTCAGCGACTCCATGCAAGACATCATCAAGCACATTCTGGCCTCGCGCGTTCCCGTCGCCGTGTATATCACGCCCACTGGAGCCCGCGGCGCTTCCGCGGGTTTCTTCATCCTGCTTTCCGCCGATATCGCCGCTATGGCTCCCGGCACGCACACTGGAGCAGCTTCGCCGGTAATCAGCATCGGTGGTTGGCAGTTGCAGGTCGACGAAACCATGAAGCGCAAAATCATGAACGACGCCCTGGCGTTCTTGCGCAGCTACGCCGAAAAACGCGGCCGCAATCCCACCCTGGCGGAAACCGCGGTTACCGATGCCAAGGCTTTCACCGACAAAGAAGCCCTGGATGGCAAAATGATCGACCTGATTGCCGCCACGCCGGACGACCTGTTGCGCCAGATCGATGGCCGCCAAATCACTCGCTTTGACGGCAGCAAAACGAAACTCTCGCTTACCGGCGCCAGGCTCGCGCCCTTTGCGCTGTCCGGCCGGCAAAGATTTCTCGCCCGCATCGTCGAGCCCGATATTTTCTTTGTGCTCTTGATCATCGGCGTGCTCGGTCTGTACACCGAGTTCACCCACCCGGGGGTGATTGCCCCGGGTGTGGTCGGCGGAATTTGCGCGGTGTTAGCTCTGTACGCCATGCAAATCCTCCCGGTCAATATCGCCGGAGTGCTTCTGATTCTGCTGGCGCTGGCATTATTCATTCTGGAAGCCAAGTACACCAGTCACGGCGTGCTGCTGGCCGGCGGCGTGGTGTCCATGTTGCTTGGCGCCATGTTCCTGATTCGCTCCCCGCTCACTACCGGAGGTGTAAGCCTCGGCGTGGCGGTGGCCGTCACCCTGCCCTTCGCCGCGCTCACCGTTTTCTTGATGCGCCTGGTCCTGCGTTCGCGCAGTTGGAAGGCTCAGACAGGCCGAGAGGAAATGATCAACGCGCAAGGAGTGGTGGTCACCCCCTTGGCCGATGGCGCGGAAGGCATGATTCGCATCCACGGTGAACTCTGGCGCGCTATTTCCACGCAAGCGGTGCCCGAAGGCAAATCCGTGCGCGTGATCAAAATGGAAGGGCTGAGACTTTACGTGGAACCGGTGGCGTAGCGGCGCGCTGTATAGGTCTGCCCGTTGCGATTTTCAGGACCAGGTTCACGGAATGAGTTAGATTGAGTCCCCCGGGATTAGGAGGAGCGTATGTTTGAGTTCAGCATCGGCACGTTGGTCATCATCGGCTTTGTGCTTATCTGGTTTTGGAATTCACTATATATCATCAAGGAATGGGAGCGTGGCGTGGTGCTCCGCCTGGGCCGCATGATGCCGCAAGCCAAGGGCGCCGGACTCAATCTGGTTTTCTGGCCCATCGAAACGCTTACGCGCATGAGCATGCGTATCGAGACGCTCGACGTTCCGCCGCAAGACATCATCACCCGCGACAACATTTCCGTGAAAGTGAACGCGGTCTGTTATTTCCGCATCGTGGACGCCAATCTGGCGCTATCCCAGGTGCAGAACTATCAATACGCCACCTCGCAGCTGGCCCAGACCACCATCCGCAGCGTCGTCGGCCAATTCGAGCTGGACGAAATCCTGGCCCAGCGCGACAAGGTCAACGCCAAGCTGCAGGTCATCCTGGACACCGAGACCGAGCCTTGGGGCATCAAGGTCAGCAAAGTCGAAGTCAAACAAGTCGATATTCCGGAGCAGATGCAGCGCGCCATCGCCCGCCAGGCCGAAGCCGAACGCGAACGCCGTGCGAAAGTGATTCACGCCGACGGTGAGTTTGAAGCTTCCGCAAAACTGGCCGATGCCGCCAAGGTTCTCGAAACCCAACCCTCCGCCATCCAGCTGCGCTATCTCCAGACTCTTACCGAAATAGGTGTTGAGAAGAACACAACCATTGTGTTTCCGCTGCCCATCGATATTATTAACAGTTGGGTGCAATCGTTAGCGGGGCAAAAAAAGTAAGAATGGCATCGGGGAGTAGACGCGGGGGAGCCGGCGAGCGCGTGCTCGAAAGCAGGCACGTCATCGGTCTCTTCATGTTGATGCTGCTTTTCTCCGGCGTTTTTTTCACCCTGGGCTACGTCATGGGCCGCAATCAATATGACGGCCAGGTGCGCGCCGCGTCCAATCCCCGCACCTTGCAACCAACTCCGGTGGCTCCCAAGTCCGACGCGTCCGCCAAGCGTCCCAACGACGCGCGCCGCGATTCCGATCCCGCCACGGAAAGTCCTCAAACTAACTCGGATTGGAGTTTTTACAACGCCGGCAAATCTTCTCCTTCGGACGACAATCTCAAATCGGGCTGGTCTATCCCCCCTGCCGCTCCGCGCACTGTCTCGACGTCGGCCAAGGCCAGAAACGCAAAGTCCGCCGGTCCTCCCGCGATTCCCGCGAATTCCTACACCTTGCAGGTGGCTGCCATGCGCCGTGAAGCGGACGCCATGGGCCTAGCCTCGCATCTGCAGAAGAAAAAATTCCCCGCTTTCGTCACCGCGCCGCAGGGCGACAAATACTACCGCGTGCAGGTGGGCCCCTACGCCGACCAAAAATCCGCAGAGACTGCCCGGAAAGGCCTCGAGGGCGCCGGCTTCAAGGCTATCGTGAAGCATTGATGCCGCTGCGTTCCTGGACTCGTTACTTTCCTCCATATCCGGGACCGTTCACTCCCGCGGCTTTTCGCCTGGTCTGTGCCGCTGTCTCCGGCGCTGCTCTTTCGCTTTCCTACACCGGATTTTATTTCGGCATCTACTCCTGGCTCTGCATTGGCCTTTTGCTCGTCGTCATTTTGGACGCCCGGCCGCGCATCGCCTTCGCTTGCGGTTATGTCCATTCGCTCGTCTTCGTGTTCACCGGCGTGCCCTGGATCGTCACGGTGCTCGCCGTGCACGGCGGACTCTCCCGTCTTGGCGGCTGGGGCATTCTGTTCCTGATTGCCTCCATCATTGGTCTGCTTACCGGGGCGTTCGCCTGGTGCGTTCGCCGTCTCGCGCAGCGTCGCCTGTTCCTCGCTTGCGCCGGCGCTCCATTTCTTTGGGTCGCGTTTGAGTTCGCCCTCGCGCATCTTCCCGAAATCAGCTTTCCCTGGAATTTGCTGGGCTATCCGGCCTCCGCGAACCTTGCCCTCCTTCAATTCAGCACCGTAACCGGCATTTGGGGCCTCTCCTTCCTCGTCGCCGCCTTCAACACTCTCCTGGCCTGGGCCGTTCTGGCTTCCGCTCCGCGCCCCAGGATTCGCGCCGCTTATCTGGCTGCCGTTGTTGTTCTCCTTCTCGCCGTCATGTCAGTGGGACCACGCTTCGTTCCGCTGGCCTCCGCCCATCACTTCGCGCGCGTGGTGCAGCCTGATTTTCCGGAATTGATGGGCTACTCGCAGGACTGGTTCGCAACGCACACCCGCGATCTGCAAGAAATCCAGCAGCTAAGTCTCGCCCCATCCAACCATCCCACCGACTTTCTCATTTGGCCGGAAGCGCCCGCGCCGTTTTCCTTTGAGGATGCACAGTTCGCACGCTACTCTTCGCAAATCGCCATCCGCTATCAGCATTCCTTCCTCGCCGGCACCATCGAATGGCAACCCGCACCCGAGGCGGCCACTGGCCCGCACGCTGCCCTCGCTCCGTACAACAGCGCCATTCTGCTCGACGCACAAGGACAAAAAGTTTTTGCCTACGACAAAGTGCATCTCGTTCCCTTCGGCGAGTACGAACCTTTCCCGCTGATCCACAGCGTGGCTGCCAGCGTCTCCGATGAGATCGGTGGCTTTCGCAAGGGCGCTAAATACTCCGTCGGGCATCTTCCTGGCGGCTACGCTTTCGGCGCGTTCATCTGCTACGAGGCCATCTACCCTGGCGAGGTTCGCCACTTCGCTGCCGCCGGCGCTGATCTGCTGGTCAACATCTCCAACGACGGATGGTTCGGACGCTCCGCCGCGCCCGAACAGCATCTGCACATGGCCCGGGTCCGCGCCGTCGAGAATCGCCGCTGGCTCCTGCGTGTCACCAACAACGGCTTCACCGTCAGCGTCGATCCTTACGGCCGCGTCTTCAGCCCGCTACCTCCCGACGTCCGCGCCGCCGCCGATTTGCCCTACGATTTTCGCACCGAGCAAACCATCTACACCCGCTTTGGCGACTGGTTCGCTTGGCTCTGCGTCCTCGTTTCCGTTATCCTGTTAGCCACCACATTCCGGAAAGGAAACACTGCGCGCGAAGAATTGCTGATCCCGGTTTCGGAAATCCCCCCGGCTCTTGTAGGAGCGCGTTTTAGTTCACGCTCAGGAACGAAGGACGCGCCTGAGCGGCCGTATCCTCAACCGCGGGGCTTTCTGTCTCGGTGGAATTCTTAGCTGCCTGCGCGCTTTAACATCGAAATGATTCTCGAAGATCTCCAGCATCGCTACGAACTCCTCAAGCCCCGCATCGCCATGGTTCGGAGTTATCTTTGACGCCGCTCCCCATCGCGAACGCCTGAAATCCCTGGAAACGCGCATCGCCCAGCCCGATTTCTGGAGCAATCAGGACGCCGCCCAATCCGTATTGCGCGATCGCAAGCGCTCCGAAGATCAGATCGCCGCCGACGAAAAACTCACGTCGCTTTCCAGTGATCTCGACACCTACATCCACCTGGCGCAGGAAGAAACCAACGCCGGGCAGCGCAACGATCTGCTCAAGGAATTAGACCGCGAACTGGGCAACGCCGAAAACTATATCGCCGACCTGGAAACCAAAACCTTGCTCTCCGGCGAAAGCGATCATCTCAACGCCATCATGACCATCAAGCCCGGGGCCGGCGGCACGGAATCGCAAGACTGGGCCTCTATCCTGCTGCGCATGTATCTCCGCTGGGCGGAACGCAAAGGGATGAACGCCGTCGTTCTCGACGAAACACCCGGCGAAGAAGCCGGCATCAAGAATGCCACCATCCAATTTTCCGGTGAAAACGCCTACGGTTTGCTGGCCGGCGAAGCCGGCGTGCACCGCCTCGTCCGCATTTCTCCGTTTGACCAAGCCGCCCGCCGCCACACTTCCTTCGCCTCCGTCTTCGTCATCCCGGAAGTCGACGACAAAATCGAAATCAATATTCGTCCCGAAGATCTGCGCGTCGATACCTTCCGTTCCGGAGGCAAAGGCGGCCAGAACGTCAATAAAGTGGAAACCGCCGTGCGCATCACTCACCTGCCTACCAACATCGTGGTCGGCTGCCAAGTCGAGCGCAGTCAGCACAAGAATCGCGAGCTGGCCATGAAGATGCTCCGCTCCCGCCTCTACGATCTCGAGGTCCAGAAGCGCAAGGCCGAAACCGACCGCATGGACGAATCCAAGATGGATATTTCCTTCGGCAGCCAGATTCGTTCCTACGTCATGCAGCCTTATCGCCAGATCAAGGACCATCGCACCAAATTCGTGGTCGGCGATGTCGACCGCGTGCTCGACGGCGATCTCGATCCCTTCATGCGTTCTTACTTGATGGCCAATAAAACCAAAGGCAAGCTGGATGTGCAGCCCGATGACGACGACGCCGCCGCCTGAGGCATGCAATCATTTTGGGGACGCCTATGCCCCCGGCCTGGAACATCGCAACAAGGCCAATTTTATCGATTCTTAAAACTTGCTCCGTGAATTTGCGCGTCGGCAGAGGTCCGTGTATCGTATCGGTCCTCTAGCGACCCAGGCAAAATTCTCCCAGAAAGGGGCACCGATGATCTTCGGTATGACCATTCTGACTTTCGTTCACGTGCTGCTGAGCCTGTTGGGTATCCTCGCAGGCTTGGTCGTTCTATTCGGCCTGCTCACCTCGCAGTTGTTCAAGGGATGGAATGCCCTTTTCCTCTGGACCACCGTGGCCACCAGCGTCACCGGCTTTCTGTTTCCTTTCCATCGCTTCCTGCCCTCCCACGCTCTCGGCATCATCTCTCTGGTGCTTCTGGCTATTGCCATCTACGCGCTGTACGGACGCGATCTGGCCGGCTCGTGGCGGCGAACCTATGCGGTCACCGCCATGATTGCCCTTTACTTGAATGTGTTCGTGCTGATTGTGCAGCTGTTTCAAAAGGTCCCGGCCCTGCACGCGCTGGCGCCGAATCAGACCGAAGGGCCCTTCAAGGCCACGCAGCTGGTCGTGCTGCTCGCTTTCGTCTTGCTCATTAGTCTTGCGACCATCAAGTCTCGCGGCGAGCAAGTTCATCCGGCCTGATCTCCGGAGGCCCGCGGTAACCGGCAGCGCGTAGCGCCCGGTGGCACGCTGCCGCTGCGCTTTTAAGCCTTACTCAGCGCTTTTCGCCCCGCATCCACGCACCGCCGGGCCTGCCCCGGCCCGCGCACGTCCAGGATGCGATATTTCTTGCCGGAGAGTTCGTGAAAGTTCACGAAGAACTGCTCCAGTTCGCGCACAAACAGCTTCCCCAGGTCATCAACATGCTCGATGTGCGACCACTGGTGGTTTTCAATGTCCACTGCGACGATGCGGTCATTGCGGGTCGTTTTCTTCTTGTCTTCCTGCTCTCCTTCGATCACGCCCACCAGCCGGCACTTCACCAGGCAGCCCGGAAAGGCCGGCTCGTCCATCAGCACCAGCACGTCCACCGGGTCGCCATCGTCCGCCATCGTCGAAGGCACGAACCCGAAGTCATAAGGGAACTCCATCCCCGCCGGCAAAACCTTCTTCAGCGTGAAAGCCTTCTCTTCCTGGTCAAAGGCGTACTTGTTGCGGCTGCCTTTCGGCGTTTCGATCACCACCCGCACTACTTCCTTCCCGCCATCGTCTTTATCGACCGGTTTCAGCCGCGAAGGGTCGGCCAGTCCGCTGCTCTTTCCATTTTTG
>Ga0070730_10000943_pt1 | contig 29961 bp, 23 predicted proteins | sample Coa_R1_3_FD_66447 | JGI IMG/M metagenome (GOLD analysis project Ga0070730, IMG submission 66447) | Surface soil microbial communities from Centralia Pennsylvania, which are recovering from an underground coalmine fire - Coalmine... | ecosystem: Environmental > Terrestrial > Soil > Unclassified ... | reverse complement strand
TGACCAGCACGACCAGGCCGGTCGTGAGCGAGGTGCAGTTTACCCTGCTGCTCACGACCGGCCTGGTCGTGCTGGTCATCTTCATCTTCCTGCGCAACCTGGCCGCGACCGTGATCCCCGGCATCACGATCCCGCTGTCGATCCTCGGCACCTTCATGGTGCTGTTCGCCTGCCGCTACTCGCTCGACAACCTGTCGCTGATGGCGCTCATCGTCGCGGTCGGCTTCGTGGTCGACGACGCGATCGTCGTGATCGAGAACGTGTCGCGCCATGTCGAGGCCGGTGAGACGCCGCTGGTGGCGACGATCCGCGGCACCCGCCAGGTCGCCTTCACCATCGCCTCCATGACCCTGTCGCTGGTCGCGGTCTTCATTCCGATCCTGTTCATGGGCGGCTTCGTCGGCCGGCTGTTCCGCGAGTTCGGCGTCGCGGTCAGCGCCGCGATCCTGATCTCGGCGATGGTCTCCCTGACCCTGACCCCGGCCATGTGCGCGCGCTTCGTCCGCCCGCATCGGCCCGGCCGGCAGAACGCGTTCGTCGCGGCCTGCGAGCGCGCGGTCACCCGCCTGACCCGCGGCTACGAGACGAGCCTGGCCTGGGCGCTCCACCACAGCGGCCCGATGCTGATGCTGTTCTTCGGCACCGTGCTGGTCACGGGCTGGCTGTTCTACACCATCCCCAAGGGCTTCTTTCCGCAGCAGGACAACGGCCGGATCGACGTCATCATGGACGCCGCCCCCGATACGGCGCCGGCGAACATGACCGCGCTCGCCCGGCAGATCGACGCGATCGTGCGCGCGGACCCGGCAGTGGAAATGGTCTGGACCTATTTCAACTCCGCCACCAACGCGCAGTCCTGGGTCATCCTGAAGCCGGCCGAAGAGCGGCCGAGCACCCAGGAGGTCGTCGCCCGCCTGCGCCGGTCGGCCGCGGCGGTGGCCGGCGTCGTGACGTCCGTCCGGGCGCAGAGCGAGATCATCGTCGGCGCCACCCCCACGACCGGCGACTATGCCTATCAGCTGACCGACCCGTCGGCGACCGAGCTCGACCAATGGGCGCCGGTGCTGACCGAGGCGCTGAAGCAGCTGCCGCAGCTGCGCGACGTCACGTCCGACAGCGGGCGGCGCACGCCGACGGTGAAGCTGATCATCGATCGGCCGACGGCGGCGCGCCTGGGCGTGCATGTCCAGGCGATCGACAACACGCTTTATGACGCCTTCGGCCAGCGCAAGGTGGTCGAGGTCTACGGCGATTCCTACCAGAGCTACGTCATCATCCAGGCCGACCGGGATTTCCGCCTCGACGAGCGATCGCTCGAGACGCTCTACGTGACGTCGGACAGCGGCGCGCTGGTGCCGTTGAGCGCCGTCAGCCATATCGACACCGGCAGCGCGCCGCTCGTCATCCGGCACCGCGGGCAACTGCCGTCCGCCATCGTCAATTTCTCGACCGCCCCCGGCGTGGCGCTCGGCGATGCGGTCGAGGCCATCCATCAGATGGAGAACCGGGTCGGCAAGCCGCAGACCCTGCAGACCTCGTTCGACGGCAACGCCGGCGAGTTCGAGCGCTCGCTCGCCTCGCAACCCTGGCTGATTGGCGCCGCGATCCTGGTCGTCTATATCGTGCTGGGCATCCTCTACCAGAGCCTCGTGCACCCGCTGACCATCCTGTCGTCCCTGCCGTCGGCCGGCCTCGGCGCGCTCGTGATGCTGCGGCTGATGGGCTTCGATCTCAGCGTGATCGCGGTCATCGGCATCATCCTCTTGATCGGCATCGTCAAGAAGAACGCGATCATGATGATCGACTTCGCACTGCAGGCGGAGCGCGAGCAGGGCATGGGCGCCGAGGACGCGATCTTCGAGGCGGCGCGCGTGCGCTTCCGGCCCATCATGATGACGACACTCGCGGCCCTCATCGGCGCCCTGCCGCTGGCGCTGGGATCCGGCACCGGGTTCGAGCTGCGCCGGCCGCTCGGCATCGCCATCGTCGGCGGCCTGCTGATCTCGCAGTTCCTGACGCTCTACACCACGCCCGTCGTCCATCTGGCCCTGGCCCGGCTCGGCCGGCTGTCGGCGCGCGGCCGGTTGGCGCCGGCGCACGCGCCGATCCTGCCGCTCGAGGCCCACCCCGGCGAGGATTAGCCGGGCGCCGACTTCACGCCTTGGGCGGCGTCGCCTGGGAGAACAGGCCCGAGTCGCCGCCCGCCTCGCCGCGCCGGCGCTCCAGCTCCTGGGTATAGCGGCGCAGCGCGTAGGCCTCGGTCAGGTAGCCGATGATCTGCAGCCCGTCGGGATCGGCCACGACCGGCAGCGTCTCGAGCCGCGCCTCGCTGAAGCGGGCGAGCGCCTGGCGCACGCCGTCGCCCGGCAGCAGGAACGGCGCCTCGTGCACCAGCCCCTGGGCGGTGATGGTCGCTGGATCGCCCTCGATGTCCGGACCGTGCACCTCCGAGAGGTCGATCATGCCGGCGAGCTTGCCGTCGGCGACGGCGAAGACCTGCTTGGTGCTGCCGAGCGGATAGGCGCGGCGGAGTGCTGCCAGCGTGATCTCGACCGGCACGGTCTTGGGGTCGCCGCGCATCAGCCGGCCGACCTTGATCTCGTCGAACCAGCCGACGTCCTCGGGGCTGCGGATCTTGAGGCCGCGCAGGTGGAAGCGCCAGGTCGCGAACGAATAGCCGAACCAGTGCCGGACCGCGACCGAGGCCGCGACCACGCCGACCGTGACGCCGACCGTCGCCGAGAAGTCGCCGGTCGTCTCCAGCACCAGAAGGATCATGGCGGTCGGCGCGCCGACGATCGCGGCACCGACCGTGCCCATGCCGACAAGCGAATATGCCAGCGGGTCGAGCACCGCCGACGGGATCAGCCGGTCGATCAGCATGGCGATGGCGCCGCCCATCAGGCTGCCGATGAACAGCGCCGAGCTGAACAGGCCGCCGCGGAAGCCGGCGCCGATCGAGATCGCCGACGCCGCGATCTTGGCCAACACCAGCCCGATCATGAACGGCAGGGCGAGTGCGACATGCAGGTCGAGCTCGATGCCGCCATGGCCGCTGCCCAGCACCTGCGGCCAGACTAGCGCCACCAAGCCGACCGGAATGGCGCCGAGCGCGGGGCGAAGCCAGAGCGGAACCGACCGGCGGCGGAACCAGCCCTCGGTTGCGGTCACCCCGCGCATGACGACGATGCCGAGCCCGGCCGACAGCACGCCCAGCGCCAGGAAGGCGGCATAGTCCCAGCCGCCGATGCGGACCGAATGGCTGGCGGTGAACACCGGGTCGGCGCCGAACACCCAGCGCGCGGTGAAGGTGCCGGTCAGCGCCGCGATCGTCACCGGCGCCAGGCCCGAGAGCGTGTAGCTGCCGAGAATGAGCTCGAAGGCATAGAAGGCGCCGGTCAAGGGGGCGTTGAACGCAGCAGCGATCGCGGCGGCGGCCCCGCAGCCGACGAGCATGCGCCGGTCGTCGCGGCGAAGCTTCAGCATCGCCGCCAGCCTGGAGCCGAGGCCGGAGCCGAGCTGGGTATAGGCGGCCTCGAGCCCGACCGAGGCGCCGACGCCGGAGGACAGCACGCTCAGGAGCGCCAGGTTGAGGCTGTCGCGCAGCGACATGCGGCCGCCGTAGAGCGCGTTCGCCTCGATCGCATCGACGATGTCGTGGGGACGCCAGCGGCGGATCGCCCAGGCCGTGCCGCCGAGCAGCAGCCCGCCGACGGCCGGCACGATCAGCACCAGCCGCCAATCGTCGACGCCGCCGACGCTCAGATGTTCGTCGAGCGGGATGCCGAAGGTCGCCGTGTGGATCATCGTCACGGCAAGGCGCAAGAGCACGACGCCCAGCGACGCCACCACGCCGACCAGGGCGGCGATGCCAAGGAAGGCCAGTTCGTCGTCGCGGAATGCGCTGTGCTGCAGCGCGCGCTGCAGCAGTTTCCAGCGCAGGCCGAGCCAGCGCCGGCGCGTCGCGATGAAGCCGGCCGAGGCGGCGGAGGAAGCGTGTGGCATGGTCCGCCGGTCCTAGCGCTGACGCGGCGCAAGCGCGATCCGCCGGCCGGCCCACGGTGCCGCCGGCAGCCGCGCATGCGCCGCGGCGGCGGCATCGAGCACCGCGCGCCGATCGGCCGGAAACGGGCAGGACCGGCGGGCGCCGAGATCGATATGCACCCCCATCAGCGCGGTCGTGGCGGCGCGCCAGCCTTCGCCGGCATGGAACATCTCATGGCCGAAATGCAGGCGCTTGTCGTCGACGCCGAGGATCCGGCTTTCGATCCGCAGCAGGTCGCCCTGTGCCACCTCGCGCTCGTAGAGGATGTGCTGCTCGACCGCGAACTGCGAGAAGCCGGTCGATTGCCGATAGGCGGCACCCAGGCCCAGCGCCTCGAACAGCGCGTCGGTGGCATGGTCGAACACCAGCACGTAATAGGCGACGTTCATATGGCCGTTGTAGTCGATCCACTCGGGTCGGACCGTCTCGGCATGGGCGGCGAAGGGTGTCGGAAAATCCATGGTGCGCGCGACTATACGCCGGATGCCCGGCCGGCCGGAATGGCAAGGATGGAAAATTGCGCGGCACGCGACACTTCGCCGGTCAGCCCCGCCTCCGCGCCCGGCCGTGGCGCGGTTTGACAGCGGGTGCAAAGGTGGTCTAATGCACCCTCCAAGAGAGAGAAGCGACGGCGAATGTCGGGGGGACATCATCGCCAGGACGCCTCGGTATAAACCGACAGAGGAGATCACGTTAGGATGACCTACAAGGCCATGGCCGCAGCCTGTGCGCTGGCGGCATTCGGATTCATGGGGGCGGTCGGCGCGGCCGAAGCCAAGACGCTGGTCTATTGCTCCGAAGGCTCACCAGAGAATTTCAACCCGCAGCTCAACACGACCGGCACCACGTTCGACGCCAACCTGCCGGTCTATGGCAAGCTGGTCGAGTTCAAGCGCGGCACTACCGAGATCGAGCCGGGGCTGGCGGAGAAGTGGGACGTGTCGGCCGACGGCACCGTCTATACCTTCCATCTCCGGAAGGGCGTGAAGTGGCACTCCAACGCCGACTTCAAGCCGACGCGCGAGTTCAACGCCGACGACGTGATCTTCTCGTTCGAGCGGCAATGGAAGGACGACAACGCCTTCCACAAGGTGTCGGGCGGCAGCTACGACTATTTCAACGACATGAGCTTCCCGAAGCTCTTGAAGTCGGTCGAGAAGGTCGATCCGCTGACGATCAAGGTGACGCTGACCGGTCCGAACGCGCCGTTCCTCGCCGACATGGCAATGGACTTCATGTCCATCCAGTCGAAGGAATATGCCGACGCGCTCCTGAAGAAGGGCAAGCCGGAACTGATCGACCAGGCGCCGATCGGCACCGGCCCGTTCGAGTTCAAGCACTACGACAAGGACTCGCGGATCATCTACGCCGCGTTCAAGGACTATTGGGGCCAGAAGGCCAAGGTCGACAGCCTCGTGTTCTCGATCAACAAGGATCCGGCCGTGCGCCTGGCGAAGCTGCGCGCGAATGAATGCCAGATCAGCTCGTTCCCGAACGTCGCCGACCTGCCGTCGATCAAGGCCGACAAGACCCTGCAGCTCCAGGAGCAGCCGGGCCTCAACATCGGCTACCTGGCCTTCAATACCCAGAAGAAGCCGTTCGACGACAAGCGCGTGCGCATCGCCGTGAACGAGGCGATCGATAAGAAGGCGATCCTCGACGCGGTCTATCAGGGCGCCGGCCAGCCGGCCAAGAACCTGATCCCGCCGACGCTCTGGGCCTATAACAACGACGTCCAGGACTTCAAGTACGACCCGGAAGCGGCGAAGAAGCTGCTGGCCGACGCCGGCTATCCGAACGGCTTCGAGACCGACCTCTGGGCCATGCCCGTGCAGCGTCCGTATAATCCCGACGCGAAGCGGATCGCCGAGCTGATGCAGGCCGACCTCGCCAAGGTCGGCGTCAAGGCGAACGTCGTCAGCTACGAATGGGGCGAGTACCGCAAGCGCGTCCAGCAGGGCGAGCATCAGGCGGCGGAGCTCGGCTGGACCGGCGACAACGGCGATCCGGACAATTTCTTCGTGCCGCTGTCGAGCTGTGCCGCGGCCCGTCCCGGCGGCGGCAGCGCGTCCAAATGGTGCAACCAGCAGTTCGACGACCTGATCAACAAGGCCGCGACGCTCAACGACCAGGCCGAGCGCAAGAAGCTTTACCTGCAGGCCCAGGTGATCATGCATGAAGACGCGCCGTTCTTCCTGATCGCGCATTCGGTGGTGTTCATGCCGATGCGTGCGAACGTGACCGGCTATGTCATGAGCCCGTTCGGCAAGCATCAGTTCGACCAGGTCGACCTGAAGTAACGATCCCGGGGCGATATCCGGTCATCCGTGGCCGGATATCGCCCCAAGCATTCTGAACGAGAAGGCGACCAGCCCAGCAGTGACGCTGGGCTGGTCGCGCTCACGGTTTCCTGGAATCCCTTTTCGAGCGGGACGCCTTGCTCCAATTCATCCTCCGACGGGTCAGCCTGATCATTCCGACCTTCATCGGCGTGACGCTGCTGACCTTTGCCCTGATCCGGCTGGTGCCGGGCGATCCGATCGAGGTGCGCTTCGGCGAGCGCGGCATCGCGCCCGAGCGCCTGGCGGAGCTTCGCCACGAGGCCGGTCTCGATCAGCCGCTCTGGAAGCAGTTCCTCGACTATGAGGAGCAGGTCATATCGGGCGACCTCGGCATCTCCGTCGTCACCAAGCAGCCGGTCTGGCACGAATTCACCGAGCTGTTCCCGGCGACCGTCGAGCTGTCGGTCTGCGCGATCCTGTTCGCGGTGCTGGTGGGATTGCCGCTCGGCGTGATCGCGGCCGTGCGGCGCGGCTCGCCCTTCGACTATGGCCTGATGGGCCTGTCGGTGACCGGCGCCTCCATGCCGATCCCGTGGTGGGGCCTGATGATGATCCTGATCTTCTCGGTCGGGCTCGGCTGGACCCCGGTCTCGGGCCGGATCGCCGACGCCTTCTACATCGAGCCGGTCACCGGCTTCATGCTGATCGATTCCTGGTTCTCCGACGATGACGGCGCGGTGCTGTCGGCGATCAGCCACCTGATCCTGCCGGCGATCGTGCTGGGCACCATCCCGCTCGCCACGGTCGCGCGCATGACCCGCTCCACCATGCTCGAGGTGCTGAACGAGGATTACATCCGCACCGCGCGGGCCAAGGGCCTGGGCACGCTGCGGGTCGTGCTGATCCATGCGCTCCGGAACGCGCTCATCCCGGTCGTGACCGTCATCGGCCTGCAGGTCGGCACGCTGCTGGGCGGCGCCATCCTGACCGAGACCATCTTCTCCTGGCCCGGCGTCGGCCATTGGCTGGTGGAATCGGTGCAGCGGCGCGACTATCCGGTGCTGCAGGGCGGCGTGCTGCTGGTTGCCAGCCTGGTCATGCTGGTGAATTTCGGCGTCGACCTCACCTACGGCTTTCTCAATCCCAGGATCCGACGCTGATGGCGACGATCGACACCGCCGCCCGCGGGGCCTTGCGCCCGCCGCCCGGCCGCTTCGCCGCCTTCTGGCGGTCCTTCGCCGAGAATCGCGGCGCCATCGTCGGCCTCACGATCATGGTCGTGCTGATCGTGGTCGCGGTGCTCGCCGAGGTCGTGGCACCCCATTCGCCGATCGAGCAGTTCCGCGACTCGTTCCTGACCCCGCCCGCCTGGGTCGAGGGCGGCAATGCCAGCTTCCCGCTCGGCACCGACGATCTCGGCCGGGACATCCTGTCCCGGCTGATCCACGGCGCGCGCCTGTCGCTGATCATCGGCGCCGTGGTCGTGACCCTGTCGCTCGCGGTCGGCACGCTGCTCGGCCTGTCGGCCGCCTTCGCCGGCGGTGTCGTCGACATCGCGCTGATGCGGCTGATGGACGTGCTGCTGGTGTTCCCGAGCCTGGTGCTGGCCGTGGTCATCGTGGCGATCCTCGGGCATCCGAGCCTGTTGAACGCGATGTTCGCCGTGTCGATCGTGACGCTGCCCCACTACACGCGCCTGGTGCGCGCCGCTGCGCTCTCGGAGCTGGCGCGCGACTATGTGACGGCGACCCGCTGTGCCGGCGCCAGCACGCTGCGCCTGATGCTGATTACGGTGCTGCCGAACTGTGTCGCCCCGCTGATCGTGCAGGCGACGCTCGGCTTCTCGAGCGCGATCCTGGACGAAGCGGCACTCAGCTTCCTGGGCCTGGGCGCCCAGCCACCGACACCGGAATGGGGCACGATGCTGGCGGGTGCCCTTCAATATTATCAGCGGGCCTGGTGGATGCTGACATTCCCGGGCCTCGCCATCCTCATCACGGTGCTCGCCTTCAATCTGTTCGGCGACGGGTTGCGTGATGCCCTCGATCCCAAGCTGAAACGCTGATGTCCCGTCTCGAAATCCGCAACCTCACCGTCGAATTCGCGACCTCGCGCGGGCTGTTCCGCGCGGTCGACCGGCTCGACATGTCGCTCGATCCGGGCGAGATCCTGTGCGTCGTCGGCGAGTCCGGCTCCGGCAAGAGCGTGTCGATGCTGGCGCTCATGGGGCTGATCGGCTACCCGGGCCGGGTCACGGCCGACGTTCTGAAGTTCGGCGACATCGACCTGCTCGGCATCTCGGCGCGCGACCGGCGCCGGCTCATCGGCAAGGACATCGCGATGGTGTTCCAGGAGCCGATGTCCTCGCTCAACCCCTGTTTCCCGGTCGGCTGGCAGATCGGCGAAGCCCTGGTGACCCACGGCGTCGTGCCGAAGAACAAGGTGCGCGACCGGGTGATCGAGCTGTTGCACCAGGTCGGCATCCCGGCACCGGAGACGCGGCTCAAGTCCTTTCCGCACCAGCTCTCGGGCGGCATGAACCAGCGCGTGATGATCGCCATGGCCATCGCCTGCAACCCGCGCCTGCTGATCGCCGACGAGCCGACAACGGCGCTCGACGTCACCATCCAGAAGCAGATCCTGGATCTCCTGGTCTCGCTGCAACGCGAGACCGGCATGGGGCTGATCCTGATCACCCACGACATGGGCGTTGTCGCCGAAACCGCCAAGCGGGTCCAGGTCATGTATGCCGGCCAACTGGTCGAGGAGCAGCCGACCGACTACCTGTTCGCGGCGCCGCGCCACCCCTATACCGCGGCCCTGCTCGACGCGCTGCCCGAGCGTGCGATCGGCAAGCGCCGCCTGCCGACCATTCCGGGCGTCGTGCCCGGCATCGACGACCGCCCGGAGGGCTGCCTGTTCAACCCACGCTGCCGCTTCCAGGTCGAGGCCTGCATTGCCGAGCAGCCGGGGCTGGCCGGCAGTGCTGGCGGCCGCGCGCGCTGCCATTTCCCGCTCGATGCGGCGGGGCGGCCGACCAACGACTATCCCGGCAATCCCTCCGGCAAGGAGGCGGCCCGATGACCCAGCCGTTGATGGAGGCGCGCGACGTCCGGCGCCATTACGAAATCGGCGGCGGCCTGTGGGCCAAGCGGGCGCTGGTCAAGGCGGTGGACGGCGTGTCCTTCACGCTCAACGAAGGCAAGACGCTCGCCGTCGTCGGCGAATCCGGCTGCGGCAAGTCCACGCTCGCCCGCGTCGCGACCCTCTTGGAACTGCCGACCGAGGGCGAACTGTGGATCGACGGCAAGCCGACCATGGGCGTCGGTGCCGCGGCGCTGCGCGAATTGCGCCTGTCGGTCCAGATGGTGTTCCAGAACCCCTATGGCTCGCTCAATCCGCGCAAGACCGTGGGCTCGATCCTGGAGGAGCCGCTGGTCATCAACCGCCGCGGCGACGCCGCCGCGCGCCAGGAGGCGGCGCGGCAGATGATGGCCAAGGTCGGCCTGCGCCAGGACCATTACGGGCGCTATCCGCACATGTTCTCGGGCGGCCAGCGCCAGCGCATCGCGATCGCCCGCGCCCTGATGCTGCGGCCGCGCGTGGTCGTGGCCGACGAGCCGGTCTCGGCGCTCGACGTATCGATCCAGGCCCAGGTCCTGAACCTGATGATGGACCTGCAGGAGGAGTTCCGGCTCGCCTACCTTTTCATCAGCCACGATCTGTCGGTCGTGCGCCATATCGCCGACGAGGTCCTGGTCATGTATCTGGGCCGGCCGGCCGAGCAGGGCCCGAAGGAAACGATCTTTTCGCGCCCGCGCCATCCCTATACGCGCATCCTGCTGGCGGCGACGCCGTCGGTCGATCCTGCGCACCGGCAGACCGCCGTCGCGATCAAGGGCGAGCTGCCCTCGCCGCTCAATCCGCCGAGCGGCTGCGCCTTCCACAAGCGCTGCCCATACGCAACTGACCGTTGCAGCGCCGAGCGACCGGAGCTGCGGCCGGTCGAGGGTCATAATGTGGCGTGTCATCACGCAGAAATGATCGGCTAGATCGTATATCGCCTATACATCATGGCGAAAATTACTGGTTTCCCGCATCTCGCTATGGCATTTTCCGGAAAAATTTTCGGGTGGAATCCGATCCCAAATGTCATTCGAGGACCCGTTTCTATGCGCGTTATGATTTTGCTCGGCTTGGCCGCCTTGACCCTTGCCGCGTGCGACTCACCCTACGGCAAGGATTTTTCGAAGTCCGAGGCGGATAACTACGCTCTCTCGACCGGCGGCCATATCAAGGGCGCCGCGACCAGCTCCAGCGTCTCGTCGGCAAGCGGCGGCGCTATAGATTCCGCCCTGCACTCGTCCAGCGCGGGCCGGAATACGCTCGGCAACTAACAGACACGGTATGGACGAAACAGGCGGTGGCTCCCAGGACCACCGCCTTTTTTTATTGTTGCCTCGCAGGCCCGTACTCAGACCGAGAAATATTTCGCCTGCGGATGATGCAGCACGATGGCGCTGGTCGATTGTTCGGGATCGAGCTGGTCCTCGTCCGTAAGCGTGAGGCCGATCTCATGCGCCTTCAGCAGATCGAGGATGACCTTCTGGTCGCCGACGTTCGGGCAGGCCGGATAGCCGAAGGAATAGCGTGAGCCGCGGTATTGCTGGCTCAGCATGGCGTCGAGATCGCGCGGCTCGTCGGCGGAGAGACCCAACTCGGCGCGGATGCGCTTATGGACATATTCCGCCATCGCCTCGGCCATCTCGACCGACAGGCCGTGCAGATAGAGATAATCCTGGTAACGGTTTTGGGCGAACCAGTCGCGCGCCACGGTCGAGGCGCGCTCGCCCATGGTCACGACCTGCAGCCCGATCACGTCCCGTTCCGGATCGGCAACGTCGCGGAAGAAGTCCGAGATGCAGAGCCCGCCGTCCTTGGCCTGCCGCGGGAAGCTGAACCGCGAGATCTCGCGCTTGCCGTCCTCCTCGAACAGGATGACGTCATTGCCCTCGGCCGCGCATTTCCAGAAGCCGTAGGCCGCCTGCGGCACCAGGATGTCCTCCTGCTGCACGATGTCGAGCATGCGCTGCAGCGTCGGCCGCAGCTCCTTGTGGGCCCAGGCCTTGAACTCGTCGAGCGTCCGCCCGTCCTTACGGAAGCCCCATTGGAATTGATAGAGCATCCGCTCGTTGAGGAACGGCACCAGCGCCTTGACCGGCGCACGGGCGATCGTGCGGGCGCCCCAGAACGGCGCCGTCGGCACGGGCGTGTCGCGCGTAAGCTCGGCCCGGCGCAGGCGGATCTCCTCGACGTCGACCGGCCGCAGCGGCTTTGCCGGCTCGGCGGCCTGGCCGAGCCTGCGCCGATCGTTGACCGGCCGCCCGACCCGCTTCGCCTTGACCTCGCTCAGATAAGTGTCGAACTGACCGCCAACGACCTTTTCCATGAGCGACAGGCCGTCGAACGCGTCGCCGGCATAGGCGACCCGGCCTGAGCCGTAGGACTGGGTGCAGTCCTCCTCGACGTAGCGGCGCGTGAGCGCGGCCCCGCCCAGCACGACCGGCACGTCGAGCCCCTGGCGCGTCATTTCCTCGAGGTTCTCGCGCATGACGACGGTCGATTTGACCAGCAGGCCGGACATGCCGACCGCGTCGGCCTTATGATCGATCGCCGCCTGCAGGATCGACTGAATCGGCTGCTTGATGCCGAGATTGACGACCTTGTAGCCGTTGTTGGTCAGGATGATGTCGACCAGGTTCTTGCCGATGTCATGGACGTCGCCCTTCACGGTGGCGAGCACGATCGTGCCCTTCTGCTGGCCCTCGACCTTCTCCATGTGCGGCTCCAGGAAGGCGACCGCCGCCTTCATGGTCTCGGCCGACTGCAGCACGAACGGCAACTGCATCTTGCCGGCGCCGAACAGCTCGCCGACCACCTTCATGCCGTCGAGCAGCAGCGTGTTGATGATGTCGATCGGTGAATAAGTGCGCATAGCCTCTGTCAGGTCGACATCGAGGCCGATGCGGTCGCCATCGACGATGCGCAGCTTGAGCCGTTCCTCGACCGTTTCCGGCCGGCTCTTCTTCTCGGTCTTGGCGGCGGTGCGGTTTTCGAACAGCGCCAGGAAGGCCTGGAGCGGATCATAGCCCTCGCGCCGCCGGTCGAAGATCAGGTCCTCGGCGACGCGGACCTCCTCCTCCGGAATCTTGTGCAGCGGCATGATCTTCGACACATGCACGATGGCACCGGTCAGGCCGCGCTTCAGGGCATGATCGAGATAGACCGAGTTCAGCACGTGGCGCGCCGCCGGGTTGAGGCCGAAGGAGATGTTGGAAAGGCCGAGGATGATCTGGCATTCCGGCATTTCCTTGGCGATGCGCTCGATCGCATCGAGCGTCTCGAGCCCGAGCCTGCGGTCATCCTCGTTGCCGGTCGCGATCGTGAAGGTCAGCGGATCGAACATCAGGTCCGCCGGCGGCAGCCCATGCTTGACGCAGGCGAACTCGTAGAGCCTTTTCGCGATGCGCAGCTTCTCGTCGGCATTCTTGGCCATGCCGACCTCGTCGATCGTCAGCGCGATGACGGCCGTGCCGAAGCGGCGGGCGAGCGCCATGCGCTTTTCGGCCGGGGTCTCGCCGTCCTCGAAATTGATCGAGTTGATGATCGGCTTGCCGCCGTAGAGCTTGAGGGCGGCCTCGAGCACCGGCAGCTCGGTCGAATCGATGACCAGCGGCGCCGAGACCGAACCGCGCATGCGGCTCACGACCTCGGTCATGTCGGCGACCTCGTCGCGTCCGACGAAGGCGGTGCAGACGTCGAGCGTGTGCGAGCCTTCCTTGACCTGCTCGCGCCCGACCTCGACGCAGCCGTCCCAGTCGCCGGCATCCTGCAGCAGGCGGAATTTCTTTGAGCCGTTGGCGTTGCAGCGCTCGCCGATCGAGAGATAGGCGTTCTCCTGGCGGAACGGCACCTGGCCATAGAGCGAGGCGACGCCCGGGACCCAGAAGGACTTGCGCTTGACCGGCGTCGGGCGATGCCTGTCGCCGCCGACCCGGCGCAGCATCTGGTCGAGCGCCTGGATGTGCGGCACGTCGGTGCCGCAGCAGCCGCCGATCATGTTGATGCCGTCCTCGCGGATGAAGCGCTCCAGCCACTGGCTGAGCTCCTGCGGGGTCAGCGGATAGAAGGCCTTGCCATCAACCAGTTCCGGCAGGCCCGCATTCGGCAGCACGGAAATGAAACCCGGCCAATTCTCGCCGATCCATTTGACATGCTCCGCCATCTCCTGCGGGCCGGTCGCGCAATTAAGGCCGATGAGCGGCACATCGAGCGCGTGGATCACGGTCGCCGCGGCGGCGATGTCGGCGCCGACCAGCAGGGTGCCGGTCGTCTCGATCGTCACCTGGACCAGGATCGGCGTATCGGTGCCGGCCTTGAGGCGCGCGCGCTTGGCGCCATTGACCGCGGCCTTGATCTGCAGCGGATCCTGGCAGGTCTCGATCAGGATCGCGTCGACCGAGCCGTCGATCAGGCCCGAGGCCTGGATGGCGAGCCCGTCTTCGAGCGTCTGGTAATCGACATGGCCCAGGGTCGGCAGGCGGGTGCCCGGCCCGACCGAGCCCAGCACGAAGCGCGTCCGCCCGTCGGCGAAGCTGTCGACCGCCTCGCGCGCCAGCTCGCCGGCGCGCCGGCTCAATTCATAGGCCTTGTCCTGCAGCCCGAACTCGCCGAGCGTCAGCGGCGAGGAACCGAACGAATTGGTCTCGACCATGTCGGCGCCGGCTTCGAGATAGCCGATGTGGATCTGTCGGACCAGGTCCGGCCGGCTTTCGCACAGGATATCGGTGCAATTCTCGTGGCCGAGATAGTCGCGATCGACATCGAGCTCGGTCGCCTGGACGCGGGTGCCCATGCCGCCGTCGCACAGCAATAGGCGGTCGGACAGCACGTCGAGGAAATGGGCCATTGGGAAACGTCCTAAAGTCTGATGCTAAACGGCAAGGGCGGGAATGGGCGTGGCGGCCGGCTGCGGCGCGCGAACACCCAGCATATGGCAGATGGCGACCGGCAGCTCCGACCGGTTCGACGTGTAGAAATGGAAGTCCGAGACGCCCTCGGCCTGAAGCTGGCGGACCAGATCGATCGCAACCGATGTCGCGACCATCCGGCGAGTCTCCGGATCCTGGTCGAGCCCGTCGAAGGTCCGGGCCAGCGACGCCGGCACCGTCGCGCCGCAACCGGCGGAGAACCTGACCATCTGGGCGAAATTCGTGACCGGCATGATGCCCGGAACGATCGGCACGGCGATGCCCGCCTTGGCCGCCCGCTCGCGGAAGCTCAGAAAAACCTCGGCTTCGAAGAAATATTGCGTGATCGCGCGCGTGGCGCCGGCATCGATCTTGCGCTTCAGATTGTCGATATCCGCCGCCGCACTCGCCGCCTGGGGATGGGTCTCGGGATAGGCAGCGACCGAGATCTCGAAGTCGGCAATCCGGCGGATGCCCGCGACCAGGTCGGCCGCATAGGCATAGCCGCCGGGATGGGGCACATAGGGGCCGGTCCCCGCCGGGGCATCACCGCGCAGCGCCACCAGATGGCGGATGCCGGTCGCCCAATAATCGCGCACGATGTCGTCGATCTCGTCGCGGCTCGCCCCGACGCAGGTCAGGTGCGCCGCGGGCTCCAGCATCGTCTCCCGGCGGATGCGCCGGACCATCGCATGGGTGCGCTCCCGGGTCGAACCGCCGGCGCCATAGGTGACGGAGACGAACCGGGGGCCGAGCGGGGCCAGCCGCTCAATGACCTGCCAGAGCTTCTGCTCCATCTCGGCCGTCTTGGGCGGGAAGAACTCGAACGAGACGCTGACCGGCGCCGACGATGCTTTCGTCATGGATAAGCCTCTCCCAAAATTTTCTGCGGCGCCAAAGCACCCTCTCCAACCGCCATCTCGCCGGCCAAGACCGCGCCCGCTCCCACGGCGCGGCGTTCCGCCGCCCAGATCGCGACGGTCAGCGGATCGCCGGGCAGATGGGTCGGCGCCAGCGGCGTCAGCCCGACCTTGGCCGACCATTCCCGCACCTCGGCATCGGCAAAGCCCAGCCGGCGATGGGCGTGATCCTCGCGCAGGGCCTCGAGCTGGTGCGGCGCGAAATCGACGATCAGCAACCGCCCGCCCGGGCGCAGCACCCGGGCCGCCTCGGCGACCGCCTCGGCCGGGCGCTCGGCAAAATGCAGCACCTGATGCAGGATCACCAGGTCGAACGACGGCGTGGTGAACGGCAGCGCATACATGTCGCCAAGGCGCACCGTGCAGTTGCGCAGCATGGCGCGCTCGAGATTGACCCGGGCGACGGCCAGCATGTCGCGCGATCGGTCAAGCCCGACGGCACTTTCGACCCGCGGCGCGAACAGCTCGAGCATCCGCCCGGTTCCGGTGCCGATGTCGAGCAGGTCGCGAACCGATCTGTCGTCGAGGCAATGGGCCAGCGCCGCCTCGACATCGCGCTCGTCGACGTGCAGGCTGCGGATCGCACCCCATTGATGGGCGTTCTGCGCGAAATAGGCCGAGGCCGCACGCTCGCGCTCGCGCTCGATTTCGCCCAGGCGTTCGCGGTCCCTGACAATGATCGGATCGTCGGCCGGCAGCAGCGACGCCAGCCGCTCGGCGAGCCCGCGCCCGCCCAGGCGCGCCAGCCGGTAGAAGACCCAGTTGCCCTCACGAAAACGCTCGAGCAGCCCGCCCTCGCACAGCAGCTTCAAATGGCGCGAGACGCGCGGCTGGCTCTGCCCGAGGATCGTCGTGAGCTCGGTCACCGTCAGCTCGTTCTCTGAACAGAGGGCCAGGAGCCGAAGCCGCGTCGGCTCTGCGACCGCCCTCAGCCCAGTCAGAAGCTCATCCACCGCCCGCATCCTCGCGCAATGCACGCTCAATTCGAATAGGTCTATATAAACATGTCTTTATATTGCATCAACGGAAAATGTGCAGCGAAGCCACGCCTTACTGAAATTTCATAGCTGAGTCCGGGCCTTCGCCGTTCACTATGCTGCAGTGCCGTGGCAATTGATTGCCCGTGTGATATGACCCATATGAGCTGCGGTGCCGTCCGGTACCGCGCCGGCTCGGCCGCGGAACGCGAAAGCACATTTTATTGTCCCGGCCCTATCCGGGACAGGCAGGTCCGATCCTTTTCTCCCCGAAATCCGAGAGCGAGCCTCGATCATGGTTTCCCGCCGGCTATTTTCCGCCCCGTCGACCGCGCTCATGCTCAGCGCGCTGCTGCTCGCGTCCTGTGCGTCTGCACCTTCCGGAGCGTCCGATGCGGGAGACGATGCCAACGATCCCTACGAGAACGTCAATCGCGTCATTTTCGACGCGAACATGACGCTCGATAAGTACTTCTTCGAGCCCGTGGCCGAGGGCTATCGCTGGGTGCTGCCGACGCCGATCCGGACGGGCATCTCCAACGTGCTCCGCAACCTCAAGGGTCCGCTGATCATGGCGAACGACCTGCTCGAGGGGAATCCGGAGCGCTTCGGCCAGACCTTCGCGCGCTTCACCATGAACACGGTCTTAGGCCTTGGCGGCATCATGGATGTCGGCACCGCCACCAAGATCCCCTATCACGATGCCGATTTCGGCATGACGCTCGCCGTTTGGGGCGTGGGCTCCGGCCCCTACCTGGTCCTGCCGCTGCTGAATTCGTCGAACCCGCGCGACGGCATCGCCTACGGTATCGAAAGCTACCTCGATCCGGTCACGGTCGAGCTTCGCGCGCACGACATGAACGAAGGCAACTACGTCCGCCTGGGCGTGGGCCTGGTCAGCGAGCGCGCCGATCATATCGAGGATATCGACGAACTGAAGCGCAGCTCGCTCGATTTCTACGCGACGGTGCGCAGCCTCTATTGGCAGAACCGCAACGCCAACATCGAGGCGGCGAAGTCGCCGGCCAATCCGGCCCAGCCGCAATCCGTTTCCTATGATCTCGGGTCCACTCCCGCGGCCAGCCCGACCGCTTCAGAGACGACCCCGTCGGCGCCTGCCGCCAACGGGGCCGCGAAGGCTAACTGACGATGTGGAAGCTCATCTCCCGCTCTCTTGCCGTGGGCGCGTTGCTGCTGGCGGCGCTCACCGCCGCGCCGGCGCGTGCCGCCGACGAGCCCGCAGCCTTCATCCAGAACCTGGGCGACCAGGCGATCCAGATCCTTCAGAACAAGGATATGGGCATGAAGGCGCGCGAGGCCGCGTTCAGCAAGCTCTTCACCGAGGGTTTTGACGTCGCCGAGATCGGCCGCTTCGTGCTCGGCCGCTACTGGAACGTCGCGTCCCCGGCCCAGCAGCAGGAATATCTGAAGCTGTTCGGCACCTATGTCGTCGCGGTCTATGCCAACCGGTTCAGCCAATATTCCGGCGAGAAGTTCACGGTCGCCGGCAGCCAGGCGACGCCGGAGGGCGCATCGGTCGCCTCGCAGATCATCCGGCCCAATGGCGGCCCGCCGATCAACATCGTCTGGAAGATCACGAAACAGGGCACCGGATATAAGATCCGCGACGTCGTCGCCGAGAATCTGAGCATGACGGTGACCCAGCGCGCCGAGTTCAGCTCGGTCGTCGAGCGTGGCGGCGGCGGTGCTGCCGGCGTCGATGCGCTCATCAACACGCTACGCCAGAAGATCGCCGCCAACGGCGCCTGATCAATTCAGCACGCACCGGACCGGGAAAGGCCGCCATCCCTCAAGGGTTGGCGGCCTTTTTCATGCGGTGCGCAGCAGGAAGTTCGAGAATTGCCAGGGATCGTTGCGGTCGAGCCAGGGCTCCGGGAACATCCGCGACCGGTCCTTGAGCGGCGTCCAGTCGGTCTCGACTCCGACCATGGGCCCCAGATAGGGCCGGGCGATCTCCAGGATTTCGTCGTGCGGCAGGCTCTCCGGCTCGCAATAGCCGCGGCGCGGGTTCTTGACCGCCCAGACCGCGGCCGAGATGACACCGGCCACGACCTGCACCGCCGTTGCGTTCTGGCCCGGAATGATCTCGCGCGCCTCATGGATCGACAGCTGGGAGCCATACCAGAAGGCGCCCAGATCGTGGCCCATCAGCAACACGCCCAGTTCGTCGATGCCGTCGACGATGTCGTCCTGCAGGATCCGCTCGCGCTCGGGCGCGGTCCAGTCGCGCATCATGAGCTCGCGCAGCGAGACGATCGCGTCGGTCGTCGGGTGATAGGCGTAATGCACGGTCGGTCGATAGACCGGGCGGCCCTTGTCGTAGACAGTGAAATAATCGCTGAGCGTGACGCTCTCGGAATGGGAGATGACGAACCCGTAGATCGGTCCGCCGTCGGGCACCCACGAGCGCACCAGCGTCTGGCCACCGGGCTGCAGCATATAGATGCAATTGCCCGGCCCATGGGTGAAATGCTGGCCCTTGGGCGGCAGCATCTTCTCGTGGCTGCCCCAACCGAGCTCGGCCGGATAATAGGCTTCACCCCAATAGCCCAGCACGCTCCAGGTATTGACGAACTCGTCGGGCTGCTTGGGGATCGAGGAGCGCTGGGTGTCGCGTTCGGCGATGTGGATGACCTTCGTCCCGGTCGCCTGGGCCAGCGCCGCCCATTCCTCGCGGGTCCGGGGCGTCGTCCTCGGGGCCTTGCCCGTGCGGCGCGCGATGGTCAGCAGCGCTTCTTTGACGAAGTGATTGACCATGCCGGGGTTGGCCCCGTGGGTCACCACGCAGGTCGGGCCGTCCGGCCGCCATTCGCTCCTGGCATGGGCGCGGATGGTCTCGTGGCTCTCGTAGTGGGTCCGCTGCCACGCCGGCAGGGTCGTGTCCTCGTAGAGCTCGGCCCAGGGTTCGAGAGAGGTGTCGACATAGAGCACGCCCCGGCGCTGGCACCAGTTCATGATCGAGATCGCGTCGACGCCGGCCGTGAGGTTGATGATGAGATCGCCGGGGCCGGCGTGCTGGGCGAGCACGCCTTCGAGATTGCCCGGGGTCAGCCGGACCTGGAGATAATGCATGCCCATCGCCTCGAACGGCGCGAATTGCCGGACATGGTCGTCGGCATCGATCACCGAGATCCGCGACGCCGGGATATCGAAATGGCGGGGAAGCACCGGCAGCGTGCATTGGCCGACGCTGCCGAAACCCAGCATCAGAATGCGCCCCGCGAAGGTAACTTTCTCAACCATCTTGACACCTCTACTTCCGGCTTCACGCCGATCGCTTGACACGGATCGCCCTTGGATCCGCACATGCAAACGGCGGGCAAGGCCGGCCCGTTTCCGGGCAGCCTGCCGCCATGCATCGTCGTTTCCCTCACGCCTCCACAGGGTGGCGCGAGATCGAAACGGGCTGTTTTGGGTTTGCGGTCCGAACCGCGGGCATCGGCCAGGCCGAGCGCCGCGATCAGACCCCGACGGCCCGTCCTAAGGTCCGAACGGCCATCAGATTAGCGCGGAACGGGCGATGGAAGTAGTGCCGGGATGGCAACCCCACCCCGCCTTACCGCTCCAGCCCGTTCCGGCCGGGTCAGATGCAGTAGGTGCGCAGCGGCTCGAAGCCGTTGAAGCACACTGCCGAATAGGTCGAGGTATAGGCCCCGGTCGACAGGATTTCGATCTTGTCGCCGATCTGCAGCGACAGCGGCATCTCGTATTCGGCCTTCTCGTACAGGATGTCGGCGCTGTCGCAGGTCGGGCCGGCGAGCACGATCGGGCCGGCGGCCCCGCCGTCGTGCGGCGTGCGCAGATTGTACTTGATCGCTTCGTCCATGGTCTCGGCGAGCCCGCCGAACTTGCCGATGTCGAGATAGACCCAGCGCTTCTCGTCGCCGATTTCCTTGGTCGAAATCAGCACGACCTCGCTCTGGATGATGCCGGCATCGCCGACCATCGAACGGCCCGGCTCGATGATGATCTCGGGCAGGTCGTTGCCGAAATGCCTGGTGATCGCGGTCATGACCGTGTCGGCATAGCGCTCGATCGGCTCGACGCCCTGGCGGTAATGCGCCGGGAAACCGCCGCCGAGGTTGACCATCTTCAGCGCGATGTCGCGTTCGGCCAGGACCGAGAACATGGCGGCGGCGCGGCCGACGGCCGAGTCCCACTGGCCGAGATTGGTCTGCTGCGAGCCGACATGGAACGACACGCCATAGGGGTCGAGACCCAGGTCGCGCGCCTGCGACAGAAGCTCGACCGCCATCTCGGGCGAGCAGCCGAACTTCTTCGACAGCGGCCATTCGGCGCCCTCGCATTCGACCAGGATGCGGCAGAACACCTTGGCGCCGGGAGCGGCGACCGCGAGCTTCTCGAGTTCGGGCGCGCTGTCGAACGCGAACAGCCGCACGCCCTTCTCATAGGCAAACGCGATGTCGCGCTGCTTCTTGATGGTATTGCCGAACGAGATCCGGTCGGCCGAAGCGCCCGCCTTCAGGCACATCTCGATCTCGCCGCGGCTCGCCGTGTCGAAGCTCGAGCCCGCCGCAGTCAGGCGATCGAGGATCGGCGCCGCCGGATTGGCCTTGACCGCATAGAAAATGCGCGCGAGCGGCAGAACCGCTTGCAGCGTCCGGTAGCTTTCCTCGACGACATCGAGATCGACCACCAGGCAAGGGGTCTGCGGCTGGATGTCTTCGAGAAAGCGGGAAATTTTCGCGGTCATAGCAGTCGTTCCTTCATCGGCGGCGCCTCACTTGAGTGCGCCGCCGTAAGATTCATCGGGATCCCCGGGGTTCAGTCGATGTGGCCGTCTTCAAGCCAAGGCGTTGGTGACGGCCGGATTGCCGGCAGTCGTGCCTTGGCCATCCAAATGGCCGGGCGTGGAGAGCAGCGGCTCGTCGCGGACCTCGGTGATGAGGGTCCGGTCGAAGCCGTTGAACGCAGTGCGCAGGCAGGCGCCGTAGGCACCCAGTTGGCCGAGTTCGATCCAGTCGCCCGTCTTGATGTCGGACGGCAGATGGAACGGGCCCTGCATGAAGTCGGCGCTGTCGCAGGTCGGGCCGTAGAAGGCGAAGGCGGTCGTCGCCGCACCCGCCTCGATCGGGCCACCGTCGGCCTTGCGGGCGAGGCGGGCCGGGAAGCGCCATTTCGGCACGCCGGCGTCCGACAGGCTGCCGTAGACGCCGTCGTTGATATAGAGCACGTCGCCGCGCCGGGCCTCGACCTGGACGACGAGCGAGGCACCGGCCGCGACCAGCGCCCGGCCCGGCTCGCACCAGAGCCGCGTGCCCTCGGGCAGGCCGAGGCGGGCGAAGCCGCGCTCGATCGCGTCGAAATATTCGCCGAGCGCCGGCGGCGTCACGTCGGGATAGCTGACCGGGAAGCCGCCGCCGACATCGATGCCGTCGATCGCGACACCGGCCTCGGCGATGACACGGCCGGCGAGGTCGAGCGCACGCTCGTAGACGCCCGGATCCATGCATTGCGAGCCGACATGGAAGCAGACGCCCAGTACCTTCGCCGCGGCGCGGGCCTGGCGCAGCAGAGCCGGCATCTCGGGCGCGGGCGCACCGAACTTGCCCGACAGGTCATAGACCGTCTGGCCCTTGGGCATGGCGAGGCGGACGTAGATGCCGAGATCGTCGGCACCGTCGGTCGCGGCCACGACCTTCTCGATCTCCTCGGCCGAGTCGACCGAGAAATCGCGAACGCCGAAGGCCTCGTACGCTTCGCGGATCGCCGCCGGCGCCTTGATCGGATGCATGTAGTGGATCTGGGCATCGGCGAACAGGCTGCGCACGACGCGGATCTCGCCGAGCGAGGCGCAATCGAAGTGCCGAACGCCGCCGCGCCACAGCGCCCGCAGCACCGTCGGCTCCGGGTTGCACTTCACCGCATAGAGCACATCGCCCGGGAAGGTCTGGACGAAGCGTTCGGCCGTCCGGCGCAGGGTGCGCGGACGAAGCGCGATCATCGGCTCGGCCGGACGCAGCTCTTCGACGAGCGCATCGACGGTCGACAGGGGGATCGGGGTAATGACGGGACGACGAAGCGGGCCGACCGCAACGCGGGAACGAACCTTGAGCATGTAGACGCACCCCTCTTCGCATCCGGATACTTCGCCGGACCAAAGGAAGTGGAAAACCCACCAATGACCAAACGGTCAGAGGCTGTGATTTATTCTGCGGCTTTTTGGGGAAACCGCCTCAGCACGAACTTCGACTACTGTCGGCGTTGATACCGCCCAATAGGATTTCGTTCCGCGGAGCGGACCAGGACCACATGGCCCTGCCATAGTTAGCAAACATACCGACTTCCCTCTCGGGACCGGCCCACTAGACCGGTTCTGCCAAAAAGGACGCGTTACGTCGTTGCATAACCACGAAGGGCCATAGGCACGTGCGAGTGCGTCAAACAAGGCTGTAAATACGCCATCGCCGCTGCGATGCAAGTGAAATTCGTAGGCTCGAATATGTTTTCAGCGCATGGCAGCGGCGCAGCAACTTTTCGGGGTTTTCGGTGGGTTTTTTATGGTTTTTTAGTGGCTTTGGCGCGGGATTCGCAGTGGAGTCACAAGGGGATGCCGTCAGGCTCGCGAGAGCCGAGTCGCAGCCTCGAGAAACGCCGTCACATCGGCCTCGGCCGTGTTCCAGGCGGTCACCAGCCGGATGCAGGTGCTGGTCGCGCCTTGCCAGCGATGGAACTGGAAGCCGGCGGCGAACAGGCCGGCAATGACCGGCTCCGGCAGCTCGACGAACAGCTCGTTGGCCTCGACCGGGTGGCGCAGCCGCACACCGGGCAGAGCCGCCAGCCCCGTGGCCAGCCGAGTCGCCGCCGCATTGGCATGGCGCGCATTGCGCAGCCACAGCCCGTCCGTGACATAGGCGTCGAGCTGGGCCGACAGAAACCGCATCTTGGAGAAGAGATGCCCGGCACGCTTACGACGGAACGCCGTCTCGCGCGCACGCCCCGGATCGAAGAATATAATCGCCTCGGCGCCGAGCGCCCCGTTCTTGGTCGCGCCGAACGACAGGACGTCGACGCCGGCGCGCCAGGTCAGCTCCGCCGGGCTCACGTCCAGATGGACCAGCGCATTGGCGAAGCGCGCGCCGTCCATATGCATGGCCAGGCCGTGCCGATGGGCGAGCGCCGAGATTTCGGCGATCTCGTCCGGCCGATAGGCCGTGCCGCATTCGGTCGCCTGCGTCAGGCTGATCGCCGCCGGCTGGGCATGATGCACATTGCCGAGATCGCCCGGCAGCAGCGCCGCCAGATCGGCCGCGGCGAGCTTGCCGTCGGCGCCCGGCAGCGGCACGAGCTTGGCCCCGCCGGTATAGAACTCGGGCGCGTTCGTCTCGTCGCAGGCGATATGGGCGCCGGCATGGCACAGCACGGCGCCCCAGGGCGGCGTCACCGACGCCAGCGCCAGCGAATTGGCCGCGGTCCCAGTCGCGACCGGCAGGACCGCGACCTCATGCTCGAACAGCTCGGCGAGATTCGCCTCGAGCCGGGCCGTGATCGGATCGGCACCGTAGGAGCCGACGGCGCCGTGATTGGCCTCGGCCAGGGCGGCGAGGATTTCCGGCGAGATGCCCGCCGTATTGTCGCTGGCGAAATTCATGAAGGGTCGAGCTCCGTGCGTCAGGGTGCCGGATGAAGGGCGACGGTGAGGGTGACTTTACCGGTGGCGGGATCGAGCAGCATCAGGCTCTCCTGCCCATCGGCTGCGACCAGATGCAGCACGAGCCGCCCCGCTGTCCCCGTCACCTCCTTGAGGGTCGTGCCCGGCGGCAGCGTGACATCGGCGGCAATGGGGGCGGATCCCGGCACCGAGGGCGCGCTCGCTACCGCGGGGGCCTCGATCGGCTTCGGCGCCGTCATGCGCCGGAAGATGGTGACGACGATCGTCGCCAGCATCGCGACGATCATGACGCCCATGATAATGACAGCGGCCTTGAGCCAACGCATGAGTTCGGTCCACCCTGCCCCGCATGAACGACACCTCCGCACCCCGGCCCGATCAGGCCGATATCACCGTCGGAACCGAGGATGCCGGGCAGCGGGTCGACCGCCTGCTGGCGGAGCGGCTAGCCGACCTGTCCCGCTCGCGCCTCAAGGCGCTGATCGAGGATGGCCGGCTGACGGTCGACGGCGCGACCATAACGAACCCGTCCATGAGGGTCAAACCGGGCCAGCGCCTGCTGCTCGAGCCGCCGCCGCCGGTTGACGACCGGCCGCAGCCGCAGGCGATGGACCTCGCCATCGTCTATGAGGATGCCGAGCTTCTGGTGCTCGACAAGCCGGTCGGCCTGGTGGTCCATCCCGCCGCCGGCAATCTCGACCAGACCCTGGTCAATGCGCTGCTCGCCCATTGCGGCGACAGCCTGACCGGCATCGGCGGGGTCAAGCGGCCGGGCATTGTCCACCGCCTGGACAAGGACACGAGCGGCCTGATGGTCGTGGCCAAGAGCGAGCGCGCCCATGTGGCGCTGTCGGCCGCCTTCGCCGAACGCACCATCGAGCGCGCCTATTGGGCGGTGGTCTGGGGCATGCCCAACCCGCGCGAGGGCGAGATCGACGGGCCGATTGGCCGCAGCCCGACCAACCGCAAGAAGATGGCGGTCGTCGCCTCCGGCAAGCCGGCCTTGACCCGATACAAAGTGGTGCGTCCGCTCGGCCTCGGTGCCGCCCTGGTTGAATGTCGCCTGGCGACGGGGCGCACCCATCAAATACGCGTGCACATGACCGAGATCGGCCACCCGTTGATCGGCGACCAAACCTACGGCCGCGTCCGTTCCGCCCGGCTCAAGGACCTGGATCCGGCCGCCGCCGAAGCCGCCAGCCATTTCCCCCGCCAGGCGCTTCATGCCTGGCTACTCGGCTTCGAGCATCCGACCACTGGCGAACATTTGAGTTTCAAGAGCCCGCTACCTGCGGATCTCGCAGGTCTGGTAGCAATTCTAGAATGACTCAAAACTGGACAGGGTCTGGAACGCGTCCTACTCTTCCACCATTCGGGCCCATACGCTGGATTATCCAGCCGCCGATCTACGGCGGAGGGAGGCGCGTCCGCCCGAGATATGGAGTGACGAGATGGCGGCTGGCAATCTTCCGAGCCTCAGCGCCGACGGCAACCTGTCGCGGTATCTGCAAGAAATTCGCAAGTTCCCCATGCTCGAGCCCGAGCAGGAATTCATGCTGGCCAAGCGCTGGCAGGAACATCAGGACCCGGACGCAGCCCAGACCCTGGTGACGAGCCATCTGCGCCTGGTCGCCAAGATCGCCATGGGCTATCGCGGCTACGGCCTGCCGCTGTCGGAGCTGATCTCCGAGGGCAACGTCGGCATGATGCAGGCGGTGAAGCGCTTCGACCCGGATCGCGGCTTCCGGCTCGCGACCTATGCCATGTGGTGGATCCGCGCCGCCATCCAGGAATATATCCTGCACTCCTGGTCGCTGGTGAAGATGGGCACCACGGCGGCGCAGAAGAAGCTGTTCTTCAATCTGCGCAAGCTCAAGGGCCAGCTGCAGGCGATCGAAGACGGCGACCTGCCGCCGGAAGTCGTGACCACGATCGCGACCAAGCTCGAAGTGCCCGAGAGCGACGTCGTCAACATGAACCGCCGCCTCGCTAGTCCCGACCATTCCCTGAACGCGCCGCTCCGGGCCGAGGGCGAAGGCGAATGGCAGGATTGGCTGGTCGACCAGGAAGAGAGCCAGGAAGCGAAGCTGGGCGACCGCCAGGAGCTGGGCCTGCGCCGGGATCTCTTGCGCAACGCCATGAAGACGCTCAACGACCGCGAGCGGCATATCCTGACCGAGCGGCGCCTGCGCGACGAGCCGGTGACGCTCGAGGATCTTTCGCGCAAGTACAACATTTCGCGCGAACGCGTGCGCCAGATCGAGGTCCGCGCGTTCGAGAAGCTGCAGAAGGCGATCAAGTCGGCGGCCATGGGCCAACGGCTGCTGAGCGCGAGCTAGAGCCCGATCCGATCAAACCGAATCGGTTTGATCGGTGAATCGGTCTCTAACTATATGATTTAGATCGAATCGGGGCCCGGCCGGCGGTCGGGCCCTATTTCTCGACCTCTTCGCCCCATTCGTCCTTGAGCGCCTTCTGGCGCTCGATCGCGGCTTCGCGCATGCGCTGGATCCGGCGCGCGACGACGGCGGTAATGACCGCCGGCGCCAGATAATAGAGCAGCCAGCCGGCCACGGCGGCCCCATAGAGCGCCACCCAGGTGAAGGTGGCGGACATGAAGGTAAAGACCTGGGCGAGCGAATTATGCTCGTGCCAGAGCTTGATCGCGAAGGGCAGCGAGCTCGCGAGATTGAGCGGCGCCACGGTCCGGATCAGCGATTGCCCCGGCGTATCGTCGACCAGCCAGGCGAGCATGGTCGGGACCAGCGCGAACAGCATCAACAGGCAGATCGGCCGTTCGAACAGCGCCAGCGCCATCATGGCCACGACGGCCAACACCAGGGTGGTGTTCTTGTTGCTCTTGGCTTCCGCGGGCTGCGGCCGCTGCCCCGGCACGGCCGCCGGCGTGCCCTTCCTGGGTGCCAGCGCCTTGCTACCCACGGCGCGGGAGGCGGGCTGCCGGGCCATCTAGAGCATCCCCATGGCGAACAGGGTCACCGCGACAATCGCGCTCGAAATCAGGCCCGCGATCTTCACCGAGACCGAATGGCCGGCGATCCTGGCGGTCGAAGTCAGATCCTCGGTCTGCCGCTCGGCTTTTTCCAACTGCTTGACCGTCTGCTGGTATTCGATGCGCGCGCGCTGGAAGCGCAGGGCGTCCCGGCGCTGCTCGTCGGCGCTGTCGAGGTAATCCGCGAGCTTGCGCAGGCTGCTTTCCTTGAGGATCGCCGCCAGCCCGTTCTGCATCCGGGCCCGCGTGTAGCGGCTCTTGAAGCGCTCGATCACCGGCTTCGCCTGCTGGCCGAACAGCTGGATCAGCGCCGGCACCATCGGCGGCCCGTAGGTTTCCTGCAGATAGGCCAGTAGCTGCAAGCTTCCCAGCATGCGGGTCGCGGGGTCGGCGTGGATGAGCGTATAGAGCAGCCCGTCGTCGACCTGGCTTTCATTGATCGCGATGAAGGCGGCGATATGGCGATCGACCGGCGACACATCGATCGTCCTGGCCTGCACCGAGAATTCGATCGCGGCCAGCATGTCCTTCATCTGGTCGACATAGCGCGCCTCGATGAAGGGCGACAGGCAATGTAGGCCCGGCATCATCTCGTAGGCGACGCGTTCGAGGCCGTAGCCGGGCCGCTTGTCGTCGAGATAGCGCAGCATCTTGTCGAAGAAGCGGATCGTCGCCTGGTTGTCGCCCTTGGCCGAGGACTGGCGCAGGCACCAGAACTGCGGCAGGCGCGCCGACAGGATCTCGACCGGCAGCATGAGATCGCCGCCGTTCAGCATGGTGACCGCCAGGAGCGCGCCGATGCCGTCGATGGCGGTCGCGGCGTCGCGGAAGCGAATCGGCGCCGCCGGGTCGAGCGCCATCAGCACGCGGCTGACCAGTTGCGCATTCTGGCCGACGGCACCGGCCGCCGATTCGCTGCGAGTCGAAAAGGCGGTGTTGACCGCCTCGACCACGTGCTTGTCGCCGAGCGTCCGGGTGACCCAGGTCTCGAAATTCGGCCCGCGCAGAATGCGCCCGGCCACCTCGGGCTGCTGCATGTCGAGCACCAGCGCCAGATGCCGCGCCGTCTCGCACTCCTCGCCCTCGATCTCGAAGCCGCGCGGGGCGCGGACCGGCATCGGCGCCGGCTTCGTCGTCATGCGCCGGCCGTCGAGCCACATCTGGACGTCGCCCAGCCGCCAGCGCGCCTGCGGCTCGTCGGCCAGCAGGCCGCGGACCAGCTCGCCGAGGCCGGTCGGCACGCGCTGCTCGCTGACCAGCGCATAGAACGAGCCGCGCTTGATCTTGTCCTCGACGACCTTCTCTTCGGGCATGCCGGCGCAGGGCAGCTTGCCGAACAGCAGATGCAGGACCAGAACGCCCAGCGCATAGAGGTCCTGCGCGGTCGAGCCGGCGCCGCGGGTATGGGACTGGGACAGCGCGCCCTCGATCGTCTCGTAGACGACCGACTGATAGAGGCCGGGCGGCGCGGTCATGCAATCGCCCAGCATGGCGACGCGGCGGTTGGCGTCGCGGAAGAAGATGTTGCCGGGGCGGATGCCGCGATGGGGCAGCATCTCGCGATCCAGATCCAGCAGGGTCTGGACGATCGGCGCCACGACATGGGCGACGAGCGCTTCCTCGCCCCAGGGATCGAGCGCATTGTCGGTCGGCCCCGCCAGCCGGTCGCCGAGCGGTTGCTCGCACACCAGCGCGAACATGCGCCGGTTGGCCGGCGCCCAATCGACCGGCCCGACTTCGACCGGCGTCAGCACGCCGTAGCTCTTCAGAATCTGCAGCTTGCGCACCGCTTCCATGCGGGGCGGCATCTTCGGATCGCAGATCAGGGCGAAATAGCGACCGCCGGGCGCCTTGCTGTCCTCGGCCACGAAAGCCGGTGCCGAAGGCGAACGCAAGCCGGGCAGCGGCTTGTCATAATGGATATCGAAACGGTCCTTGAGCCGTACCTTCGCCCCGGACGCCGTCGACATACCGGGAATCGCTTGGGGCAGGATCGACATCCGTGCCTTTCACCAAAAATGTACGGCTCGCTGCCGCGGCGGACCGGAGCATACCGGTTTCGACTACAAAGGCGCAATCATCCGCTCGGTATCCCCAAGACCTAAGTCGGATTTCCACTGCCGCCAACTTCCGGGCCCCAGTCGTCCTGAAGCGTATGCTGGAGCATCTTCAGTCTTGCCTTGCGACGGTCGAGCGAGCCCTCGAGCACGAACGCAACCAGCGAGGGCGCGCCCAGGAACAGGAGCCATCCGGCGCCGGCCGAGAGGTAGATCACGAACCAGACATAGACGTTGCTCAAGAGGTGCACCACGGTCGGCATCCGGTCGCCGCCGGTCCAGAGCTCGAGCAGGTACGGCATCAGGCCGGCCAGATTGAGCGGCGCGATGGTGAAGGCCAGCATCGGCCGTGTGTTGCGGTCGACGACATAGGCGACGATGCTCGGCACCAGGCCGAAGATCATCAGGGCGCAGGTCGGGGCCGCGAAGATGCCCATGCCGATGAAGGCGAGCCCGAAAAAGAACAGCTGGACGCCGCCGCCACCGCCGCTCTTCTTCGGCGGCGGGCGCACCGGCCGATGCTTTGCCGCCGGGACGGCGCGGCGGCGCCGGGCGTCGGTCAGGGCCGGCTGGGACGGGTGCGTGGACGGCTTCGCCATGGTCACCGCTACAGGTAGCCGAAATGAAACAGGCTCATCGCGACGCCGACGGCACCGATGACGGCCGCCACCGCCGCCGCGATCAGGCCGCCGGTCTCCGCTGAGGTTTCGCGGATCTGGGCGCGCTCGCGCTCGATCTTGTCGAGGCCGGCGTCGGCCTGCGCATATTGGTGCCCGGCTTGCGAGAAGTGCTGGGCGTCGAGCTTGCGTTCCTCGAGATTATCGAGGAAATGCACGAGCCGCGTCAGGCTGCCCTCGGCGATCACGGCCGCAAGCTGGCTTTCGAGGCGCGCGCGCGTTGCGCGGCTGCGATAGCGATCGATCACCGGCTTCGCCTGCTTGCCGAGCAACTGGCTGAGCGCCGGCAGGCTGGGCGGACCGCCCTGG
>Ga0070730_10000942_pt1 | contig 29970 bp, 25 predicted proteins | sample Coa_R1_3_FD_66447 | JGI IMG/M metagenome (GOLD analysis project Ga0070730, IMG submission 66447) | Surface soil microbial communities from Centralia Pennsylvania, which are recovering from an underground coalmine fire - Coalmine... | ecosystem: Environmental > Terrestrial > Soil > Unclassified ... | reverse complement strand
TCAGTCGTGGCCATCGGTGTGGCGCTACTGCTGGTGCGCGCCGCCTTCAGCATCTTGTGGACCACATCGAAAGAGCTCTCCGATGTGGCCGTGGCCGACCCGGCCGCCGTGCAGACCGCGGCCCTGGCTGTGCCGGGCGTCAGTGAAGTGAGCAGCGTACGCTCGCGTGGCGGTCCAGAGGCCAAATACGTCGACCTGCACATCAAGGTCAACCCGGCCATGGATGCCGACCAGGCGCATGGCGTGGCCTCCGAGGTGGAACGGCGCATTGCCGAGGCCCTGCCAGGGGTGATCGACACAGTGGTGCATGTGGAGCCAGAATGGGCCGACGACACGGCCTCGGTGTGGGAAGGACTGGTGCTCAAGCTGCGCGGCGTGGCCGACGGCCTGGGGGTGGGCATCCATGATCTGCACGCCCATGCGGAGCGCGACGGCACTTTTTCGATTGAAGCCCATCTTGAAATGGCGGCCGATCTGACGCTGGGCGAAGCGCATGCCGTGGCAACGCTGTTTGAGGAACGGGCGCGCGCCGCTGTGCCGCATCTCAACTCGCTGGTGACGCACCTGGAGCCGCTGCCCACCGACTTGCCCGACGAGGATAGCCGCCTGGCGTCACGGCGCCAGGTGGCCCTAAAACAGCGTTTGACAAAGCTGACCGATGACGTAGCGGGGACAGGCGCCACCCACAACGTGGCGCTGCACAGCCTGGGTGGTCATCTGACCGCCACACTGCACGTGACGCAACCCTCCGACAAGCCGCTCACCGAAGCACACGCGCTGGCCGAAACCATCGAGCGGCGGCTGCACGCCAGCGAGGCCGATCTGGACCGGGTGGTCGTGCACGTGGAGCCGCCCGAGTAAGCGAGAAGCCATGCCATTGGAGATCGTCAAGTTGGCGGAGGCCGCCAACAAACTCGACCAACCTTTCCGGGTGGTTCAGTTGGCCAGCGTGGGCGACCTGGCCTTGAGTGTGTTTGTGTGCCAGGGCCAGGTGAATTGGCACCGCCACCTCGACGAGGATGAGTTGTTCCTGGTGCATGAGGGGGTGGTCGCGGTCGACACCGAACGCGGCCGCCTGACGCTGCACTCTGAAGAGCTGGTCGTAGTGCCCAAGGGCGTCGGCCATCGCTCGGGCTCGCAACTGCGCTCGGTCGTGGTGCTCATCCGCCCCATGGTTCTGACCAATCGCAAAAACGGTCATCGCCACGGCCTGGTGGATACCGACCCGCCGCTGGAAAAAGTGCGCCTGGCGCGTGTGTCCGCCACCATGCCCGGGCCCTTTCAGGCCATGCCGGTGGCCACGGTGGAAAATTTCGATTTGCTGCTCATTAGTGCTGAAGGCTTTGGGCCGTCCGAGGTGGCGGCTGGCCATGGGGCGCTGTGGCTGGTGGTGCGCGGCGCGGTTGGCATCGAGACCAACCAGGGCGCCGGTGTGCGCTTGGAAGCTGGCGAGCTCACCGTCCTACCGGCGGGCCAGTCGTACCGGCTAACGGCAGCTCAGCCGAGTTTGCTTTTGACGCTGGCCCGTGCGCACAGCGAGTAGTGCCCACGCTAGGCGCGTTCGCGATCTAGCCACAACTCTTTATAGACGCGTTTCCAATCCGATAAAGATCGGATCGCGACGACGAGGCCCCCGCCGGCCGCGGCCAGGCCGATAAATGCCGAGCCGCTAACCCACCACAGCAAGGGGCCGAGCAGCAGACCGGCGGCGATGTTGCCGCGTGCGCTGTGACGCAGGATCAGCGTGCCTGCCAGCGCCAGACCAAGCCCAATGATGAGCCCAAAGGGATACAGCGCCAGGAGCGCCCCCGCCACGCCCGACAGGCCCATCCCGCCCCGAAAGCCGGCAAAGACTGGCCAGCAGTGGCCGGCCACGGCCGCTGTCGACGCCAGGACCGCCACCCACGGTGTGCTTCCGAACCGCCGTGCCAGCCAAACGCCGGCGAACGCTTTACCCACGTCCAGCAGCGCAGCCACGATGGCCACCCGCCACCCCGCCTGGCGCATGACGTTGGTCGCGCCGGCGTGGCCAGAGCCGTGCGCGCGAATATCATCACCGGTCGCGATTCGACCGACAATGACTCCGAAGGGGATCGATGCCAGCAGGTAGGCCAATAACGTAAGAACCAGGGCGTTTAGTAGGTCGTTCATGCCGGCCGTCCTATAGCGTCGGCCCGGCGCCGCCCAGTCCGGCAGCCACGCCGTTCAAGTAATCGACAGCGCTGCTAATAGAGCTTCCGAGCGCCGTGTCGCTGAGCGCCAGATGAATGGGAACCACAATCACTCCTCTCTTGTCACGGGCAGGGCCAACTGCTGGTGCGCTTCCAATGGGTCCCCGGTCAAGACTGGCACCAGTGTGGCCCGCGTCAGACCCTCTCGCCCGCCGGTGGTCATCATCCGACGCACCTGTCGAAACTTCACAATCGACCACTCACCCGCCACGAACGCCTGCCTCAGCCGCGGGTCGCGCCGTAATTTATGCTCCACCAGGCCGGCGCGGCCGCCGGGCAGCACCAGGAACCGGCGGCGCGCGGGCCCCCGCGGCGCCTTTACGAAGCTGCTGATCATCGCCGAAGATAGAACCGCGAATAAGTAGGCTGGCTGGCCCCGCTCGCGCCACTCCTGCGGGTGGCTAAGACTCACTTCGAAACCGCCCCAGCCGGCCAGGGCGCGCAGCTCAGCCTGGATGGATTGCAGCTCGGCGGCCCGCGCCTCGAGCGCATCTTCTGGGCGTAACCGCCAGAGGCCAGCGTCGTCATGGACCCCATAGGACGCCAGGCAGGCCATCACCAGCGCGCGGCCCGGGGTCAGCGCACCCGGCAAAGCCGCATACACGTTCCGCATAAGCTCATGTTCTTCCACTGCCTCGCCGCTGCTCAGGTTTCGCAGTACCTCCGCTTCCACCCGATCCGCCAGCGGGCGGTTGGTCGCCGGGCTGCCTGCCATGGGATTGGCCTCGTCTGCCAGGTACCATGGACCGGACGCTGGATCATCGGTCGCGCTGTCGCTGAAGTGGTCGAACGCGGCCGCGTCGGCTGTGGCCTGTTGGATGGCGTGATTGACAGGCCCCAGCGGATCGCCCGTGTCCCAGGCGACCAGCCGGTTCGCGGTAAGCCCGCACCAGGCTGCAAAATGCAGGCTGATCCATCGGCTGGGTTCACCCCGGGCCCGCAACAGCGCCGAGGCCGCCTCGCGCGCCGCGCGGACGAGATCAGGCGCGCGAACGGATACGCTGGCCGGCTGGCCGGGCTCAAACTCGAGCTGCGCTTCGGCGGTGTCGGCCCGCAATGACCAGCCGCGCAAGTGATAGCCCGCCCCAGCGGCGCCAGCCAGCAGGCTGGCGTCGAAACCGGGTTCGGCCTCCGCCAGCAGGCAGACCAACCGGCCCCCATCGGATATGAACGGCTGAGCGGCGGCCAAGGTTTGGTGCAGGGCGCGCGCATGCCAGACCCAGTCGTATCGTCTGCGTTGCAGGCTGCCTCGAAAGGCCTCCACCGAGTCGGTCCCCCACAGCCACCCGGCCCAGGTAGCCGAAAGAGTCCAGAATGCCTGGTTCGGCCGCGGCACGGCGGTCAGCAAGAGGCTGCTCAACGCGGGCGACAGCCTGGCGCCCAGGTCGCGCATTGGGCCGGCGTGGACGTAAATGGCGGGCTGGTGCGGCCCGGCCAGCAGCGCATCGAGTGTCGTTGAGCGTTCTGGTCCGGGCGGCCCCGCCAGCAGACCAAGGGCGCTTTCCAAAGCCAGCCACACATTCGTCTCGCGATAGCGGCGCGGGGCCGCCAACACCTTGGGCCGGTCTTGAGCCAGGGTCGTCGTGGCGTCAAAGGCCGCCACCAGGAGGCCCGCCAGCAGCCGGCGCGTTTCCCGGTCCAGGTCAAGTGATTCGAGCTTGTGGAGCACGATGGCAAAGGCGGCCAGCGTCCGCGCGGGGTAGACGGCCAGCGTATCATCGGCCTGTCCGCGATCGGTATCGTCCGGTGCAACGGTGCGGCTCAACAGAAAGTGATAGTCCGGTCCACTGCGGCCGAAACGCCGCGCCAGCGCGCGATCTTCGTCATCCGTGGGTGCGTCTCGCGGGCCGCCGCAATGCAAGCAAATGTAGTGCTTCTCAACCGGTTCGTTGGCGTCACTGTCCCAATCGAAGGCATCAGCCATGGTTGGCGTTTGGCACTCAGCGCAGGTGGTGCGATACATGGCCTTGATCTGGACTTCGAGCCGCGCGTTGGGGCCAGGCCCAACACTGGCATCCCCGAGGACTGTTAGCGCCGTTTTGAGGTCCGCCAGGGCTGGCGGGTGAACGGCCAGCGACAGGGCCAGGCGCAGAATCGGGTTACTGCAGGCAACGATCACGCGCCGGTCGAGGCTGAGCGCCTCCGCGGCCACACCTGGCGATTGCCCAAAAGGATCCAGGATGACATCGCCCACCTGCGAGAAACTGTTGGCGTATGCCGCTGCCACGCCGTCGGCTACGGGCGGCAAGAAGCGGCCCAAGAAACGCGGACCGCTAGACGGAAACCCGGGGACGAAGGCAAGGGTCATGGTGGCTGATTGGCATTCGCGTGTGAGTATAAGGTTGCGCCGGACACAAGGCAAGGTACAATCGTAGGACGATTGTTTCCAAGTCTGCTTGCCGGAGTTCTGGTTGATAAACGCGCATCCGCCCACAGCCGCCAATGACATGGCCCAGGCCGTAATTCGCAAAGTCTGGCGCACGGGTCTGTATTACGACCACGATTTGGAGATTGGACTGGAACTGGAGGTCTGCGTCCCGGGCCTGGCACCCTTCACGGTGGAAACGCAGCATATTGTTTCGCCGGTGAGCGCGGCCCAGTTTCGGCCGGGGCGCTGGCTGGGTCTGGTTGTAGATCCCCGCAACCCGCGCCGGGTCATCATCACCGCAGTCCTGCCAGACGGCACGTCGGCGCCGCCGGACACGGCCAGTTAGGCAGGGATAGGCAACCCGCATGTTATCGATCCAAGACTTCGCGCACCGCAACGCCGACCTGGTATCGCTGTTGGTGCGCCTGGTAGAGATGGAATCCCCCACCACCGACAAGACCGCGGTCGACGCGGTAGGCGCAGTGGTGGCCAGCGAGCTGCGCCAGTTGGGCGCGGCAGTGAGCATTCACGCAACGTCGCAGGCCGGCGACCAGGTTTTGGGCCGTTGGGACGCCTCCGGCCGCGATGAAATCGGCATCCTGGTCTTGTGCCACATGGACACGGTCTACAGCTTGGGCACCCTGGCGCGGCAGCCTTGCCGCCCGGTAGACGGCCGGTTGATGGGGCCGGGCACCATGGACATGAAAGGCAGCATCGCCATGCTGCTCACAGCCCTGCGAGCCTTCCGCGAAACCGGCTCCTGGCCCCGCCACCCAATATCCGCTCTCTTCACGTCGGATGAAGAGACCGGGAGCGACACCTCGCGCGCCCTGATTGAATCTCTGGCGCGCAGGGCTGAGCTGGTGTTATGTCTGGAGCCGTGCCTGCCCGACGGTTCGCTAAAGACGTGGCGCAAGGGGGTGGGCGATTTCGAAATCACGGTGCGCGGCAAGGCTGCGCACGCCGGAGCCGACCACGAGCGCGGGCGAAATGCCATCGAAGAGCTGGCCAACCAGATCATCGCCATCCAGAAATTGACCGACTATGACAAAGGCACTACCGTCAACGTCGGCGTGGTGGTTGGGGGCAGCCGGTCGAATGTGGTGCCGGATTTCGCGCGCGCCCAGGTTGATCTGCGGGTGATGACGTCAGCCGAGGGCGGCCGCATCACGGCCTGGATGCAGGCGCTAAAACCCGCCCTGAATGGAACTAGCATCACGGTCAGCGGGGGGATCAATCGGCCGCCCATGCCACGCGACGAGCGCATGGCCGCCACATTTGCGCGCGCCCGCACCATCGCCAGCCGGTTGGGTATGGCTCTCAGCGAAGGCGGCACCGGCGGAGGCTCGGACGCCAATTTTGTTGCCCCACTGGGTGTTCCAGTGCTCGACGGCTTGGGCGCGCTCGGCAACGGCGCGCACTCCGAGCGCGAGCACGTGGTCATCGCCAGCTTGCCCGAGCGCACCGCCCTGCTGGCCGCCTTGCTCAGCGACTGGTAAGCACCAGCGCCATTATCCTGGTGCCGGCAGGTTCAAATAGGCGTACAGGTCCTGAACCGTGGAGAAAGTCGCCATCGTATTGACGAACCGGGCGATGCTTGAGCTGCGGCGTCGCAGCAGTCTCACCGCGCCACCCACCGGATCTGCTCCCGATGCCCCGCCACCGGCAGACGCGTAAGCCCCATAAAAGGCGAAGTAGGCCTGATTCAGCTTGCGAATTTGATACCCGTTGTCCCACATCACCCGCCGTTGAGCCTCCATGTAAGTCTCGGCCTCGTCGATCTGGCCGCGGGCCAATAAGCCATCGACCGTTACGCGCGTATCGTGCATCTCGGTCACAAAATCAAAACCGGGGGCGGGCTGTGTCTGCGCTGTGGGCGTCGTGCCGCGTTTGAGAATATTGTTGAAGCCAGGCGGCGGTGGAGCCAAGTCGGGATAGTACTTCCGGATCAACAGTGCCCCAAGCTCGACGCCAATTCCTTCCGCGGTGGTCTCGTTCATCGTCCGCAGATCCCCGGACTTGTCGTAGTTCATGCCCAGCGGCCGAAAAGCCAGATAATTGTGCGTCCACTCGTGCGCGATCACCGACGCGATCCAAGGCAAGTCGCTGCTTTGGCCCACCATCGTTGGATAAGTTCCGATGCCGCCCAGTGGCACTACCAGCGCGGATACATTGAGAGACTTGGATACGTTGTCTTCGAGGGCCGCCTGTTGATCGAGCGGCAAATCGCCGCTGATGTCCAGGTTGGCATCCTGCCGGATGATATTGCGCGGCGAGATGATGAAGGCATAGGGCAAATCGGTCAAGTGAAACGCCACTGGCGGCAAGGGCTGGCCTAAGGTCGTCAGACCCTGTTCGGCCAGGATCACCGAAAGCTGTTCCTGCAGCACCCCTTCGGCCAGCGATTGGATCCGAGCCATCTGGGCGCGCAGATCCGCCTGCTGGGTACGCAGGTCGGTCGTGGCCGCGGCCGGGTCCGTCACATTCGGGTCGGCATATTTGTTGGCGATTTCGCCTTCGACCTGTTCCAGTTGTGCCCGCAGCTTGAAGTAGCTGCGCACCACGTTGGCACGCCCCGTTTGGCTGAGATAGCTTTGTTCGTCAACGCTGTTTTGAGCCAGCTTGGTGCCGATGGCGTTGAACGTCCAGCCAATGAAGTCAAACTGCTCGTTGCGGATGTACAACTCAGCGCGGTCGCTGCTGTTTGCGGCCACATAGGCATCCGGCCCCAACAGCGAAGCCACCATCACGCCGATCAATCCCCAGGTCAAAATTGCGATCAGCGTGTCGAATACCAATACCAACTTACGCGACATGTTCAAATGATAACATACGGGTGGGGCCGGCTGGCCTCCATGCTATAATCGCGCCCCTCATGAACATACTTGTGACCGGCGCAGCCGGCTTCTTGGGCTCGGCGCTGGCCAACCGGCTGGCGGCCGATGGACATTCCGTGCGCGGCCTGGACGACCTGACCGCGGGAGACCCGGCCCGCCTGTCGCCCCTGGTGCTATTTAGCCGCGGCGACGTCAATGACCGCCCAAAATTGTGGACGCTGCTCCAGGATGTGGAGTGCGTCTACCACCTGGCTGCCCGCGTGTCGGTGCCCGAATCGGTGCTCTATCCGCGCGAGTACAACGCGGTCAACGTGGGAGGGACGGTGAGCGTGATGGAGGCCATGCGGGACGCCGGTGTGCGCCGGGTGGTGCTGGTGTCTTCGGGCGCGGTCTACGGGGAGCAGGGCCACCAGCCCCTGAGCGAGGACCAGGCGCCCGACCCGCGCAGTCCCTATGCGGTCAGCAAGCTGGCGGCCGAATACTATGTGCGCACCATCGGCAGCCTATGGGGGCTGGAAAGTGTGGCCCTGCGGGTGTTCAACGCTTATGGCCCCGGCCAGCCGCTACCCGCCTCACACGCGCCGGTAATCCCGCGCTTCTTACGCCAGGCGCTGACCGGCGGCTCATTGGTGGTCCACGGAGACGGCAACCAGACCCGTGACTACATTTACCTGGACGACGTCGTCGACGCGCTGGCCGCCACGGCCAGCGCCCACGACGTGGACCGGCAGGTGATCAATGTGGGCAGCGGCCAGGAGACCAGCGTGCGCGATCTGGCGCGCCTGGCTGGCGCCGCGACGGGCCAAAAGATTGAGGTCCTGTACAGCACAGCCGACAGCGGCGGGGTGTCGCGCATGCGGGCCGACATCAGCCTGGCGCAGGCCAAGCTCAATTTTCAGCCGCGCATCACCCTGTCAGAGGGCCTATCCCTGTGCCTGCAGCGCGACCCGCGCTTTCAGCCGAAGCCAGCATAAGCGGCTCCGCTTCAGGAGCCTCCCATGCCGCCCGACGAACAACGCCAATTCCAATTCGCGAGCGACCTGCGCATCCAGCGCCTGCTAAACGGTCTCTGGCAGGTCTCGGGCGCGCATGGCGCCATTGACCCGCGCCAGGCGCTGCCCAGCATGCTGGCCCTGCACGCAGCCGGCTTCACCACCTGGGACCTGGCCGACCACTATGGCCCCGCCGAAGACTTCATTGGCGAGTTCCGCCGCCAACTGTCCGCGGCGCGCGGCCCGGCCGCCCTGGCCGACGTGCAGGCCTTCACCAAGTGGGTGCCGCCGGCTACGCCGCGCATGACGAGACCCATTGTCGCCGACGCCATCGCCATCTCTCGCCGCCGCATGGACACCGAGCGCCTCGATCTGCTCCAGTTCCATTGGTGGGACTATGCCAACGAGCAATATCTCGTGGCCCTGGATTACCTGGCCGAATTGCGGCAGGCCGGCCAGATCAAACATCTGGCCCTAACCAACTTTGACAGCGCGCACTTGCAGATCATCCTCGAGCACGGCATTCCCATCGTCTCCAACCAGGTCCAGTATTCGCTCATCGACCGCCGCCCAGAAGTGCGTCTCGCGCCGCTGTGCCAGGCGCGTCGGGTGTGGCTGCTCACCTATGGCACCCTGTGCGGCGGCTTGCTGTCCGATCGTTATCTGGATCAGCCTGAACCCGGCCGCGGGGCTTTGACCACCGCCAGCCTCAGGAAATACAAGCAGATGCTTGACGCCTGGGGCGGCTGGGAGCTTTTCCAGCAATTGCTCCACACGCTCAAAGGCATCGCCGGCCAACACAACGTCTCCATCGCCAACGTCGCCACGCGCTATATTCTGGACAAGCCTGCCGTTGCTGGCGTGATCGTCGGCGTCCGACTGGGCCTCAGCGACCATCACGCCGACAACGCTCGTGTGTTCGCCCTGGAGTTGGAAGCGTCCGACCTCGAACAGATCGACCACGTTCTCTCACGATCCAACGACCTGTACGCCATTATCGGCGACTGCGGCGACGAATACCGCTAGAGCGCATCAATCCCACAATAGCCGGCGCGTCCATGGCAATCGGGTCAACTGTCCGGAATTGATACATTCGCAACGGGCGGGCTCGTCCCGCCCGCCGTCCGGGGATACCGCTCACTCGGTGCGGACAAGGCCAGCCGCTAGGGTATTTTCCAGGAGTTCATCATTGGCGGCTGGCGCTGTCCATGAGGGCCCGAAAATTGGCCTCGGGGATCTCGGGCCACAGGTCACACCCGGGCCACACCGCGTCGGCCCCCGCCCGCGCAATGCGCTCAACCGCTGCGGATACGGCTACTGGTGTGCCCTGGCTGAGCACACCCACCGGATCGAGATTGCCGAGCAGCAGCGCCCGGCGGCCGATAATCGCGCGCGTGCGCGCCAGGTCGTTGCGCTGGTCAACATTGAGGCCGGTCGCACCACAGTCCAACAAGTCTTCCACTACCGCATTAGTGTCGCCGCACACGCTGATCACCATCGGGCCAGGCAGCGCCGCGCATAGCCGGGCTAGCGCGGGCTTTACCCAGCGCCGAAACGTGCGCGGCCCCACCACCTGCGGCGAGCCGCCCATCTCATGAATCGTCAAAAAATCGGCGCCGGCCGCCCGGTAAGATCGCCCCACCCCGGCCAGCGCCGTCGCCAATGCCTCCAGCCACTCACCGAGGGCCTCGTTTTCGACTGTTGCCGCCAGCCAGGCCTCCGCGCCAAAAAGCTGCCAGCTCAAGGTAAAGGGTCCCGGTATCCAGGCGCCGATGGCCACCTGCCGGCCCACGCCCGCTCGCAGATGGCGCACCGCCTCGGCCACCAGGGGCACGCGCCCAGACGACGCCAATGCGGCGATCGCGGGCGCGCTGGGCCGCAACTGGTCGATGGTGATAGGCTGGCTGACGACGGGAGCGAGAAAACCATCTCCGCCGGATTGAAAATCGACCCCGGCGCCCAGCGCCTCGGCCTCCACGCACAGATCGAAGGGCACTACTGCCGACTCATAACCAAACAGTTCAACGGTGGTAGCAGCCGCGCGGGCCATCAGAGCTGGGTCGGTGTGCGTGTCGCCCAGCCGAAGGCCAGCCGAAGCCAGGCCGGCTGCAGTCAGGCTGGGGAGCCCACCAAAGACAGGCAGCCGGCCGATGGCGCGGCCAGCCAGCAATTTGAGGATGTCATCACGAGCGTTGGGCATTCGCGGGCGCCGAGGGCTGTAGCGCGGCCGGCGGCACGCGTGGGAACAAACCCGCCCGCCGGATGATCTCCGCCACCATCTCTTCCTGTCGGTAGGCCATCACATGCACCCCGGCCACACCCTTGATCTGGCGCACCTGCTCGATGATCTCGACACAAATCGTTATGCCCTCTTCCAGCCAACGCTCTTTTGGCGTCTTGTCCAGGCGGGCGATGACGGTATCGGGGATAACCACGCCCGGCACTTTGCTGCGCATGAACTCTGCGATCTTGGGCGAGCGCAGCGGGCCAACCCCGGCCAGAATGTAGAGCTGTTCGTGGAGCCCGAGATCGCGCACCCGGCCCATGAATCGTTCAAACACCGGCACGTCAAAGATATATTGGGTCTGGATGAACTCGGCCCCCGCGGCTGCTTTTTTGGCCAGGCGCTGCGGGCGCCATTCCAGCGGCGGCGCGAAGGGGTTTTCGGCCGCGCCCAGGAAAACTTGCGGCGGGCTGGTAATCGCGCGGCCACTCAGGAATTTGGCCTCGTCGCGCATGATTTGAATGGTCCGCAGCAACTGCAGCGAGTCGAAATCGAACACGCGCCGGGCTTGCGGCTGGTCGCCGGCGCTCACGTCGTCGCCGGTGAGGCACAGCACGTTCTTCACACCCAGCGCCGCCGCGCCCAAAAGATCGCCCTGCAAGGCGATGCGGTTCCGGTCGCGGCATGACATCTGGTAGACGGCTTCATACCCAGCGGTGGCCAGCAGCGCACATACGCCAAAGCTGGACATGTGCACATTGGCGCCCGAGGCATCGGTGGCGTTAATCGCGTCAGCCACTTCCGACAGCACCAGGGCCGCGTCGTACACCGCCTGCGGATCGGCCGAGTCGGGCGGGTTGAGCTCGGCCGTGACGGCGAACAGCCCGGCCCGCAGCACGCGCTCCAGCCGGCCGCCGGCGCGCAGGGGGCGATCAGGCGACGGCACCCTGGGTTTCGGCCTCGGCCAGCGCGGTTTGTCGGGGAAAGGCCAGCACATCCATGAAAATATCGTTGAAATCGGTGCGGCCGGAAAGCTCGAGATATTCGATAAAGTCGGGCAGGCGGTTGGCCGCTTCGCGCTCGCGGAAGGATAGCAGGCTGATCTTGGCGCCCTCACCGGCGGCATTGCCCACGGCGACGATGCGCTCCACCGGCACCCACGGCACCAGGCCGATGGCGCGGGCGCTGGCGGGGTTGATGTAGGAGCCAAACGAGCCGGCCAGCAGCACTTCGTCCAGGTCAGCGGCCGTCCAGCCCATCTCGGCCAACAGCACCTCGACCCCGGCGGCGATAGCGCCCTTGGCAAACTGCAGTGCGCGCACATCGGGCTGGGTCAAGAGGATATTTTCGGCCTCATCGCTGAGACGGAAGGCACGCACCCCGCCCTCCAGCGTGACCAGCCGGCTGAGGAGGGCCTCGGAAATACCAGCCGCGCGCGCATCCTCGATCTTAAGCAGCTTGCCCGAGAGATCGATCAGTCCCACTTTCACCAGCTCCGCTACAGCATCCACCAGGCCAGAGCCACAGATTCCCACCGGCCTCACGGCGCCGCCGATGACCTGCAAGGAAACACCCTCGGGGCTGATCTGGACCCCCTCAATCGCGCCATCGCTGGCGCGCATGCCGGCCCGGATCTGGGCGCCTTCGAAGGCCGGGCCTGCTGGCGCGGCGGTGGACAGGGCGCGGCGGAATGAGCCCAGCACGATCTCGCCGTTGGTGCCCACGTCGATATACAGCCGCTGTTTGCCATCCTTGTTGCGCGCCAGGCCGGTGGCCAGCACCCCGGCCACGATATCGGCGCCGACGTAGGCGCCCATGTGCGGCAGCGTGCTTAGCCGCGCCTGCGGGTGCAAGTTGAGGCCAACGGTGGCGGCTGGCAAAGTGAGGGCCTCCGACACGGCCGTGATGAACGGCGCCACCGAGATGGGCTCGGGGGGGATGTCCAACAGCAAATGGAGCATGGTGGCATTGCCGACGGCCACCCCCTCGTAAATTTGGTCGGCCCGCACGCCGCACAGAGCGGTTAGCTCCTGAACCAGGCCATTGATGGTATCCAGAATGCGTCGGTTGAGCTGCGCCAGCCCATCCGGCTCGGTCATGGTAAAGCTGGCGCGCGAGATGACATCGGCGCCAAAACTGGCCTGCCCATTGAGCGTGGATTTGACCGCTTCCACGGCCCCGGTCTTGACGTTGACGATGGCACCCACCACAGTGGTGGTGCCGATATCGAGGGCCAACCCATAAGCCCAGCCGCTGGTGTCGCCCGGCTCGACGGCAATTAATTCGTCGCCCACGATCACCGCGGTCACGTCAAAATTGCTGGCCCGCAGCACCGTCGGCAGCGCCCGCCAGACGGCGGGGTCCACGCGCACCTCGTAGCCCTCGTCGCGCACGGCCGTCACCACGCGCGTCAGGTCGCTGCGCTGATCTTCCAGGGTCGGCTCGCTGAGCTGAAAATGCAGCTTATAGATATTGGGATCCAGCAGCACATGTTGGCCGTAACCGAGCAGCGCGGCTTTGGGCGAGGTCATCAACCGTGGCACTTCGGCCACGCATTCGCTGTGCACCGCGCTGCGGCACGACAGCCGCCAGCCCTCGTCGAGCTCGCCGGTTGAAAGGTATTTGTGATCGGCCTCGGTGATGCCATCGGCGCCGGCCAGCAGGCGCACCTTGCATTTGCCGCAGGTGCCACGGCCGCCGCAGGTGCTGTCGATGGGCAGGCCGGCCCAATTGGCGGCGTTGAAGACGGTGGTGCCCTCCGGCGCGTGGGTCACAATATTTTGGGGCAGGAACGTCACGCTGTATTTCACGGCTTGACCGGGCTCGTTTGCCGGCTGCGATAGTCGGCGATCCAGGTAACGGCATACGGGTCATGCCCTAGCAGCACGTCGCTGGCCAGCACGGCCCGCCGGATGATGGGATTGGTGGGGTCGGTGATGGCGCAGGTGAGGCCGCAGACCATCGCCATGGACAGATAGGCGGCGTTGAGCGGAGAGCGCTCGGGCAGCCCAAAGGAGGTGTTGCTGGCGCCGCAAATCATGTTCAGGCCCAGTTCATCGCGGATCAGGCGCATGGTGCGCAGGGTGACCTGTACTGCCTCGGGGTCGGCGGCAATGGTCAGAGCCAGTGGATCGATAATCACATCCTCGGGCGGGATGCCATGATCCTGAGCGCGCTGCACGATCTTGCGCGCCACACCCAGCCGATATTCCGGCTCGCTGGAGATGCCCGTCTCGTCATTGGCCATACCGATGACGGCGGCGCCGTATTTCTTTACCAGGGGCAGCACGAGCTCCAGGCGCTCATCTTCGCCCGTGACGGAATTGACCAGTGCTTTGCCTTCATAAGCGGCCAAAGCGGCCGCCAGGGCTTCCACGACCGACGAATCCAGGCACAACGGCACATCGGTGACCTTACCGATCGTCTGGATGGCATTGACCAACAAAGCCGGCTCATCGGCGATGGGCACGCCGGCGTTGACATCCAGCATGTGCGCGCCGGCCTCCACCTGGGCCGCGGCGTCGCGCCGCACGCGCGAGAAATCGCCGGCAGCCATCTCGGCCCCCAGCTTTTTGCGGCCGCTGGGATTAATCCGCTCGCCAATCATAACGAATGGCAGGCCGGCGCCGATGGTGACGGTTTTGGTACTCGACTCGAGAATAGTTTGCATAAATGGTATGTGAGTGTGTGAGTAAGTGAGTGTGTGAGTTCACTCACACACTCACTTACTCACACACTCACTCACGCCTTTATTCTTCCGCCGCGCTCATCATCTTTTCCACTGCCGCGACGGCTTCGGCCAGGGCACCGCCGGGAGCGTCGCCGGCGGCGCCGATCAGCTCCTTGGCCTTGCGCGCGGTGGCGCTGGCATCGGGGCAATAGGCGTCGGCGCCGCACAACTCCGCATAGTGCGCCGTGACCGGCGCACCGCCGGCCATGACCTTGACCGAATCACGCAGCCCAGCCTTCTTCAGGGCCTCGACATTGACCTTGATCATCGGCATCGTGGTCGTCAGGAAGGCCGAGAAGCCGACGATATCGGGCTTGTGCTGCTGCACGGCAGCCACAAACTTTTCCGGCGCGGTGTTGACCCCCAGGTCGATGACCTCAAAGCCGGCGCCTTCAAGCATGATATTGCACAAGTTCTTGCCGATGTCGTGTACATCGCCCTTGACTGTGCCCATGACCACTTTGCCCAGTGTCTTTTCACCAGCTGCCGCCAGCAGCGGGCGTAGCAGGTTTAGCGCCGCCTGCATGGCGCGGGCCGACATGAGCATCTCGGGCACGAAAAAGTCGCCAATCTCAAAGCGCCGCCCCACTTCTTGGAGCGCCGGCAGCAGGGCCTGGTAAAGCATGGTCACCGGATCCAGCTTTTGGTCCAGCCCGGCCTGGGTTAAATTCTTGACTTCGGGGGCTTTGCCCAAAATCGTAAAGTCGTATAGCCCTTTGAGAATTTCTTCGTCGGTCATGTTAGCTCCTCTTTGTCTTACGCTTCGTAGCGCGGGCATTCATGGCCCACGACGGCGGCCACGAGACGGCGCACCATGGCCTAAGTCATATAAGTGGGTGCTCAAATACACACACTAGAGCGCTTACCGCTCGGGTGTAAGGCACGGTCAACCGCGTGGCGCGCACGAAACGGCACACTCTTGCCATCCAGCCGAGCGGTACGCGCTCTAGCTTACCGCTCGGGTGTACGGCACGGTCAACCGCGTGGCGCGCACGAAACGGCACCCGCTTGCCATCCAGCCGAGCGGTACGCGCTCTAGCTTACCGCTCGGGTGTAAGGCACGGTCAACCGCGTGGCGCGCACGAAACGGCACCCTCTTGCCATCAAGCCGAGCGGTACGCGCATTAGCGTTGACTGAACCCCAAGCGGCGCGAGACCCGCTGTGCAAATTCGCGGGTGATTTGACCCAACTCGGGAACGCGCTCGGGCGTGACGCGATAGGCCGGCCCTGAGACGCTGATGGCGGCGGCCACCGCCCCATGGGCATCCCAAATGGGCGCAGCCACGGCGTTGAGCCCCTCTTCGATTTCGCCCAGGGCGGCGGCATAGCCCTGTTGGCGCACCAGCGCCAGGCTGGCCAGCAGTGTGTCGGTGCGCGTAATGGTCAACGGCGTAAACGCAGCCAAAGGTCCGGCGGCCAGACGGTCCAGTTGGGCCACGGGCAAAAAAGCCAGCAGCGCCTTGCCATTGGCCACGCAATGCAGCGGTGTACGCCGGCCAACCCAGTTGCCCACACGCACCCAGTGCGCACCAGAGACCTGGTCCACGTTGTTGACTTCGTCGCCATCCAAGATGGCCAGGTTAGCGGTTTCGCGGGTGACCTCGGCCAGCTCCACCAGGAACGGCCGAGCCACCTCGCGCACGTCGCCAAGGTGATCCGCCTGCCCAGCCAGACGCGCAATTTCTGGCCCAAGCCGATATTTCTCCGTGCCAGGGGCGCGCTCCAGCAACCCTTCGCTTTCAAGGGTCGAGAGCAGCCGGGAGACGGTGCTTTTGTGTAGGTTTAACCGCCGGCCAAGCTCGCTAACCCCCAATTCGGGAGCGCTGCTGCCGAAAGCCCGCAACAAGGAGGCAGCCCGTCGCACAGATTGGATGCCGCTGTCGCGAGGTCCGGCGTGTTCGTCAGGGGAAGTAATAACGTGTTGCACGATGTGGAACCTGGTCCGTATGGTGCAACATGGTACGCGTTATTGGAGGCCTTGTCAAGCGATGGATCAAGGTTTTGATTTTCAATGGAAAGGCTGGGACTTTGGACCGAGCGCTCAGGCTGCCCAGACTGACGGAGCCTACAGGATGAGACCGTCAACACTGGTCAGCACCATATCGGTGTAGGGCGCCAATATCTCGGCGCTGCTGACGCCGCTGGTGACGCCAACGGCCAACCCTGCGCCCGCCGCCCGCGCCATTTCCATTTCTGGCACGGCATCGCCCACCACGATCGCCTGGCCCGGCTTTACACCGGTGGCGCGGCAAGCAGCCCAGACCATGTCGGGCGCGGGCTTAAGCGACACGCCGTCATCGGCGGCAATGAGCACATCGATCAGATCGGCGATACCCAGGTTGGCGAGTGTCGCCAGGGTTGGGGCGCGGTCGTCGCTCGTGGCGATGGCGATCTTGAGCCCGCGCGCTCGCAAGTCCGTAAACAGCGCGCACAGGTCGGCCAGGGGGCGGGCAGTGGCCACCGGGTCGGGTTGGAACCAGGCAGTCTTGACGGCGGCAGCGGCTTCGGCCGGCGCCAACCCCTGTTCTATCAAGAGACGCGTGGTCAACTCAAATAGGCGAGCCATGGGCGTGACGGCCAGACGCCCCCCGGCGAGGGTATGGTGGGCCGCGGCGTCGTAATCCAGCCCGGCGAATAGGGCTGGCGCAATCGACCGCCCGGTGATCGTTTCCAGGCGCGCGGCCAACGCCTCGACCCACCCACCCCACATGGCATCGAAATCGATCAGGGTGCCGTCTTTGTCAAAGATGATCAGTTTATAGCCGGAGAGATCAATCACGTCAGCGAGACCGCGCTGGCGAAGGCGGCCACCGCCTCCATATGGGCGGCGGGCGTGGAGAATCCTCGTCCCATCGTGTTGAGAGAGAGGTGGGTCACGCCCATGGCCTCCCACAGATCCATGGTTCGCTGCCATTCATCCGGGTTACCATCCCCGTAGCCGATGCGCGCGTCGATATTGAAACCCTCCACGGGGCGCTGCGCGGCTTGCAGGGCATTGCGCACCGTTTGAAAGGCGGGCAGCGCGTCGGCGGGTGCCCGTGTGTTGACCAGCCACCCATCACCCAGCCGGCCGGCGCGTTCCAGGGCCGCGACGGCCGTACCGCCAAACCAAATGGGGATCGGGCGTTGGACGGGCAGCGGGTTGAGGCCGGCGTCAGGCACGCTGTGCCACTTGCCCGAGAAATTCACCAACGGCCTGGTCCACAATTCGCGGAGCAGGGCCACCTGTTCCTCAACGCGCCGGCCGCGGTTGTGAAAATCTTGCCCGAGCGCCTCGTATTCCACCGCGTTCCAGCCCAGCCCCACCCCCAGCCGCAGACGGCCGCCGCTCAATACATCCAGGCTGGCCGCCTGTTTGGCCACCAGCGCGGTTTGCCGCTGCGGCAAAATGATGACGCCGGGGAAAAACTCGAGCCGGGTGGTGACCCCTGCCATAAACCCGAACAGCACAAAGGGCTCATGGAAGCCGCTCTCAAAGGTATAGGCCCCGCGCCAGCCGCCGGGCCGGTCCGGGTTGGCGCCCAGCACATGGTCATAGGCGATGACGTGGGTGTAACCTATGGCTTCCACCGCCTGGGCGTAGTCCTTGATCGCTTGAGGGTCGTTGCCGTATTCGGTTTGGGGGAAAACAACACCGATTTTCATAGTTCAATCCTTGATTGGATTCGAATCCACAACAGCCCCACCCGCCAAAACGCGACCGCCGCCATGCCGTGGGCCAGGACGGCGAATAGCGGCGGGGTTTGATGGGTGTAGTAAATCCAGCATTCGCGGGTTGTGCCCCAGCGCTCAAGGAAATACCCCAGCCCCGTGCCCGCGGCAAAGGTGAGCACTGCCCCGCGATGATCGGTGGGACTAAGGATTAACAAGCCACATAAGGCCAGCGCGGCGATGGTCAACGACTTGTCCAGCGTGGGCCACACAAACACCAGCATCAGGGCGTAAAACGCCGGGAAGATGATCCAATAGGCCGCCACGAAGCCGCGCGAGGCCGGGGCGCGTTCACGCGCGTGAAACACACGCAGCAGCGCCCGGTATAGGCGGTCAATCGACAGGCTGGCGATGGGCCAAGCCGGTATGATCCACAGCGGCGGGCGCTCCAGCGTGTAATAGGTCCACAGGTTGGTCTGGGTGCCCCAACTTTCGATGACCAGCCCGCCGGCCAGCCCAATGAGGGCAATCCGGACGTCGACACGCAGATCGGGTCCGGCCATGATCAGTAGCGACATGGCCAGAAAATTGCCCAGCAAGAGCCAGTCGAGCTGTTTCCAAATGGGCTGGCGCGGATCGGCGGTGGACCAATACTGCACCACCAGCGGCCACCAAACATACATGATGAGCGCAACCAGCGCGACGAACAGGCTCATCAGTACATAGCTGCCGCGGTTCCAGCCCAGGGCGCGCACAACGCCGCGGCCGGCGCTGCGAATGGTTGTCATGGCGACTAGAGGAAATCTTCTGGAAATTGTGTCTCGCCGTCACGGCGTGACGGCGAGACACAATTTCCCTTTGAGTTTTCAATGAGCCGGCTACGCGGCATTGATCTGCACCTTGCGGCGCTTAACATAGTCGCGCAGGGCTTGGTCGATCGCGGGGTCGATGGGCGGCTGCTCATAGTCCATCAGCCATTTTTTCCACAACCGGTTGGCGCGCTGGTCGGCCGAGAGGTCGCCCTTTTGGTGCCAGCGCTCGTAATTGGTTAAATCGCTGACCAGCGGCCGGTAAAAAGCTTCGCGGAAATGGCGCATGGTGTGCTCGGCGCCCAAGAAGTGGCCGCCGGGCGCGACTTCGACGTGCGCGTCCCAGGCGATGCCTTCTTCGTCCAACGGGATGCCGGTGAAGAAGTGCTCCAGGATGCGCAACTGCTCAACATCCAGGACGAACTTTTCATACGACGACACCAGGCCCGACTCCAGCCAGCCGGCGGCGTGCAGCACAAAGTTGGTGCCGGCCAGAAAGGTGGGCCAAAAGCCCATCGAGGCCTCGTAGGCGGCCTGGGCATCGGGCAGCTTGGACGAGGTGAGCCCGCCGCCGCTGCGGAAGGGCAAGTGGTAGCGCCGGGCAAGCTGGGCGCTGACGAACAGCGCCTTGGCGGACTCGGGCGTGCCAAAGGCCGGACTGCCCGACTGCATGTCGGTGTTGCTCAGGAACGAGCCATAAACCACGGGCGTGCCCGGGCTGATGAGCTGGGTGAGCGCAATACCGGCCAGGGCCTCGGCGTTCTGCTGAATGAGCGTGCCCCCCAACGCCACCGGCGACATGGCCCCGGCCAGGATGAAAGGCGTGACAATCACCGCCTGGCGGGCCTTGGAATATTCAATCAGTGCTTCCAGCATGCGCGTGTCATAGCGGCGCGGACTGTTGACGTTGACCAACACCAGCAGCACCGGTTTGGCGGCGATCGCCTCCTTGCCCCCAAAGGCCAGCGCCGCCAGCTCAATCGTGTCGCGCGCGTTTTCGGCCGAGGTGACGCTGCCCATGAACGTCTTGTCCGACAGAGTCATCAAGGTGTAGACCATGTCGAGGTGGCGGGTCTCTTGCGGCTCGTCTTCCGGCTCGCAAACCGTGCCGCCGGCATTGTGGATCTGCGGGGTCACCTGGGCCAGCTTGACGAAGTTTTGGAAATCCTTGAGCATCGCCCCGCGCCGGCCCCCGTCCAGGTCGTGGACAAAAGGCGAGCCATACACGGGCGCGGTGACCATGTTGCGGCCGCCCACCACGACGTTATGCGCCGGGTTGCGGGCATGCAGCGTGAACTCGCGCGGCGCTTTGGCAATGTTGTCGAGCACCAGCGCGTTCGGCAGCCGCAAGTGACCGGCTTCGCGGTCAACTACTTCCGCCCCGGCCGCTTCCAAGATATCGACGGCCTCGGGATGGAGAAATTCCAGCCCCAGCTCCGCCAGCAGCCTGAGCGACAGGCCGTGGATTTTTTCAATGTCCTCCGCCGGCAGATACTCGAAGGGCGGCAGCGGGTTGACGATCATTTCTTCCCCAGATCAAAGGTCCGCTGATAGATCTTCACGTAGCTTTGCAGGCTGAGGTCGCGCGGGTTGCCGATGGTCTGCGGGTCCTTGAAGGCGATATCGGCCAGCATGGGGATCTCGGCTTCTTTGAAGCCCAGGTCCTGCAGTGTCGGTATCTCCACGTCTTCGGTCAGTTTCAACACGGCTTCCACGGCCTTCTCAGCCGCCTGCCACACGGTGAGGCCGCGCACATCCTCGCCCAGCGCCTGCGCGATGCGGGCAAACTTTTGCGGCTCACCCTTGAAGTTGTACTCCATCACCGGCCCCAGCAGGCGGGCCGTCAGGGCCCCATGCGGCACGTCGTGCACGCCGCCGGCCGATTGGCTCATGGCGTGCGCGGCGCCGGCGCTTTCGGTGCCATAGGCCAGCGCGCCCAGCATGGCGGCCATGCTCATCTTGTAGCGGGCCTCCACATTATGTCCCTGCGCGAACGCCACGCGCAGATATTGGCTGATGTACTCCATCGCATTCAGCGCCACCGAGTCCGGCAGCGGCTGGGCATAGGCGCAGGTGTAGCATTCCACCGCGTGCGCCAGCGCGTCCATGCCGGTGCCAGCCGTCACCCCGGGCGGCAGGTCAAGCGTCAGCTCCGGGTCGATCAGCGCCATCCACGCGCCGATGAGGCCGGTGCCGCCGACGTTGAACTTAATTTTGCGCTGATGGTCGGTAATGACCGCCCACAGCGTCACCTCGCTGCCGGTGCCAGAGGTGGTGGGCACGCAGATGGTCGGTGGGATGCGGTGCTTGATCGGCTGCGGGTCGGCCCACTCATAGCCGCGGATGGAGCCGCCATTGACGGCCACCACACCGATCGATTTGGCGGTGTCCATGGAGCTGCCGCCGCCAAACCCGATGACGCCATCGCATTTTTCCTGCACATAGCGGGCGCCACCCAGGTCCACCACCGCGATGGGCGGGTTGGGCACCACCTCGTCAAAGACCACGAAGTCGAGGTTGCCGGCTTTGAGCGGCTGGGTCACCCGCTCCAGCAGGCCGGCTTTGACAATACCGCCGTCGGTCACCAACATTGGGCGCTTCATGCCCATCGCCTTGGCCTCGTCGGCCAGGGTTTCCACCGCGCCCAACCCGTGTTTCATCACAGTGGGAATCTCAAACGAACGAACGCGCGCCATAGACTCTCCTCTAGCCCCTCTTCACTTCTTCCGGCAAATCATACCACTTCACCTTCTCACCCACGGCGGCGCGCGCCTTCCAGAGTAGTGATTTTGGCGTCTCGTCCAGTGCCAGCTTCAGCACAGTCAGCCGCTCGGCGATGGTCAATTTGCCTGCGGCGGCGAGATCATAAGCATCGCTAAAGTCTTGCACCTTGACCAGGTTCACATTCACCGTCTTCCACAATCCCCAATCGTTCGCGCACAGGCCGGCCACGCGCTTGAGGTTGATGGTCTCCTGATCGCCCTCGCCAAACGGGTGATCCAGCAGGAGCGCGCAAATGTCGCGGATGTCCTTCTCGTTGATCTGCACAATTTGGAGCTTGGTCAACACTAGCTCGGCCAGCGGCAGGGTCAGCGGCTCGACGCTAATGCGCTGGGTAATGGGCAGGTCGTGGCACATGTGGAAGCTGCCGACGAACACGTCGATCTGCCGCTGGTTTTCGTCGTCGAAAAACAGAAGCCGGTGCGCCCCGTTGAACAGGTTAAATGATTGATTGGCCGCATAGCCCAGGGGCGGCATCAATGCCTCGATCTTATAGCTGGCTCGCCCGGCAAATGCAAAGTCCAGGTCGGGGTAGGTGCGCACCAGTGCGCGGTGGTTGGCACTGGGCGAGTGCATTTTGATCGCCAGCCCGCCCAACAACCGCAGCGTCAGCTTTTGCTCGGCGCCAGCCTCAATAATGCGCCGGGCTTCGTCTAAAGCGTCAGGGAGAATGGGCATGTTGGGCAACGGCGCACTTCGGCTCTCGATCTTGCCGGCGCAAGATCGAGAGCCGAAGTGCTAAGGTCTAGTTCACTCTACGGGGATCTCTTTGTACACCAGGCCCAAATCTACCCCCTGGCTCTTGCGCACATATTTCGCTACCACGTAAATGATCACGGCCAGAAGGTACATAACGCCCATGAACACTACCGAAGCGGTGTTCTTATAGCTGATGCCGTAAAGCCCATTCGGGTCAATGATCCACTCATACAACAAAAAGAGCAGGAACAACCCGAATATCGTACCCGCCACTGAAATCAGCGGGATGCCGGCTATTTTGTACTTGGCGATCGGTGAAGCCTCGTACAGGTCCTTCTTGGTATAGGGCAACAGGATGGCCGCCACGGTCGAACCCAGGTAGGTCACCGCAATCACCAGGGTTGAGGCCAGGGTCAGACTTGCGAAACCTGTGCCGGCGATGGGCACGTTATACACATACAAGGCCGAGACAATCAGACCGGGCACAACCATCAGCACCAGCGCCCAAATGGGCGTGCGCGTGCGCGGCTCAATGGAGGCCATGGCCTCGGGCAGCAGCCGGTCGAAGGCGGCGGCGAAGATCACCCGCGTGGAAGAAAGGAATATAGTGCCGGCCCAGCCAAAGAACCACATGCTCATGGCCAGGATGACCAGGAATTGCAAAATCGGGTTGGTCGTCAGGAACATCGCCAAAAGCGCCGGGTAGGGCCAAATGTTGAGGGGCGGCGCGGCAATCTTGCCGGTGGCATCCCAACGGTAGCTCCAATAGGCGGCGTTGGCATTCGTCAGGAAGTCCCAGCCGATGGTCTTGTTGACCAGCAAGAAGAACACCACCGCCAGCAGGGTCGTGGCGATCAGCGCCCAGGCCATGCCCATGAAGTTCCGGCGAAAGTCATCGGCGCCTTTGACCTCGCCATACAAAGTCGCGCCCCAGTTTGGCCACAGGTTGAAAAACACCAGGTACGGCATCCCCAGGAAAATTGCCGCAATGTCCGCCCCCATCAGCGGCGTGACCCCGCCGGCGGCCTGTCCGGCCGCCATGGTGGCCGCGTACACGCCCGGCGCCGCGCCGAACAGATGGGTGGCATTCGCTTCCAGTCCCGCCTTAAAAGCGTCATTGTTACCGAACAGCAGGAATAGGCAGCAGATCAACAAGCCGGCGTTGCCCACCCAGAAACAAAACTTCTGGACCGTCGCATACGACTTCATACCCATGGCGATGACGATGGTGACGAAGACGCACATCAGCACGCACACCAGCATCCAGGCATTCGGCTGCCAGGCAAACCAAATGGCGGCGCTTTGCTGGCCCAGTATGCCCAGCAGCGGCACGAAGAAGATATGCCGCAACATATCGGCGTAGAGTGGGGTCCACAGCCACAAGATGAACCACCAGCCGGTTACGGCCAGCACAAAACCGACCCCGCCACCCAAAATGCGGCTTTGCCAGACATAGTCGCCGCCGGCGCGCGGCATGACCGCGATCAGCGCGGCGTAAACGACAACTTCGGCCAAGATGATGACGCCGCTCAACACCAGCATCGGGATAATCCCGCCGCTAAAAAACCACATCTGGCTGATGATGTAAAAGCCCAGCGTCACCAAATTGATCGAAAAGAAGGCGTAAATAAACGCATCAAACACCGACCACGAGCGAACCAACCCTGTTGCCTTGCGCAGAAACAACGTTGAAGTGCTCACAGAGTTCTCCTTTCCTTGCGTGTCGGGGGTGAGGGGCAGCGCGGCGCGGCGATAAGGTAAGTGGTGGTGGTGGCCTCCTATCCAGTAGTCAGGGTATAGCTGCGAATTCCCTTCTTTGGGTCGAGATCAACCACCACCCCCTGCAGCACACCTTGCTCGTACAAACTGCCGGCGTTGATGGCCAGGGTCTTGCCGAGCCGGGCCGTGCCCTTGGCTTCGTGAATGTGACCGTGCAATGACAGCAGCGGCTGGTATTTCATGATCGCGTCGCGTACCGCCGTGCTGCCCACCGGCACCAGCGCCCGCCCAGCCTCTTTCACATTCAGGTTTTCGTCAATCTGAGGCGCCTCATCCAAATTGGACCCATAGGGCGGGCAGTGAAAGTTGAAAACCATGCGTCCCATGTCTGCACCAGCCGGGATCATCGCCTCGATCTTGGCGGCCAACTGGGGCTCGGGTAGCTCACGGTAGGTCTTCCAGGGCGTAATGTTCGAGTACCCTGTGCTGACCATCGAAAACCCCTGGCCGAGGTCCACCAGCTGCCCTTCGGCCAGATTAACATGTTTGGCGGCCCGCAAAGCGTCATCCGAATCGAAGCCGTCGTCGTTGCCAGGGCACACGAAGCAGCGCAGGTCCGTGCCGGCCAGCCGCTCATCCGCCAGCGCCATCCATTTTTTGAGCGTGCTCAGCATCTGCTCGTGGAAAAACGCGTCCACCTTGGCCGGATCGGCGGCAAATGCAGCCAGTTGTGCGGGGGTCGTCCGGAACGGGTAATAGCCTCGGCTGCCCACCCGCCGCTCCATGTCGCGCACCTGTTCTTCATTGTCGAGGATGAATTCTTGCTGCAATAGCGTGGCGGTGAACTTGCCGTCCGGCTGCTGGGCGATGGGCACCAGCGCCTTGCCAGTCATATCGCCCCCCAGCACCAGCACGTCCACCTTGTAGAACTTCCCCGCATTCAAGAATTTCTTCCAGCAGATTTCGGATCCGTGCACGTCGGTGGCAAAAAACAGTCGGGGCATACGGATTCCTTGTGGCGGTCTGGCTTGGCCCGGAAACGCGCGGAGTATAGTGTTCAGGCGTCAATTGTCAAATTTGCCACTCACTAGAGCGCTTACCGCTCGGGTGTAAGGCACGGTCAACCGCGTGGGGCGCACGAAACGGAAGACTCTTGCCATCAAGCCGAGCGGTACGCGCTCTAGTTAACAGAAAGTATAGATTGCCCCCCGGCAATGTCAACCGGTGAGTTGAGCAGCCCATTGTCGCTGCCCGCATACTCGAATATGATTTACCCGCCACGCAGATGATCCCAGGCGCCAGAATCGCGACCGGGCGCCCATGCAGGAGGTTCGCATGCCGATTCGTGTGCGTCGACTGACTGGTCTCGCGGTAAGCCTGGCCCTGCCGCTGGCTGCGCTGGCGATTGTATTGTTCGGCCTGCCGGCGCCCGCTCGGGCGGCCAACATCGTGGTCCACAATTGCAGCCCGACCGGCCTGCGCGCGGCTGTGCTGGCGGCAAACGATGGCGACTTAATTACGTTCTTATGCACCATCGGCAATCCAACCATTGTGCTGACACAGACACAGGTGCTCAGTCACGATGTCACCCTGGATGGCGGAAACGCAATTACCATTACCGGTGGGGGCACCGACCGCATCCTGTCCATCACAGCCGGGCACACTGCCACTGTGACGCATCTAGCTCTTTCGCATGGCTTCGCGCCCGAGGGCAGCGCCATTAACGTATTCGGGGCGGTCGTCGTGGACGACGTCACGTTCTTTGACAATTTGGCGTCGAGCATCAACGTGATCACCGGCGGCGCTGTCTCCCTTCACAACGCCAGCGCCATTGTGAACAACAGCCGGTTCATATCCAATTCGGCCCAGTCCGGTGCCCACTTCAGTTGGGGCGGTGCGATTGGGGGCACGGGTGCGTTGACAGTATCGCATAGTCTTTTCACGGCGAATACCGCCGATATTGGCGGCGCGATCTTCCTTAACGCTCAAAGCGGATGGATCGCCGACAGCACCTTCATCACAAATGGCGCGGTCATTGGCGGCGCGCTGACCACCTATCAGAACTTGACTCTTCTGCGCGATGAGTTCGATCTCAACCACACGGCGGGTGTGCTGCTGGTGCTGCCAGGCACCCATTTGCCGCCAGGGGCAGGCGGCGCGCTATCCGTCGATACCGGAGCCGCGGTGACCATTCAGCGCAGCCTGTTTTTCAGCAACAGCGCCAACGCTTCTAGCTCGGGCCGCGGCGGCGCGATCGCCACGCGCGGCAACCTGACGCTGGTCGACACGTTGTTCAACGCCAACCATGCCAGTGGCTTCGGGGGTGCGATAGCGAATTATGCTTCCGCAACTCTATCGTTCAGCAGTTTTGAACACAACACAGCGGTCCTGGACGGCGGCGCCATCAGCACCACGGGCAGCCTGAACGTGTCTCAAAGCACTTTCTTCTCCAATAGCGCCACCTCGCCCTCGGCCGGTGGTGCGCTGGCCAATGACGGTCAGGCGCTGGTTCAGTACAGCCAATTCAACCAAAATGACGCGGGGATCGGTGGCGGTGTGTCGAACAAACGCAGTGGCGCCTTCGACATTGAGTCCAGCACGTTTGAGAGCAATACAGCATTGGTTGGCGGTGCGCTATCCAACAACGCCATCCTCACCCTGACCAACAGCAGCCTGGTCGGCAACAGTGCCCAAAACGCCGCTGGCGCCTTGGTCAGCACCGGGGCCGGATCGGTGCAGGTGCTGCTCTTGAACAGCACGGTCACCAGCAACAGCACGCCATTGGGCGTTTCGGCGTTGGCGCAGGTCAATGGGACCTTGACGCTCAGCAATACAATCGCCGCCGGGAATTTGCCCGCCAATTGCTCGGGCACCATTAACAATAGTGGGCACAACTTGCAATTTGGCGATGCAACCTGCGGCGCCGGCATCACCCTGGCCGACCCGCGCCTGGGGCCATTGCAGGATAATGGCGGCCAGCGGCTGGGGACGTTGCTGGTCGGCTTGCAAACCCGGGTGCCGCTGCCGACCAGTCCGGCCATCAACGCGGCCGACAGCGCTGCCTGCCCAACTCGCGATGAGCGCGGCTTCCTGCGCCTGGCCCCGTGTGATATCGGCGCGGTCGAGCGCGTTTTCCCGATATTCTTGCCGCTGGTACAAAAATAGCGCCCCGGGATAACGATCCCAACCACGGCGCTCCGGCCGGGCAGCGCGGCCAGCAACGCCGCCGGCCCGCGACAAACGCGGTTTTCTGCGCGTCCCGCCGTGCCACATTGGCGCTGTTAAAGTGGCCTTCCCGGTGCTGCTGCCATTGTTCACTCGGGTACCGTGTACAATTGTCCTTAAGAAAGGACAGTTGTGATGCCCAACCGAACCCTACTCGAACGACTGGCGGCGGGCGAACTATTGATCTCTGACGGCGCCACCGGCACCAACATGCAGGAGCGCGGCCTGACCCTCGGCACCGCGCCGGAAGTGTGGCTTTACGAAAACCCAGCGGCCGTCGTGCGGCTGCATCGCGACTTCATCGAGGCTGGCGCGCAGATTTTGTTAACCGACACCTTTGGCGGCACGCGCCTGCGGCTGGCGCATGCCGGGCTGGAGGCCAAAGTGCTCGAGACCAATCGGCGCGCGGTCGGGTTGGCGCGCGAGGCCGCCGGCAGCGCCGACGTGCTGGTGGCAGGCTCCATGGGACCCACCGGCCAATTGCTTGAGCCCCTGGGCGAGTTGACGGCGTCCACAGCGGTTAGTGTCTACGCCGAACAGGCGCGGGCATTGGCCAAGGCCGGGGCGGACTTGTTGGTCATCGAGACACAATTTGACCTGGGCGAGGCTGCCAACGCCATCAAGGGCGCGCGCACCACGACCACGCTCCCCATCGTGTGCTCGTTTAGCTACGATATGGGCCATAAAACCATGATGGGGCTGGCTCCGGCCCAGGTGGCTACTGAGCTGACGACGCTGGGGGTCGATGTCATTGGGGTCAACTGCGGCCGCAGCCTGCCCGAGAACCTCGATAACCTCAAAACGCTGCGGGCATCGACCGACCTGCCGCTGTGGATGAAGCCCAACGCGGGCTTGCCGCACATGGGCGAAGACCACCATGCGCTCTATGATGTCACCCCGGCCGATATGGGTGAGCAGGCCGCCCTATGGGTGGCGGCGGGCGCGCGCATTATCGGCGGGTGCTGCGGCACATCGCCCGAGCATTTGCGCCAGATCGCTCGGGCCGTGGCACTGGCGCGCCAGGTGTAGCCCCGATCAAATCAGTGAGCAACCATGGCGGTCGGGTCAATGACCCGACCGCCATGGTTGCTCACCCGTGTTGCATTGGCTCAAGCGGCCCTTAGAACAACCCCGCTGCGCGGCGCCAGGTTGAGCGCGAGCTTGCCGCCCACGATGCGCCCGGCGCTGCTGCCGCCCTCAAACTGGCCCCAAGGTACGAAACCCGGGCGTGGGTAAACCACTTCCACACTGCTCGCCGAAAGATACAGGTCATTAACCGGGACCTCGACGCGCTGGGCCGTTCCGGCCCGATTGGCGGCCACAATCAGCACCTCACCGCTAAAGCGCCGCTCGAATACGATCGTGTCGTCGGTCGCGCACAGACTCTGAAACGTGCCGCGCCGCAGCGGCCGGTGCGCCCGGCGCAGCGCCACCATCTCGCGGTGGTAGGCCAGCACGTCTTGATGCCACGTTTCCGGCCGATCCCACGGGAACGCTCGCCGGGTATCGTAGTCCGGCAGCCCGCCCGCCTGGCCAATTTCATCGCCGGCAAATATGCACGGCGCACCGGGGAAGGTCATCATCAAGAGCGTGGCCAGGTGCACGCTGGCGGCGTCGCCGCCACAAATGGAGATGGCGCGGGCCGTATCGTGGCTGTCCAGCAGATTGAGCTGCGTCAACTGAATTTCCCACGGGTATAGCCCCAAGAGCCAGTTGAGCCGGTCCGCGTAGGCGCCGCCAGGCATCGGCTCCAGCGGATTGTAGCCGCGCCCTTCGACCATGGCGGGCACGATCCGGTCGCCCGCGGCGAACCCGAGGGTGGCAGCGGTGAACAGATAGTTCATCACGCCGTCAAAACGGTCGCCCTGCAGGAACGCGGTCGCTTCGTTCCAAATCTCACCCACCAGATAGGCTTCGCGGTTGATCGCCTTCACCCGCGTGCGGAACTCTTCCCAAAAGCCGGGCGCGGTAATCTCCTGCGGCACATCCAGGCGCCAGCCATCAATACCCTGCCGCAGCCAATACTCGGCAATCTTCATGATGTATTCGCGCACTCCAGCGTTCGCGGTGTTGAGGCGGGGCAGTTGGCGCAGTCCCCACCAGGCGGCGTAACCGGGCGGCCGAGACTCGTCATAGGCGTTGAGCGGGAAGCTCTGCACGCTGAACCAGTCGAGGTAAGGCGAGCTGCGCTCGTTTTCCAGAATGTCGTTGAAGTAGAAAAACCCGCGTGACACGTGATTGAAAACGCCGTCCAGGACCACGCGCATGCCGCGCCGGTGTGCTTCGTCGAGCAGTTTGCGAAAGGCAGCATTCCCGCCCAGCAAGGGGTCGACCACGTAGTAATCGTGCGTGTGATAGCGATGGTTGGCGGTGGCCTGGAAGATGGGGCAGAAATACACGGCGGTGGCGCCCAGGCCCTGGATATGGTCGAGGTGCTCGGCCACGCCCAGCAGGTCGCCGCCTTTGTAGCCATAAGCCGTGACCGGGGCATCCCAGGCCTCCAGGTGGCTGGGTTTGCTGGCCCGCAGCGTTTCGCTGTAGGCAAAACGGTCAGGAAATATCTGGTAAAACACCGCGTCTTTCACCCAATCCGGGGTTTGGACCGAGATCATGCAAACTCCCTTATAATCTCCAGCCGATGCCAACCATCAACATTAGCTTTGTTTGCCTCGGCAACATTTGCCGAAGTCCCATGGCCGAGGG
>Ga0070730_10000939_pt1 | contig 30055 bp, 26 predicted proteins | sample Coa_R1_3_FD_66447 | JGI IMG/M metagenome (GOLD analysis project Ga0070730, IMG submission 66447) | Surface soil microbial communities from Centralia Pennsylvania, which are recovering from an underground coalmine fire - Coalmine... | ecosystem: Environmental > Terrestrial > Soil > Unclassified ... | reverse complement strand
GGCGGGATCGAAGCGCAGGCGCGAGAGCGCTATGTTTGCGGATTCAACGTGGCCTGCCTCTATTCCGTGCTGGGGGAGAAGGACCAGGCGTTCGCCTGGCTTGAGAAGGCTTATCGCGAGCGTTCAGATTGAATGCCCTCTGTCGGGGTGGATCCCCGACTCGACCCGCTGCGAAGCGATGCGCGCTTCGCCGACTTGCTACGCCGCATTGGGCTTACCAAATAAGCGCCATTCCAAGCATTCGGCCCCTTGCGAAGGACCTGCCGGCTTTCCGAAAATATTGAAAATTCGTTCGCATCAAAGGTGGAGGGTAGTGCGGAAAGGAAGCTGACACGACTTGGCCGCGTGGTGGGCTATGCGTAGAAGTGACTTCCTTCGCAGCCACTTGGCGATGTCTGTTGGGATTGCGTCTGGATTACGGGTGCTCGGAAGCGATCCACATGCCCCAGAAACGCGCTGACCGGAGACCGACCAACTTTCCAATGATGGATGGGGATTGACAGAGTGGCGTATCCGGCATACCGTTCGCGGCCAATGAGAAATTCGATTGGGAGCCGATGAAAGCTAAATTATTGGCGGCGGTGATTGTTGCGGCGACCGTGGCGATTGCGGCGTCGCTTCTGCAGAGTTGGAACGCCGTGCCGATGCCAGCGCTGGTGCCAGTGATTTTACGCTGGCTGGCGATCGTTTTGATAGCGGCGCATGCGTGGGCGAGACGGTCGCTCACAGCGTGGATTGTAGTCGGATTGTTGGCCGGGGCGGAGTTGGGGCACGACTGGCCGGCGGATGCGGAAAAACTGCAATTTCTGGGGACGATTTTTCTGCGGCTGATCAAGGTGATCATCGCCCCGCTGCTGTTTGGAACGCTGGTGGTGGGGATCGCGGGACACGCGAACTTGAAGAAGGTGGGGCGGCTGGGAGTGAAGTCGCTCGTTTATTTTGAAATTGTTTCCACCATTGCGTTGCTGATTGGACTTGCGGCGATCAATATAAGCCGGGCCGGCGAGGGAGTTCATCTGCCGCCCGCAGCAGCGGCCACGTTGAACGCCACGCCGCACACCGCGGCGCAGCTCATCACCGATATTTTCCCGGAAAACATCGCGAAATCCATCGCCGAGGGACAAGTGCTGCAGGTGGTCGTGTTCAGCATCTTGTTCGGGATGGGGCTGGCGTTGGTGCCGGAAGCGAAACGGCGTCCGATGCTGGCGCTCGCGGAAAGCCTGTCGGAGACGATGTTCAAGTTCACGAATCTGGTGATGTATGCGGCGCCGATCGGGGTGTTTGGCGCGATTGCCTACACAGTCGGACATCTTGGGCTTGGGGTGCTTCTGCCGCTGTTGAAGCTGCTGGCGACGATGTATGTAGCGCTTTTTGTGTTCATATTCGGAGTGCTTTTGCCGATCGCATTGCTGGTAAAGGCGCCGCTCAAAGAATTCCTGAAGGCGGCCGCCGAGCCGGTGACCATTGCGTTCGCGACAGCGAGCTCGGAGGCGGCGCTGCCGCGCGCGATGGAGCAGATGGAGATGCTCGGGGTGCGGCGCGAGACCGTGGCGTTTGTTCTTCCCACGGGATACAGCTTCAATCTGGATGGATCGAGTCTTTACCAATCGCTTGCGCTGATATTCATCGCGCAGGCCGCGGGAATTCATCTGACGATCACGCAGCAAGTGGTGATGATGTTGACGCTGCTGATCAGCAGCAAAGGGACAGCCGGGGTAGCGCGGGCTTCGCTGGTGATCGTGATGGCCGCGGCGGCTTCGTTTCATCTTCCGACCGAGCCGCTGTTCCTGCTCTTCGGAATCGATCAGTTGATGGACATGGGGCGGACAGGGGTGAACGTGCTCGGGAATTGCCTGGCGTGCGTGGTCGTAGCGCGTTGGGAAGGCGAGTTCCGAAGCGAAGAGCGTATGGTACCGGTGAACGCGGGGACTTCGTCCTGAAACGGACCCAGCGGCTACATTTCTCGGTAATTCAACAACAGCAGACCGATCAGAACAAAGCAGGCAGGCCAAATCCAGCTCATCCTGTCGCGCATTTTATTTTCGGAGGGCAGCCGCAGCTCGAGTCGAGCCATGGCGTGGCTCGTCAGGACGGAAGAGGTAAGAATGAGGGCAGCCGGAAACAGCATCATTATGCGCATGCCTGGTGAGCGCGAGCCGGCAAGAACGGCGATGGTCAGCGCGGAAACTATGGCGAGAAAGCCCGCCAGGACAAAATTTGCACCACCGACATCCCGCAGGCTCATATCCGCGGACTGCATGAGGATCAATGCGCTGGCCAGGATGTAAGCAACGTGCATGAGCGCCAAGGCGATTGCGGCGCGGCGAATCCAGCGAAGGCAGAGACGATCGCGGCAAAGAAACACACAGCCGGAATAATTCTGTGACCTGGGCGCATCACGCTGCCCTTCCCGCGACAAACCCAAGCGCGCAAAGAAGCCTCCGTCAGAAGGCGAGAAGAAAATGAAAAATCAGCAACCGCAGAGCAGGTTATTGCAATCGGCGGAAAGTGCCAAGACGAAAGGGCGGTCTGGCGGAGGCTTTCCCGCAAAAAGATGGAGCGAAAGCGGAGTGAAAAGTGCGCGAGGAAAGTGGCCGGGATAACCTGTTGACACACCACAGGAGGGCTGGGATACTCCTGTGGGACAACCACAGGAGGGCGCATGGCGGAAGGCCGGTCGGAAATCCTGCAAGGAACGCTGGATTTAATGGTGTTGAAAACGCTGGCGGCGATGGGGCCGCAGCACGGCTACGGAATCGCAAGGCGGATCGAACAGATCAGCGAAGAGGCGTTGCAGATCAATCAGGGAACGATTTATGCGTCGCTGGTGCGGCTGCTGCAGCGAGGATGGATTTCCGGAGCCTGGGGGGCATCGGAAAACAATCGCAAGGCGAAATACTATTCGATCACGAAGAGCGGACGGAAACGGCTGGCCGCGGAAGCGGAAAACTGGGAGCGAATCAGCGAAGTGATCGGGCGCGTGCTGCGGATCGCGGAGCATGGGTGAGGCCATGTTGGAATGGATAAGAGTGCTGGGCTCGCGAGTTCGCGGGTGGGCGTCAAGGCGGCAAGTGGAGCAGGACTTTTCGAAAGAACTCGAGGAGCACCTGCAGCTGCTCACGGAAGAAAACTTGCGCCGGGGTATGACGAAAGAAGAAGCGAAGCGTGCGGCCAAAGTGCGGCTGGGGGGAATGACGCAGCTCCGAGAAACGCACCGCGAGCTGCATGGGTGGCTGATGCTCGAAACGATTCTCCAGGACGCCAGATATGCGCTTCGAACACTGAGAAAGAGTCCGGGATTCACGATGGTGTGCGTTCTGACCCTCGGTCTGGGGATGGGAGCCAGCACGACGATATTCAGCGTGGTCAACGCCGTCCTGCTGCGTCCGCTTCCTTACCCAAACCACGACCGGCTGGTGCGCATCGAGGAACGGCACCGGGGGACTTTCGGACTGGGAGCGGCAGGGCTGGATTTTGCGAACGCGACCTACGCAAACTTCAATGATCTCCGGCGCGACGCGAAGACTATCGAGAATATTTCGGCATTTCGGGAGTGGAGGTTCAATCTTGCGGGCGAAGGCGAGCCCGAGCAGGTCGCGGGCGCGCTCGTTTCCGGAGAATTTTTTGCGGCACTTGGGAGCAAGCCTGCGCTGGGCCGAATGATCACCGCCGAGGACGACGCGCCTGGCGGAGACAATCATGTTGCGGTCATCAGCGATGCGCTTTGGCAAAGCCGGTTCGGAGCCGCGCCCGGAATAGTTGGCAAGACGGTCAGAGTGAATGCGGAGGATTACCGCGTGATCGGAGTGATGCCGCGCGGATTCGATTACCCAGAAAAATCTGAGATCTGGTGTCCGCTGGTTCCAGGCGGACAGTTTCGTGGCAACCGGCGCGCTCATCTGTTGACAGTGATCGCTGATCTGCGGGCCGGCGAGCCGATGGGAAGTGTGCAAGGGGAAATCTCGGCCATCGCCGATCAGATAGAAAAGCAGAATCCGGGAGTGGACCCGGACCTGGCCATCGCAGCGGTCTCATTAAAGAAAAGTCTCGTCGCACCCGTGCAGCCCGCGTTATTGGTTTTGATGTTTGCGGTGGGCCTGCTGCTTATGATGGCTTGCGCCAACCTGGCGAACTTGTTGCTGGCGCGGGCGGCCGCGAGGCAAAAGGAATTAGCAATACGGACGGCGGTGGGGGCGGGGCGCGCGCGGATTGCCAGGCAGTTGCTGACGGAGAGTCTGGTGGTGGCATTGCTTGGGGCGGGGCTGGGGCTTGCCGTTGCCGTGTGGAGTTTGCGGTTCATCAAGGCTCTCGACCTGCCCGATATCCCGCGCCTCGGAGCAATCAGCATCGACTGGGAAGTGCTGTGCTTCACGGTGTTCCTTTCGATATGCACTGGGCTGCTCTTCGGATTGGCGCCCGCACTTTCGGGGACAAAAACAGACTTGAACATCTCGCTGAAGGAAGGCGCCGGGGCATCAACAGGCGGGTCGCGTCGTGGTTCCACCCAGACACTGGTCGTACCACAGTTTGCGCTGGCCGTGGTTCTGCTCGTAGGCGCTGGCCTGCTGGGCAACAGTTTTGTGCGGCTGCTTCGTGTGGATCCCGGATTCCGTCAGGACGGAGTCTTGACGCTTGGACTGTTTCTCTCGCCCATGGAATACCCCGAGAGAGACGTGAAAAGCGCGGTGCTCCTGCAACAAATCCTCGCGAGTGTGCGGAGCATTGCGGGTGTGCGGTCGGCCGGTCTGGTAACGGCACTGCCGATTACGGGAGGCCCGGATACGGATTTTGCAATCGCGGGGCGTCCGGTTCCGCCTGCGAATGATGAACCTTCCGCGGACATTCGAAGCGTTGACGCAGGCTATTTCCGAACCATGGGCATCCCCCTGCTTGCAGGCCGCGAATTCACGGATGCGGACAACGCGACAGGCAAACGCGTGATGCTGATCAATCAGACGATGGCGCGACAATACTGGCCGCGCGAAAATCCGCTTGGACAAGTCGTGACGATGAAGGATTGGGGGCCGCCGCTGACTGGCGAGATTGTCGGCGTGGTCGGCGACGTCAAGACAAACGGTTTGGACGAAGCCGTGGGGCCGATGATTTACTGGCCGTATTTTCAGTTCCCGCAACTCTTCAACACCATTGTGGTTCGCTCCGAGGGCGAGCCATCCAGCCTGGTTCCGGCAGTGAAGGCGGCGATCTGGGCGGTGGACAGGAACCAGCCGATCGCGAAGTTCGAAACGCTGGAGCAGCTGCTTTCCGAGTCGCTGGCGAGGCGACGGCTTTATATGATTTTGCTTGGCATATTTGCTACTGCCGCGCTGCTGCTTGCGAGCGTGGGAATTTATGGCGTGATGTCCTACTCGGTGAATCAACGGACGCAAGAGATGGGAATTCGAATCGCGGTCGGCGCGGAGCGGAAAGACGTATTATGGCTAATCCTGGGACAAGGGGCGCGCGCGGCGCTGCTGGGAATCGCCGTTGGCATTGCGACCGCCCTGGCGCTGACGCGACTGATGACGAGTTTACTGTTTGGAGTTAGCGCGAGGGACCCGCTGACGTTCGCGGGAGTCGCGACGTTGTTAACACTTGTCGGCCTGGGAGCGTCATTCCTCCCAGCGCGCCGAGCGATGCGCGTGGACCCAATCGTGGCGCTGCGGCACGAATAAGGACCGCGGCGGCCGAAAATGCGGGAGCTTCGCGAATTGCCGATACTCGACTCGTTCCTTCAGGACATTAGATTTGCTCTTCGAGGGTTGCGGAAGACTCCGGCTTTTTCTCTTGTCTGCATACTGACGCTGGCCCTGGGAATTAGCGCGAATACGGCGATTTTCACGGTCGTTAACGGAGTTTTGCTGCGCCCCGTCCCCGGCGTCCCGCGCGCTGGCGAAATAGTCACTTTGAAACGTCTGCAGAAAAACAATCCCGACTATTCTTTTGGATATCCCGATTATCGCGACTATCGCGATCAGAATCGGTCGTTCGCCGGACTGGCAGGGCGTTGCCGGACCCGGCTTACGCTGAATCACGGGGCAACGGAGCTGATCGTCGGCGAATTGGTCACCGGAAACTACTTTTCGGTGCTTGGGGTGAATCCGGAAATTGGCCGGGTAATCGTACCGTCAGATGTAGCAACAGATGGCGAATCGGCGGTCGCAGTCCTGAGCCATGCGCTGTGGGAAAGAGCGTTCGGTTCAGACCCTGAAATTGTAGGAAAGAGTATTCAGCTGAATGGCCATGCGTTCATCGTTGTGGGAGTAGCGGCGAAGCAGTTCAGTGGTTCCGAGCTTGGGTCACCAACCGATGTATGGGTGCCCTTGACGATGCAGCCCGCGGCCATTCCACGGATGTCAAGCGGGGTTCTGGAGAGCCGCGAGGCTGGATGGGTAGGCATTTTCGGGAGATTAAAAACGGGAGTGCCGTTGATGGCAGCGCGCAGCGAGCTGCAGACGATCGCGGCGCGTCTGGCAGCGGCCTACCCGCAGTCGAACGAGCACCGCAGCGTCGATGTGGTCGGAAGCTTCGGGATGGATCCCGATGACCGGGGAGTGCTTGAAAAGTTCTTCGGATTACTGCTTGCTTCGGTGGGGCTGCTGCTATTGATTGCCTGCAGCAACGTTGCGAATCTGCTGCTTTCGCGTTCGGAGACGAGGAGAAGAGAGATCGCGATGCGGCTGGCTCTCGGCGCGAGCCGCGGCCGGCTGGTTCGGCAACTTCTGACCGAAGGAATGCTGCTTGCGGTCGTAGCGGGGGGATTAGGATTGCTGCTGGCGCCGTGGACGGCGAGTTTGATTCTGGCTTTTCGGCAGCCGCTCTATGCTCTACAAAACGTTGTGACTACACCTGACGTCCGCGTGCTCGGGTTCACATTCCTGGCGACGGTGTTGACGGGAGTCCTGTTTGGGCTGGCGCCCGCGCTTCAATCTTCCAAACCAGATCTGGTTGTCACGCTCAAGGAGAATACTGCGGGGGCTGGGCGGCGCTCACGATTGAGAGGCGCTTTGGTCGTTTCTCAAATGGCGATTACTTTAATCCTGCTGGTTACGGCCGGAGTTGTCGTGCGCAAAATGCGCGTCGTCTTGAATCAAGATCCCGGGTTCAGAACGAGCAATCTCCTGATGATGTCTGTTTCACCGAGCATTCAGGGATATTCGGAAGCGAGGGGCGAACTCTTCTACAGCGAGCTTCTGAATCGCGTCGGCGAGATTCCCGGCGTCCAGTCGGCGAGTCTCGCAACCACCGTTCCGCCAATTGACTTCAGCGGTCGAATCTCGATCTTTTATGAAGGGCAGGCCCCGCCGCGCGAGTATTTTGCCGGACATGAATTCGAGCTTGGCATTCGAGTGGATGTGGATAACGTGGCGCCGAGATATTTTGAGACGATGGGGATTCCGCTCTTGGAAGGGCGAGATTTTAGCGAACGCGACACCATGAGCACTCCACTCGTCGCGATCGTCAGCCAGCGGCTGGCGAGGCATCTCTGGAAGGATAGACGAGCCATCGGAAGGCGCATCGAATGGCCGTCCATGCAAGGCCCGACGCGCCCGGCCATTGAAATCATCGGGATTGCGGCGGACGCAAAGTACCGCTCGCTCCTGTCCGATGCGCCGCTTCTGCTCTATTTGCCGGTATTCCAGAATTACAGCGCGTCGGATAATCTCGTAATCCACACGACGGGCGATCCCGCGAACGTTTTGCCGGATGTGCATAGGGCCGTGGCCTCGATCGATGCCAGTCTGCCGATCTACAGAGAAAAATCAATTTCAGACGAAATCGCCGACTCTCTGTGGCAACAGCGCATGGCCTCAGGACTGCTCGGGAGCTTCAGCATGTTAGCGCTGCTGCTTGCCGGAATCGGCCTCTACGCGGTGGTCGCCCACTGGACCAGCCGGCGCACACGGGAGATCGGCATTCGCATGGCCCTTGGCGCCAATCCACGCGATGTGTTGCTTCTGGTGGTGGGACACGGAGCGCGCCTGGCAGCGGCGGGCGTGCTGACTGGTCTGGCTCTTTCGATAGAAGTGTCGCGCGTCGTTTCCGGAATGTTGTACGGAACGAGGGCAGTGGACGTGCCGGCGATGGCGGGTATATCCAGCCTGCTCGCGGTGGTCGCGGTGCTTGCCTGTTACATCCCAGCGCGGCGTGCGATGCGCGTGGACCCGATGGTGTCTCTGCGGCACGAATAACGGGCGAAAAATAATCTCAACCTGCAACTAGTGCCTTCTCGTGGTAAAAGCCGGCCTTCGAATTACCGCGCCACGGGACAAACCAAATGGACATGGGGATTGGCTGGGCGAATTTTCGCTTGAGATACCAGCATGGCGGATCGCCATTGTGCGGAAACAGGGCATGGACGCAGACGGCGGTTTGCTGCGGCTGGAGCTGGTCGATGGTGTATTCCGTCTTGCCGTTTTTTTCTGCGATGGCGAGGATGCGAAGAGCAGTGACGGTCTCAAACGGATTGTCTGGCTTCGGATGCAGCATGCGGACGCGAACCGAAGCAAAGTCCGCGACGTAGACGAGAGCAAGCGCAGAAAGAGCCACGATCAGAATTCGTTTGACGAGCGTGGGCGTGGGGAGCAAAAGAAAGATTCCTCAAGTTCCGCCAACTAGACAACATCCTCTAGCCTGTCGTCACCACTGTTCAGGGGATGGCCTTTGAGAAGGCGGCTTTTTCGGGTCAGGGCTGCGGCTTTTCTTTCGGGACCTCAATGGGAGTGCCAATTTTGATCGTCGAACCGAAGCGCTTGTAATTCTCGTAACGCACGGTCATGCGAATGCGGACGCCGCCCCCGCTGAATTGCAAAGTGTCCTCAGAGTGAGTGTAGGTCGGAAACCAGAAGTGCCCTTCGATGTTCTCGCGGAAAGTCTCGAAACGCGGGAATACGTTCTCCTGCCCGTGCTTTTTGATATCGGGGACGGCCTTCCCGTCCGTCTTGACGATGGCCAGATCTTTTTGATCGACCCAGATGCGGCCCTGGAAGTAGCGCTGATTCTTTTCTATTTTTTTCGGGCCGACATCAAAAACGTAGGTATTGAGATCATCTAGCTGCTGCTGGCCAACGTATTTGACGTCGTATTTGGGGAGCTCTTCGGTCGTGAGCACGAAAGGCTGGACGTGTTCGAGGTCGTCGAAATCCTGTTGCGACATGGTGATCCGCTGGAGCGTTGGCGCGGGAGCATCCGTGACGTGCTCGTAGCGTTTGCCCTCCGGTGTAAAGAGGATGTCACTGGTCATGCGATACTCGCCGTCGGGCTGCCCGTTGTAGTCGTCGATAGTCTGGATCACAAACGTTTGGGTGTAAGTGTAGTTGTCGCGCTCCTTTCGGAACTCAGCCTCGCGCTCCGCGAATTTCTGGATAACTTGATCGGCAGGTATGCTCGGCGGAGCTGTCGAAAGCGGGGATTCGGTTGTCGTCTGGTGAGGAGCGGCTGTGGGCATGGAACTCGGCCGGGGCAAGGGAGTCGGCGCGTTGTAAGTCGGGGGCGGGGGCAAGGGCCCGGTCTGTTGCGCGGCGAGGATCAGCGGCGAGCAAAGCATGGCTGAAAAAACAGCAGCCGTCAGCGCGAACCGCCCGATGAGTTTCCTGTTTGGCGTCTGGGTATCCTGTTGCATTCTGTCCGGGTCCTTTCGACGTGCAATCCGGTCTCAAATGTTAGGACCTTCAGAATAGCGCCGGGGTTGCTTCGCGTCCAGCGAGTGGAACGCCGAAATGTGGCCGGTGCGCTAAAACGCCCTCTTGACCTCGAAGCACGGCGAAAGTATCATCCGCGCAATCCCAGGCAAAAATTGCGAGCGAGGTTCGCCATGATAAAGCGCACGTGTCTCACCGTACTTGCATCGTTGATTGCGTTTGCCGGAGTACCCCGGCTGGTCCGGGCGCAACAGCCACAAATCAATCCCGACGTTTACGACCAGCTTCATTTCCGGTACATCGGGCCGGTGGGAAATCGCACCACGGCGGTGGCCGGAGTGCCTGGCAGTCCGTACATCTACTACGTGGGAGCAGCCTCGGGCGGGATATTCAAAACGACAGACGGCGGCAACCACTGGGAGCCTATTTTTGACTCGCAGCCGGTCTCCTCGATTGGCTCGCTTGCGGTGGCTGCCAGCGATGCAAATATTATCTGGGCGGGAACGGGCGAATCGTTCATTCGAAGCCACATCTCCGTCGGCAATGGAATTTACAAATCAACGGACGCTGGTAAGACCTGGACGCACATGGGGCTGGATAAGACGGGCCGCATCGGCAACGTGCTGATCGATCCGCGGAATCCGGACATCGTGCTGGCGTGCGCCTTGGGTCACGCGTATGGCCCGCAGCAGGAGCGGGGAGTCTTCCGAACCACGGATGGCGGAAAGAACTGGGAAAGGGTGTTGTTCGTCGACGAAAACACAGGTTGCTCGGACATGGGCATGGATCCGAACAATTCGCGCATTCTGTTCGCGGGAATGTGGCAGCTGGTTATCCATACCTGGGGCCGGACAAGCGGCGGACCAGGAAGCGGATTATTCAAATCGACCGACGGAGGCGTGACCTGGAAGCGACTTGAGGGCCACGGCTTGCCGAAACCGCCCGTGGGAAGGATTGCGGTGCGCGTGGCGCAGCGCGATTCGAATCGCGTCTACGCCATGATCGAAACCGGAGACGGCGTCCCTTGGGAAAATAATCCCGGGCAGAGCGGCCAGCTGTGGCGATCCGACGACGGCGGCGAAGACTGGCAGCTGGTCAATTCCGACCGGCAAGTTCGCGGACGCACGCACTACTACACGCGCGAAGAAATCTCACCGGACAATGAAAACGAAGTGTATTTCTTCACCTCGGCATTTTCGAGGACGCTCGACGGCGGACACACGCTCACCAACATGCCCGCGAGCCCCGGCGGAGACAACCACGAGATGTGGATCGATCCGACGAACGGGGATCGCATGGCGGTGGTCAACGACAGCGGCGTGAGCATTTCCGTGAATCGCGGCCACACGTGGGACCGCGTTCAGTTGCCCATCGCGCAGATTTATCACGTTACGCTGGACGACCAGATCCCCTACTTCGTATACGGAAATAAACAGGACGGCTCATCCTTTCGGGGCCCGAGCAACAGCCTTCAGTTCGGCGGCTTTGGCGGAGGCGGAATTTCCCGCAGCCTGTGGCACCCGATTGCAGGCGGCGAGAGCGGATTCGCTACGCCCGACCCGGTGGACAACAACATCATCTGGTCGAGCGGAACCGGCGCCGGCAGCGTGAGCGGCGCGGTGGCGCGATTTGACGAAAGAAATCGCCAGACGCGCGAGGTGGAGGTCTGGCCGGTGGACGTTTCCGGAGCCACGGCCGCGGAAGTGAAGTACCGATTCAACTGGGAATTCCCGATTGCGATTTCACCTCATGATCACAACAAAGTTTACGTGGGAAGCCAGTTCGTGCACGTCACGACGGACGGCGGAAACAGTTGGCAGGTCATCAGCAAGGATCTGACGCGGAACGAAACGAGCCGTATGGGAAGTTCCGGCGGGCTCACACCGGACAATATCGGCGTGGAGTACGCAGGCACGGTTTTTGCTATCGCGGAATCGCCGAAAGAAGCTGGCGTGATTTGGGCGGGCACGAACGACGGGCTCGTGCAGATTACGCGCGACGGTGGGAAAAACTGGTCCGACGTTACAAAGAATATTCCAAACATGCTGGATTGGGGAACGGTGAGCAACATCGAAGCATCACGCTACGACGCGGGGACCGCGTACATCACCGTCGATGGCCATCAAGTGGACAATCGCGATCCGCATGTTTACAAGACTGCGGACTTCGGCAAGACGTGGACGGCGATCACCAACGGAATCCCGCACAGCATGCTCAGCTACGCGCATTGCATCCGGGAAGATCCCGTTCGCAAGGGATTGCTGTATCTGGGCACGGAAAACGCGCTGTACATTTCGTTTGACGACGGGAAGAACTGGCAGCCACTGCAGACTGGCCTGCCGCACGCTCCGGTCTACTGGATTGCCGTGCAGGAACGCTTCCACGACCTGGTGCTGGCAACCTACGGCCGCGGCTTCTGGATCTTGGACGACTTGACGCCGATTCAGCAATTGACCTCGGAAGCGCTGGCCTCCAACGCGCACTTGTTCGCTCCACGCGACGCGTATCGCTTCCGGCCCGTCTCGCAACCTGGAGGGTTCACCGCAGACCCAACCGCGGGGCAGAATCCGCCGTACGGCGCCGCGATCAATTTTTATCTTAAGTCCAAACTGGGCGAGAAGGATCGCGCGAAACTTACGATTACGGATGCGAGTGGGAAGACGGTGCGCGAAATCGAGTGCCGCGCGCCGCGAACTGAAGGGGCCAGGCGAGGCGGACCGGGTGGTCCTGGAGGCGGCGGCGGAGGACGCGAAGGCGGCCCTGCGCCGTGCGAAGCAAAGCCGGGGATCAATCGCGTGTGGTGGAATTTGCGGGGAGAGGAAGCCACGCAGGTCAAGTTGAGGACGCCCCCGACGTACTCGCCGGACGTGCTGCTGGGGCCGGAAGGCTGGCGGGCTGCTCCGTCTGTGGACCGCATCGCCATTCTCGAGCCGCCGGGTAGTTACACCGTGACGCTGACCGTCGGCTCGGAAAAGAGCAGCCAGAAGCTTAATGTTCTGAAGGATCCCCACTCAACGGGGAGCGATAGCGACATCGAAAATCAGCTTCAGCTGGTGTCCGCGCTTCGAGAAGAAATGAACGCGCTGGCCGGCAGCGTCAATCAAATCGAGTCCATCCGCGCGCAACTCACGGACCTCGAAAAACAGCTGGGAAAGGACGATGCCTCGAAAGAGATACAAAAGGCCGCGATTGAACTCGCGAAAAAACTGACGGAGGCGGAAGGAAAGGTGGTGCAGCTAAAGGCCACGGGCCGAGGCCAGGACGACGTACGCTACAATCCGATGCTATTGCAAAAGGTCAGCTATTTGGCCGACCAGGTGGAAAGCTCTTCGGACTTTCCTCCTACGACGCAGCAAGCGGCCGTGCAGCTGGAATTGAAAAAGCAAGGCGATGATTCTCAGCAGGAAATGCAGGAAGTTATCGCGAAAGACGTGGCGGCCTTCAACGCGATGCTACGCGAGAAGAATGTCGCGAATATCATCGTCAAAGCGCCGTGAGTTGACGCGGGGCGGAAGCGAAAAAAGCGCGCCGGAAAAAAGCGGAAAGGCCACGATCAGTCGAAGGCGTTTTGTGAACTGATGGAAAATCCCTTCTACCCAAAAGTGTAACCTATGTCTCCGGTACGAACTGTCACCTATGTCTCCGGGCCGGACCATTTTGTGTTTGGTGGAGCCGATGGGATTCGAACCCACGACCTCCTCGATGCCATCGAGGCGCGCTCCCAACTGCGCCACGGCCCCACCGGAAGAACTGCGTTTCTAATGCTAACATCGTGTCGCTGTCTTCGTCCATAATTGGGACTCCTTGTGCGCCAACTGAGTAAAAAGCCTTCCATGAACATCCGATACAGTTTGCGGATTACCTCTTTTCTGGCCGCCGCGATTCTTTGCGCCGGCAGCAGTACCTTTGCGCAATCGGGGGTGAACTCCAGAAACCTGAAATTTGCCGCCGAGGTGCCGCTGGTGGATTGCGACGGCATGCCATGCGTGGAAGCGCGGATGGGCACTGGACCCGCCCTGAAAATGGGCCTGGATACCGGGAACGTGGACTCCGTACTGGATTCCAGGTATGCGGAGGCAGCCGGCTTGAAGGCGACGGCCCCGTTGCCCGCTGGAGCTCCTTCGGGAATCTTCCGGACTGTGATTCCTTCGATCAGCGTTGGGACGGTAACGCTGGAAAATGTCAGAACCCTGGCGATGAGTCTCTCGGACATGATCTCGCAGAATCAGATGCCGCACGTGGACGGCACTCTGGCGTACACTGCGTTCAAGGATCGTATCTTGCAAATAGACTTCGTCGCTCGAAAGGTGCGAATTTCGGAGGTGCTCACGGCGCCGTTCGATTGCTCGGGAGCGTGCGATAAGCTCTCGCTGATCAAGTTCGGGAAGGAAGGCCCGCCCATTGTTGTCGCCGATGGATTTGAAACAAATGGAAAGAAGTTTTCCGCGCAGATCGACACCATGTATAGCGGCACGCTTCTGGTCTATACACAGTCCATCGAAAAGTTGCAGCTAACGGAGGCGGCGAAGACCACGAAAACACGCGATTTCCCTTTCACCGACGGCGGCGTGCAGATGAAGGAAGCCCCGGCTCCAAAGGAAAGTTTTCATGCACTGACCCTGAGCGGCCCCGCGCCGCTTGTCTATTTCCCTACTCCGGACGTGCACGAACCGGCCGGGCTGTTCGATGCGACCGTGGGACTCGAGCTTTTTTATCACGCGGCATTGACGCTGAATTTCCACGACATGACCATCTCCGTCGAAAAGCGGTGATAGGCACTCACGAACTTCGAGAAGCGCGCGAGTCTTACGGCCGAACAAGAAGAGCATGGTTGCACGGGACTTAAATAGACGCGTTGTAATCTGCGCATTCCTACTTATTCCGGGAGAACAACACAACGTCGCTTGTGACGGCGCCTCGCGAGTACGCGATTCTGCTTCCATCAGGTGCAAAAGCGAATCCAAAGATTCGGCCGGAAAGAAAATGAGTGAGCTGCTGGGGCGGTTTTCCGACCGGCGAATAAGTCCATAGGTTGGGTGCACCGGTACGGCTGTCCACGTGAGCCAGAGTCTGTTGACGAGGGATCCATCGGCCCTCCCGGAGAATCGCAGGCCGCGGCGGGGGATCCAGGTAGGCAATCGACGCGCTCGATTCCAGCGTGGCCAAGCCAACCCTCAGTTTATTGTTCGCCTGCGCATCGATAGATGCAAACAACAGGCGCTTCCCATCCGGGGCCAGATTAACTGCAATCACATCATTGGAAAGGAGAGCCGAATCCGGACTGCCCTCCAGAGGCACCCTTCGCAAATTCCCACCGGCTATAGCTTCATCTTCGCTGACGTACGCTACCCACCGGCCTTCCCTCGGACACTGCGGATAAACCTCACCAACGCCGTGAGTGAGCTGGAGGGTGTTGCTTCCGTCCGCGTCTATTTTCCAGATGTGATTTCCTCCGCCCGCAGTGGAAACAAAAACGACGCTTCGGCCGGAATCGCAGACTACCGGCTCGCTGTGATACCGGCCGTCGCTGGAAATGACTTGGGGGCCGCCGCCGGTGAGATCAATCGCGGAAAGATCCCAGTTTCCGGTATCGTTCGAAGAAAAAACGAGCCTTTGTGGCGAAGCAAAATCCATTCCGTGGAGTCCATCGTTACGTCCCTGGGTAACTTGCTTGACGTCATCCGGGTGATCGCCGGGGGCAATCCAGATACTCGCATTCACGTCCGTCTGTACTGCGGCGATGGTGTCAGAGCCTGAGGAGAAACTGACGCTGCTGTAGTCTTCCAAATCGTTGGTGACGCGCTGTGCCGCGCCATCAGGAAAAGCTACATGCCAGATTTGGGTTGGAGCCGCCGGATGCTCTTGCGCCGCTACCAGCAGGCCTTTGCCATCATGAGTCCAGACCAGGCTTCGAATCAATCTCCAACGAGAAGGCAAAGCCTCCGTTTTTCGAGCCGAAAGATCGTACGTTTCAAGATGTGCACGCAAGCCTTGCGGGTCGTCATCGACCAGTGTCTCGAACGCGATGCGCTTGCCATCGGGCGACCAAGCGGGCGAATAATGTGGAGTGCTCCAGCTCGCGAGTTCGCCATAGGCGGATCCATCCGCGTTCATCTGGCAAAGGCAAATGTCGTGGCCTTTGCAGGCCACTTTGAAAAAGGCGATTCGCGAGCCGTCCGGAGAAAAAGCGAACTCTGTGGAGAGCTGATCGGCTATCTTGCGGGGAGTTCCCCCCAGCACGGGGACCATCAGTAGTTGCATGTCTCTCTGCTTGTCTGGCGGAAACTTTTCGAAGTAGATAAAATTTCCGTCGGGCGAGAAAACGGGTGAGGCCAGCAAGGTTTCCTGCGCGGGGGGCACCAATTGTTGCGCGCTGGAAGCGGCTGTTTGCCGAACCCAAAGGCTCTGCCCGCCGTTGTCCCTTGCGACATATGCGACGTAGCGTCCGTCGGGTGACAGCGTAGTTGCCGTCACGTTTCCATTTGAAGTTAGCCTGGATATGTGGGCATTGGTGACCAGCGGCAGGCGGGCCAAGTCATCCTTTCCGAAATAATTTTTCGAGGCAAGATACCCAGCCGCTGAGACCACCGCCACCAGGGAAACAGCAACCCAAGCGCGCCACCGGCGGAATCGCTTGGCTCCTGCCTGCGGACCTATAATCCTGGCCTTGCCAGAACTGCTGTCCCGGCGAAGTCGTTTAAGATCGGCCTGCAATTCGCCCGCGGATTGATACCGCAGATCGCGATCCTTCTCTAGCCCCTTGATGATAATGCGCTGGAGTTCGGGAGGGACATCAGGATTCAAGCGCACGGGCTCCGCCGGCGCATCATGTAGAATCGCATCGTAGATCGCAGCTGTCGACACTCCGCGAAACGGAAGTGTTCCCGTCGCCATTTCATAGAGGACAATGCCAAAGGAGAAGAGGTCCGTTCGTGGGTCCAGAGGCTTACCGAGTACCTGCTCAGGGGACATGTACGCGACGGTGCCCACGGCCGTGCCGGGACTTGTCAGATTTTCTTCAGAGACAAAGTTTCTGCTGGCAAGCGAGCGCGTCGCGGTTTGGTCGCCGGTTGCAGGGGCGCTAGCAACCTTTGCAAGCCCAAAATCGAGAATCTTGGCCTGCCCTCGATTGGTCACAAAGAGATTCGTAGACTTGATGTCGCGATGAATGATGCCCTTTTGATGGGCCGCATCCAATGCGTCCGTCATTTGAATGGCCAGTTCGATGAGCCTTTCTGGCGGAAGTGGTTTTCCCCCAATCTCATGCTTCAGCGTATGGCCCTCGAGAAGCTCCATGACGATGAATGGCTTGCCCTCGTGCTCGGCGATTTCGTGAATCGTGCAAATGCTGGCGTGGTTCAGCGCAGAAGCCGCTCGAGCTTCCCGTTGAAAGCGTTCCAGGGCTTGCGGACTTTCCGCCAGCGCGGCAGGAAGAAACTTGAGAGCGACGTGTCGGCCGAGGCTGATATCTTCGGCTTCGTAGACAACCCCCATTCCTCCTCCTCCCAGGGTGTGGAGGATTCGGTAGTGCGAAACAATGTTACCGACCATGGATGGGAGTTCAGGCACTTTGGCCCCAGATTCAGGTTGTGGAACTGGCTTGCCCGGCTTCTGAGCCCGCCTGTTTTTGAATCGATTCAGCTGGGCAGAGAGTATTGTCTGACCGTGTCACCAAGTCAACCCTTGGGAGGAACGAATCCGCGAGATTGCTAACGCATTTCTAGGATGATTCGGACTAAAACGCGTGCCTCGAAGACGGTTAGCAACCACCTGTTCCTCAGAATCGTCTAGAATAACTGGCCTATGGCTAAACTCACTTTTCTTGGCGCGGCAGGTTGCGTCACCGGATCAAAATACCTCGTGGAAGCGGCAGGAAAACGGCTGCTCGTTGACTGTGGTTTATTTCAGGGCACAAGCGAGCTCAAGGAACGAAACTGGAAGCCGCTTCCCATCGACCCGAAGACGATCGACTATGCCCTGCTTACGCATGCTCACCTGGATCACACTGGCTGGCTGCCCGTGCTCGTGAGGGATGGATTTCGCGGACCGATCTTCGCCAATCCCGCGACCATCGAGCTCACTGGGCTCTTGCTGAAGGACTCGGCTCATCTCCAAGTGGAAGAAACGGAAAATGCCCGTCGCAATAAGTGGAGCCGCCATGCGGAACCACGCGCTTTATATGAACCGGACGACGTCGATCCCGCTCTCCGGCTATTGAAGCCCATGCCGCGCAGCGGCGGGTTCGACATCAGCCCGGCGTTCCATGTCAATTCGTATGACGCCGGGCACATCCTGGGCTCGTCCAGCCTGGAACTAACCATCAATGAAAATGGAAAAAGGATTGTAGTGGTTTTCTCGGGGGACATTGGAAGATACAACCAGCCGATTCTGAAGGATCCAGTGACGCCGCCGTCGAAGGCCGACGTGCTGCTCTGCGAGTCCACGTACGGCGACCGTGAACATGCGGACGGGGATCCGGCGGAATTGCTTGCCGGGATCGTCAACCGGGTTGCCAAACGCGGCGGATCGATCGTGATTCCAGCTTTTGCCATCGGGCGGACGCAGACATTCATGTATTACCTCCGACAACTGGAGGATCAGCAGAGAATCCCGCGGCTTCCCGTGTATGTAGACAGCCCGATGGCTTTGAGCGCCACGGACTTGTATTTAAAACATAAGGAAGACCATGACCTCGAGTATTCGCGCGAGGAAAACGGCGGCAAGGGTGACCCGCTGGATGTTCACGAATTTCATTTGACGCGCTCGGTGGAAGAATCAAAGGCCATCAACAACGTCAAAACTCCCTGCATCATCATCTCCGCCAGCGGAATGGTGTCGGGAGGCCGCGTGCTTCACCATCTCGCCCAGCGATTGCCGGACGCGCGCAATGCCGTCATTCTGGCGGGCTTTCAGGCCGTCGGGACGCGCGGACGCGCATTGTTGGAAGGCGCGAAAACGCTGAACCTTTTTGGCCAGCAAGTGCCTGTTTGCGCCGAGATTGTCGAAATGGGACAGTTCTCCGCGCACGCGGGAAAAAGTGAACTCTTGCGATGGCTGACCGGCTTACCCGCACCCCCGAAACAGACTTACCTGACCCACGGTGAACCGGAGGCGGCCCAGGCATTGCAGACCGCAATTCAGGAGAAGTTCAAATGGAAGGCCGCCGTGGCTCGCTACCTTGATACTGTCGAATTGGGTGATTGATGGTGTCTGAAAAATTTTTGAAGGAATCAGGAAACTTATTCCGGGCTGGCATCGTCTATACATACAAGACCACTCGCGGGGTAGGGGGCTAACCACCACAGGGCAACCGACCGTCAGTCTCCTACCCCTAAAAACTCCCGAAATCTAAGTTATTTCGCAATTTGCACTGCTTTTAGCGGCAATTCAGACGAGTTATCCTTCTAGGCTGTGACATATTATGTCCTCAGCGTTTTGCCAGCAACTCAGGAAGATGTGACAGCCGCTCCTCGGCGGAGGCAAGCGTGCTTTCCTTCTTGCAAAATGTGAATCGGACTTGGGACGCGCCGTCGCGCGCATCGTTATAAAAACTGGACCCGGGAACCACCGCAACACCGACCTTTTCCACGAGATACTTCGCGAACGCCACGTCATCCGGGAAGCCGAAGCGCGATATGTCCGTCATGATGTAGTATGCGCCGCGCGGTTTGAATACCGTGAATCCCGCCGAGGCCAGGATTTTCAGCAAGCGTTCGCGCCGCACCGTGTAATCCTTTGCAAGCTTCTCATAATAAGACTGCGGCGATTTCAGGGCGATCGCCCCGGCTTGTTGCAAAGGAGCGGCTGCCCCGACCGTGAGAAAATCGTGCACCTTGCGAATCGATTGCGTGGCTTCCGGCGGAGCAAGCGCCCAACCCACACGCCAGCCCGTAACGCTATATGTCTTGGACATGCCATTGATCACGATCGTGCGATCGCGCATGCCGTCGATGCGCGCCATCGAGATGTGCTCCGCCCCGTCGTAAAGAATGTGCTCGTAAATCTCGTCGGTGATGCAGAAAGCATTCCAGCGGGCGCAGAGATCGCGGATGAACTCCAGTTCGCCGTGGCTGAACACTTTGCCCGTGGGATTATTGGGAGTGTTGAGGATAATCGCTTTCGTGCGCGGACCAAACGCCGCGGTTAGTTCCTTCTCGTCAAACGTCCAATCCGGCGTTTTCAGCTTCACAAAGCGCGGCGTGGCCCCGCTCAATATCGCGTCTGGTCCGTAGTTCTCGTAAAACGGCTCGAACACGACGATTTCGTCACCGGGATTGATAATGGCCAGCATCGTGGACATCATCGCTTCCGTGGAGCCGCAGCAAATCGTGATTTCGCGCTCGGGGTCGTACCGCACTCCCTGCGTCCGTTCGAATTTCTCGACGATGGCGTCGCGCAAGGGTTTTGCGCCCCAGGTTATCGCGTATTGGTTGATGTCGTCGGCGATCGCTTGCCGCGCGGCTTCCTTGATCTCCGCCGGCGCGGCAAAATCGGGAAAGCCCTGCGAGAGATTGACGGCTCCATGTTTCATCGCCAGCCGCGTCATCTCGCGAATCACCGATTCGGTGAATTGCTCCGCCTTCGCCGAAAGCATTCGGCGCGCCGCCTGCGCCATGCCGGATTCAGAGGGATTCATTTAGCCCGCCAGACCTAACTGGATTTTCCGTCGATTCGTGCCGGACAAATCTGCTGTTTTGCCTGCTTATCGGCCATGCCCCGCCGAGCTCGACGCCGGCGTGCCCGACTGGCCATAAATCATCCGGTAGACTTCGGAATTGCGCAAGACGATTTGCACGTAATCGCGCGTTTCGCTGAACGGAATGGATTCCACGAGTTCAGGAATTTCGTCGTAATTGCGCTCCGCTTTCCATGCCGCTATGCGGTCTTCCCCTGCATCGAACGCCGCCAGGGCATATTCGGGCGCTCCAGTCAGTTTCACTAGCCCGGAGATGTAGAGCATCCCGAGTTGGATGTTGTACTCGGGCTGAAAAAGCTTGGCCGGTGCGAAGCGCACGTGAAGTTGCCGGGCCAGGAGCCTCCCGGTCTTCGGGATCACCTGCATCAACCCAATGGCGTTTTGCCCCGAAAGCGCGTCTGCCTGAAAAGTGGATTCCTGCCGCATCAGCCCCGCGGCAAGCATGGGATCGAAATTGTTCTTGGCGGCTTCCCGGCGGATCACGCCTTCATAGGGGAGCGGGTAGAGCACTTTCCAAACATCGAGCGGGAGATCCTCCCGTTTGCGGGCCTCGAAGTTGGGAACCATGGCTCGTCCATAGGCCATGCCGGCGGCGAAATGCCCCTGGTCGAAGGCAGCCTGTGCCGCTTCGTATAAAAATCGCGGCGACGAGGTGGCAAAGTAGGCGTTTTTCAGCTCCAGCTCGGCCGAAGAATCAAATGCGATGGTGCGCAGCGCCTGCGCGCGTGCCCAGCGGTCCGCCGCCGCGGCAGGAATCGGCTCATCGAATGGCCGCAGTGCGGGCGGTGGCGGAATCTTGTCGAGAATCTCCGGCGGATCCCCTTCGGCGGGCTGCAGCTTGCTCAGGCGCTCGGCTGCGGCGTGTCCGAAATACGTCTGAGGAAAACGGTCCAAATCTTTTTGGAAGCAGGCGCGCGCTTCGGCGAATTTCCCGTTGCGTTCCGCCACGCGTCCAAGCCAGTAGACCGCGTCGGAGGTATTCCCCGAAGCCGGGTACTTCAGCAGAAAGGCCTTTAGCTTGTCCTCCGCATCGGGCTGACGATTGAGATAGGCGACCCAGGCCACGCGCCATTCCGCGTTGAACGCATTCTTCCCGCTCGGGAATGTATCCAGAACGCGCTGGTAATACGTGGCGGCCTTCGTCCGGTCGAGGTTCACCCAATAGTAGTTCCCCGCCGCCATGAACCCTTCTTCATTCCATCTGCTCAAGGGATATTTCTGCGTCAGCTCGTTGAGCGTCGCGAACATCTCGTCGTTCTTCTTGTCCGAACGATAGAGCTGGGAAAGCGCGTAAAGCCTCTCTGCGTCCACATCGAAATCTGGAGTCTTCAGCGATGCCAGCAGCTTCGGCGATCCCTTCAATTGGACCCGCGCCTCCGCGATGCGAAGCTCGGCCAGTTGACGGTTGGGATTCTGCGCGTCATGAAGCATTCCCAGCAGCTTTTCAAATTCGGCGCGCGCTTCTTTCCACTTGTGCGCGTCGTAGTAGGCCTGCGCGCGCTGCTGCTGCAGTTCGACTCCGGGGTACGGATACTCTTTTCCCATCTCGCGCAATATTTTTTTCAGTGCGCTGTCCGCTGCTTTTGCTTCGTCGCTTTGCGAATACTTGTAGAAAATCGCCTGGTAGTCCTTCGCCGCTCGCGGAAGCTGGTGCGACGCCTGATACGCCTGGCCCCTTTCGAGGAGCAGCGTCGGCTTGCTGCCCGTGGCCGGATAAGAGTTCAGCGCGTCAATCGCCTCCGCGGCACGGCCCAGTTCGGTGGCCAGCGGCGCAAAACTTTCGAGCAACTGCTCTTTCATCGCCGTATTCGGGTAGTCGTGTTCGACCGTCTCGAGATCGGCGAGCGCGTCCTTCAAGCGGCCCAAGCCTTGTTTCGCCTGCGCCGTCCAATACAGTACGTACTCGCGCAGCACTGTGTCCCCGCTCGCTTTTGTGAACCAGGCGAGCGCTTGTTGCTCGTGTTTTTTCGAATGATCGTCGAAACCGAGAGCCAGCGCCGCGCGTGCGCCCCAGACGTTTGCCGCATTTTTCGTTGCGAATGCGGAAAGTTTCGCGTAGGCGCCCGGCTCGGCGTTATGCAGCGCGCGTGCCAGGCCTGACAACTCCTTTTGCAGCGCCTGGTCTTCCGGCGTATCTCCCGCCACAAGTTGAGGCGCGGCAGTCTCCGGCCTGCACCCGACTCGGCACGGCACCGGCGTGGGTTTCTTTATGTTTTTCTTTTTGTGGTGGCGTGAAGTTTGGCCGAAAGCAGCCGAGGCTCCGCTTGCCACCAACGCAAACGCGAGCACGAGCAGGCACAGGCTCCGCGTTGTCGCGGCCGCGGGCCATTCCGCAGGCGCGTGGCTGGCCGCAATCCTAGCGATGCCGCGCGGGTGTGGCGTACGGGTATTCGCCGAGAGCATGTGCATCGCCCTCTGCGAGGATCTCCACCATCCAGCGATAAAAGTAATCCACTGGGTGGTCCATGATGGGTTTGAAACGCCGGTCGTATTCTCGGTGAGCTTTTTCAATGTCATCTTTCAATCGGATGCAGAGATCCTTTTTTTCGCGGCCTAGCCGCACTTGTTCCGGTCTCAGCATTTTAATATCTTGCATCGAAACTTTCGCCACCCGATTTGCCCGCCTGTGCAGTTCTTGTTCCTCCGGCGAAAGCTGGTTGACGTCGAACTCGCCGCCAAACTCGCCTTCTGCCGCGGGAGCGGGGGGCTCGATCAGTTCAATCGATTCCGACTCGGCCTCCAGCTCGATCATCGGTTCCGGCTCGGCAACCCGGGGCGCGGCAGGAGGTGCTGTCCGCGGCGGCTGCACGCTTGCCGGCGCTGCTGAGTGCGCCATCGGCGTCGGAATTGAAGGCTGCGGTCTTACCGGTTGAGCGGCGGGCTCGACTCCGGCCGCGCTGATCAGCTGTGTGATTTGCTCTTCCAGGGGAGACCGCTGGCCCGGCTGCAGCGCCATCGCCACGAATCTTGAAAGAACGTCCAGCGCTGCCGACAACGATGCAGCCGAAGTCTGGGCTCGGAGTATCGCCGGCAACGAATTGGTCGGCTTGGAGCTCGCGCAGGCTGACACGATATCCCCGACCGCCTGGTGCAACTCGTCGGCGTTTCGTTGAATCCGCTCGAGGTTTCCACGCAAGGCGCGCGATACGGCTTGTTCCACTGCGTTTGGCTCTTGTGCCATTTCAGGTTTCGCGGGTCTCTTCCCTTCCAAATGCTTTCGACCGGACGCTTCGCCCAATCGTCCGGGGCGATTTACTCCGTCTAGTGATTTTGGAAGCCAAGCTCTTTCCAGTCAACCGCCTGCGAGTACCTCTGTGCCCAATCGTTGCTTAGCGTCGGCCCTTCCCAGTTCCCAGACCGCCTTTCCCTGCCCTCTCACCCCGGGGGGAACCTGGCCTGGCGCCCTGCTAAAATATGCCTTGACACGTATATGCGCGTTGAAGTATATAAGGAGCATGCAGTCTGTTTTCGAAATCATTGCGGAGCCGAATCGACGCGCGATCCTGAGCCTGCTGGTCTCCTCACAGCAGTCCGTTGGCGAGATCGAGCGTCAACTTCGTATGCCGCAGCCGACCGTGTCAAAGCACCTGCGCGTGCTGCGCGAGGCCGGTTTCGTGGAGTCCACCGTGGACGCACAACGCCGTCTCTACCAGCTCAAGCCTGAACCATTTCAGGAGGTGAATGCCTGGCTGGCTCAATTCCGCCGGTTCTGGTCCGCTCACCTGGATGCTCTCGAACGCCACCTCGACCACATGGATCCTTCTACACCAAAAAGGGCAACGCCAACGAAAAGTAAACCAAGGAGAAGACGACGCGGCTCTAACCGCGAACGTGACAAAGGAGAAACGCAATGAAAATAAAAGTGACCAGTGTATACGTGGACGACCAGGACAAGGCCCTGCGCTTCTATACAGAGGTTCTGGGCTTTGCCAAGAAGACCGATTTCAGTCAGGGCCCATATCGCTGGCTGACCGTGGCTTCGCCAGAGGAGCCCGACGGCACGGAGCTGCAGCTCGCGCTGAACAACAACCCGGCGGCCAAAGCCTACCAGCAGGCTCTCTTCCAACAAAGCCAGCCCGCGGCCATGTTCTTCACCGACGACGTGCAGGCCGACTACGAACGAATGAAAGCGCGCGGCGCCGAGTTCACCATGCCACCCAAGGACGTGACCGGCTCCAAGATCGCCATGCTGAAGGACACCTGCGGCAATGTCATTCAAGTCACCCAGTTGATGCGCTGGTAGTGTGGAAATTCACCTGGATCGTCGCCGCTGGTACTCGCCCGACACATGGCGATACCGGGGCTGAAGCCAAGGAGCAGAGGGATGATCAATCGCGCGCAGTACTCACCGGGTCCGGCAAGCGGTGCGCAAGTACGAAAAGACGGCGAGAAATGGACGCTCATTCTCGTCAGGGAGCTGCGCCACTCTCCCGAAAAAGTCTGGCAAGCGCTAACCGACCCGGCGCATCTGCGCGAGTGGGCGCCCTTCGACGCAGATGGAAATCTGGGTACGGTTGGAGCCACGGTGAAGCTCACCACCGTGGGAGCCCCCGCGCCCCACGTCACCGAGACAACAGTGACGCGAGCCGATGCTCCCGAGATGCTTGAATACAAGTGGGGTGGCTTCGATATGCGATGGAAACTCGAAGCTCTTGGCGGCGGCACGCGCCTGACGCTGTGGACCAACATCGGTCACCGCTTCATCGCCATGGGTGCTGCCGGGTGGCACATTTGTTTCGATGTGCTGGATCACCTTCTCGGCGGAACTCCCATGGGTCGCATCGTCGGCCCAGAGGCCATGAAGTTCGGCGCTTGGCAGCGGCTGAACGCCGAGTACGCCAGGCAGTTCGGTATTGAATCGCCGAATTGGCCTCCGAAACCCGCTCAAGAGTGAACATTAAATTCAAGGAGTGAAATCATGGCCCAATCAGCCAGTGCAGCGAACAGCATGAGCTCAGGCATCCCACGTTGGATTTTTCGCTGGATTCACATCGTTTTGAGCATTCCGATACTCGGCTATATTTATAGTCCGTTTGAAAAAATTCCGGACTACGCCTTCCCTACCCGGTTTGTCTTCGTTCCAATAATGGTCCTCACAGGATTGTGGATGTGGAAGGGCCATGCCGTTCGACGGCTTTTTTCGAAAAGATCGGCCTGACAAATCGCCGCCAACTTTCCGGACAACTATCGGATAGCAAGAAGCTTCTCCTTGCGAAGGTTGCAGGCTACGCTGAGCGCGGCTAAATTAGCTGCGAGACTAGGAGCAGCACATGAAAAAACCCGTCCCCGCGGAATCTGCCTCTGCATTCATCGACGAAAAGATCAAGGAACTTGGCGACTGGCGCGGCAAAACGCTGGCGAGAGTGCGCGAAATCATCCACGCGGCGGACCCAGAAATCGTCGAGGAGTGGAAGTGGATGGGCACTCCCGTCTTTTCCCACGGCGGCATCGTCTGCACCGGAGAAACGTACAAGAAAGTCGTCAAGATGACTTTCGCCAAGGGAGCTGCGTTGAAGGACCCTTCCCGTCTCTTCAACTCCAGCCTCGACGGGAATATCAGGCGCGCCATCGACATCCACGAAGGCGAAAAGCTCAATGAAGCAGCCTTGAAAGATCTCATCCGCGACGCGGTGGCTCTCAATCTCCATCTCAAGATCAAGATCAAGCGAAAGTCTCGGTGAGCGAGTCGCAGGCTCGTAAGAAAAGCGCCAGCCCGGCGCCTTTCTGGGACGCTATTCGTTGGGAATCATGGGCAAGAGAAATTCCTGCAGCTTCTCGCTCTCTGAAAGGGCTAGCCGGTCCAGTTGGATCCCCATTTGATTTCCACCCAGAACGCGGACGACGGACCCTGCACCGACAACCGGCTTCATTCGCGGGGACAGATCTAGGCTGACATGCACCGGCGAACCCATCGCTAGGGTGCGGCCAGCCTTAACCAGGATGCCGCTCAAGCTGACATCAACTGTTTCGCATTCCAATACTTCCTTTCCGAATTTCAGTCTCACTTTGGATTGAAGCGCAACGCGCCGGGTCCGGCGCCTCCCATATTCCGTCGCCCCTTGGGTGGAGCGGATCAGCTTCAATAAGCGATCTTTGTCGATTGGTTTGTAAAGGAAATAGCTTGCGCCAGCTTCGAATCCCATGCACATTGCGCTCGGACGCTGATCGTCACTGATCAGGATAATGGGTGTGGTCCGGTTCCATCGGGAACGACGCACCTGTCGCACGAGGTCGACTCCATCAGGAGAGGCCATATGTAGGTCCAGGAAGACCATTTCGAATTTTCCTTCGTTGAGAAGACCGGGAGCATCCGAACTTCTGGTCAGTGCCACCACCTCGATGCCGGCGGAGGTCAGAACCTTCCCAACCATTTGGCAAACCGCTGCTTCGTCATCCACGATCAAGCCCTGTCTTTGCATCTCACCCCTCCCATTTTGTCGTTCACTGACCTGCTTCGCCCCGCGAACCCTGGATTAGGCAACTGCGCAGTCCGTCACTTACTTCGCCCAGAGGCCCGGCACTGTCAATGATTGCCGCATTCGCTTCACCTGACTCGGCGCACAACTACAAATCGATTAAGCTGCGCTTCCACCGGATACTTGATAGCAGTCAAACTGCACGCTGATGCCGAGCTTTCCCCTTGGGGATTCAATTGGCTCAACACGTACAACATGGCCTGAGCAGAGCCATTCGGTCGTCGGCTCGCCGGTGATCATCTCTGGCATTTTCAAGAGGATTTCCAATACTGTACCAACTGGCATAACTGAGTTTGATGCAAAGAGGATCCCTTCCTCGGATAAGTTCTCTGATTCGCCTCGCTCCTCTGGAGTCGCACATTTCCAGCGGCGAATGCGAATGGGAGTCCTAAACTTGTGACGAACAGTAAGACGGCGGTCAGATGCGGCTACTCTCATGTGATGCTCCTGGCGCTTGAGAGGGCGTGGCGCACACGGTGAGAAGATACGTGGAGGAACAACACTGAACTAGCGGCTTGTGAATAGCAAGAGTACTTTTTGACAAATAGTAAGCCAGTTATCCATTAGAACAACCTAATCTGACGCCTGTTCGCCCTAATCAGCTCTGCAGTCGGTTGCGTCCAAGTGGTCCATTTATCTTGTCTACGCTCCAGGAAACGGGCGCCTCGGTCGTTTGTTTCTGGTCGGACATCGCGGGCGGGCGTCCACATCTCAAAACCCACAAAGGAGCACACAAATCCCAACTTCCCCGAACATGGCTGATTGGATGAATGACGGGTGGCCTGGAAGATCCGCTCTTGAATCTGACAAACTCCCGTCGATCAAAGAAGCTTCGCCTAATCACAAATCAATATAAAACGGAGGGTGCCCCTCGATAAGAGAGAAGGGGCACCCTCCGCCTCACGATACTTTCGCGAGAAGTGCCGCAGTGATATTCTCTCCACGTTCTTTATGCCCACAAATACTTATTTCTCGAGCCCGGGCCACCAGCCTGGAAGGATCGTGATTTGACCCGCGTTCCAATGGTCGAGCGGCGGGCGCTGTTGAAGTCCCTTGTGGTCATCCGCGACAAGAGAATCAGGATTGCGGATTATTTCGAGGCACCGCCAAAGGACCTACTGTCTGCGGTGCGCGAGCAAGGACTGGAAGGCATTGTCGGGAAACAGAACGACAGCCACTATTAACCGGGAAAACGAAGCGCGCATGGATCAAGCATCGCGTGAATCGCAGCCAAGAGTTTGTCATTGGCGGCTATCTGTCCGGACCACACGGCTTTGACTCACTGATCGTCGGCTACTATGAGGGAGAGAAGCTGATGTATGTGGCAAGAACCCGGAACGGATTCGTTCCGGCCTCCCGGCGACAAGTGTTCTCGAAATTAAAACATGTCGTGACGCCAAGCTGTCCATTCGTAAATTTGCCGGAGACGAGGCGATCACGATTTGGCGAAGAACTCAACGCCGAGAAAATGGAGAAAGCAGTTTGGTTGAGGCCAGACGCCGTCGCACAGATCGAATTCCTGGAATGGACGGAGGCCGATAGGCTGCGCCATTCGAAGTTTGCCGGCTTGCGCGAGGACAAGGACCCGCGAAGTGTTGTCAAGGAGGAAGCCGCCGAGCCTTGAATAACCTCCGGTTTGTCCGTTAAACGTTCAATTGCGAAGAGGAGCCCGGTTGGCCTAGATTACTCAAATGTGGCGAATAGCGATGGTCGGCGTTTTTCTCGTTCTACTCCAAGCACAAAATCATTCTTCAATCGAAGTTGGCGAAGATCGATTGCTCAGTGTGGATGGCCCTGCGCGACCTCTCGTTGAATCACATTTGAGCGCGGACCCCAACGATGCGAAGCATCTACTCGTCGGCGTGATCCAATTTGATTCTCCCGAAGGAAACAAGCGCACATGCGTGGCGTGGGCCTCATTTGATGGCGGGCAGCATTGGATTCGGCACGCTCTTCCTGTCCAAGGCGGCGGTGATCCATGGGGAGTTATACTCCCGGATGGCTCAGCGATCATGGTGATGCTTGGCTACGTAGAGGGCCGAGAAGACAACGCTTTCTTACTACGGTCGCCCGATGGTGGGCGCACGTGGCCCGAGACGCCGCTGGGTCTTGGATCACACCACGATCATCCGATGGTAATTGCGCGAGGCAATCAGGTTTACGTTGCGTCAGGGGGAGGCGTGCACAACAGTTCAAACCAACACCGAGACTCCGTCTCCGTTGCCCACTCGGGGGATGGCGGAAGGACCTTTGGCCTGCCGACTGATGTCATCGCGAGCAACCTCGGATATCAAGCAGAAGGGCCGGTGGTTCTGAGTGACGGCACGTTTGTGGTTGGGTTTCACGATTACTGCTGCCAACATGGGGACAAATGGCTCCTCAGACCTCGATCATGGCTGGTTCGGTCCAGCGATGAAGGGCGAACTTTTTCCGAGCCACTTCTCGTCTCGGAATCGTGCGAGTCACGTGGCGGATGGCCCTCGATGGCGGTGGACGGCAAGGATCGCCTTTTCTGGCTATGCATCGCCGACAAGTTCAATGGGGTGCTCGTTCAACGTTCAGATGATCGAGGCGAGTCGTGGTCGGACCCTCAGCGCCTGAATCATAGCCAGACCGCGCGTTCCTTTACTCCGAGCATCGCTGTCAATAAGGACGGTGTTATCGGTGTGAGCTGGTATGAGATTCATGATAAGAACTGCTTCGATGTCTATTTCACGGCTTCAGTCGATAGCGGGAAAACGTTCCTGCCAGAGGTCAGAGTGTCGAGGGCTACCTCCTGTCCCGACACACTTCAAAACAAAGGAGCCTTCGATCCTGGAACGACCTTCGGGGCTGGCGGCGACTACAGCGGCCTGGCTGCCACATCGGACGGAGTCTTCCATCTCGTTTGGTCAGACGCACGGACAGGCATTTATCAACTCCGGACGGCGAGTGTAGCCGTGAAGCCCTGATTCGCAATGTGCCCGGAGGAATTGGCCGACTAGTCGGCAAACAGGAAGTTACCATCGGACCGAGCGGTGTACGACACGTGTTCGCATACTCTCCAGGGTGAACCATTCGCCGATTCTTCTCGGAACTTCATCGTTCACGGTCACAGGCTGGCAGGGATCGTTCTACCCGAAGGGTTTGCGACCCGCCGACTACCTCAGCTACTACGCGCAGCACTTTGACACTGTCGAGATTGACTCAACCTTCTATGCAACTCCGAATGTGAGCGTGGTGCGCTCCTGGAATGCCAAGACCCC
>Ga0070730_10000938_pt1 | contig 30065 bp, 34 predicted proteins | sample Coa_R1_3_FD_66447 | JGI IMG/M metagenome (GOLD analysis project Ga0070730, IMG submission 66447) | Surface soil microbial communities from Centralia Pennsylvania, which are recovering from an underground coalmine fire - Coalmine... | ecosystem: Environmental > Terrestrial > Soil > Unclassified ... | reverse complement strand
TGCGCACCAGGGGTGGCGTGGAATGAATGTCGCCCATGACCAGGGCAACGAGGCCTTCCACACGCTTCCCATGTTTTGCCGATTCTTCGCAGCAGGGGCGGGGCTCGGGGAGCAGGCCCTCGAAGCCGAGAATCCTGAAGTGGCCCCAACGGGTGGGGAAGTCTGCCTCTGCTACCTTGATGACGCTTTCAAAAGCCATATCTCTCCATTTTACGCCGGACGGAGCTCCAGGATTCTTGCAGGCCCTTCGAGGCGGCGTAGCCATTGGATGCGGGAGGGGTCTGTCTGGCTGCTAGAGTTGTTGCGTGGTAGACGACAAACTCATTCTGATCACCCTGCTGGTGAAGCTGGGTGTGGCGGCGTCGGTGGCAAGCGCTTTGGCGCGGTCGCGGGTCTTTCAGCGGCTGCTGTTTGCCGAGCATCGCAAGCCTCGGCAGACCGTGTCGTTGCTGTCGTTTTTTCTTATTCCGCTGACGCTGGGCGTGTGGGTGCGCACGACGGTTCCAAACTTTCTGGCTGCGGATATTTCTTTTGAAACGGTGACGCTGCTGGGACTGTTGCTGGGACCAGGCTGGGCGGTGGTGAGCGCGCTGGCGCTGGCGACTCCGGCGGTGCTGCTCAAGCATGAGTATCTTGCGCCGCTCTTTCTGAGCGTGGTCGGGTTGATTTCCGGCACCTTTGGCGCGTGGGTGGAGACTGAGGAGATCTGGTCGTTCACGCCGTTTGTGGATCTGAGCCTGTATCGCTGGGTGCGGCGCAATTTGCGGCAGCCGAAGTTCGACCGGCAGATACTCTTGCTGGTGCTGATTGCGGGCATGGAGGTTGTGCATGTCTGGCTGTCGAGCCGGTATCCCAAACGATTGTTTGCCCTGGATTCGGACGCCGCATGGTTGCAGGTACTGGTATGGCTGTGTGCGCCGATGGTGGTCGGCATCATGCTCAAGGTGTGGAATGCGCTGCGCATCGAGCTCAAGCTGGAGGAGCAGAAGCGGCTGGTGCTTGAGGCGCGCCTGGATGCGCTGCAGAGGCAGATCAATCCGCATTTTTTGTTCAATACGTTGAACTCGATTGGCTCGCTGGTGCGCTTTCGGCCTGATCTGGCGCGAGAGATGATTGTGAAGCTGGCCAACTTGCTGCGCGCGCTGCTCAAGGATCACGACACCTATGTGCCGCTACGCGAGGAGCTGAGCTTTACGGACGATTATCTCGATATCGAGGTGGTGCGCTTTGGGGCGGAGAAGCTGAAAGTGGTGAAAGATCTGGATGAGAAGACGCTCGATGTGCTGGTGCCGAGCATCCTGTTGCAGCCGCTGATTGAGAACAGCATCAAACATGGATTGGAGCCGCGCATTCATGGCGGCACGATTACGCTGCGCAGCCGGATGCAGGGGGAGAGTGTGGTGGTGGAGGTCGAAGACGATGGCGTAGGTATCGTCTCGAAGCCACCTTCGGCGCTGCGTCGCGAGGGCGCGGGCATTGGGATGAAGAATGTGCAGGAGCGGCTTGAGGTGCTGTATGGGAACCGAGCGCGGTTTACGGTGGTGTCGCGGCCGGGGCGGGGGACGCTGGTTTCGATTGAGATACCGGCTGAGTTGGATTGAACGGTTTGCGGAAGATTACGTCGCGCTTGACATCGCAGGAGAAGCAGGTCCTTCGACTGCGCCTTTCGCGATAAGACTGCGAACGGCTTCGCTCAGGATGACACATTTGTTACTGGAGGAAGAAGCCACGTGATCGCAGTTCCTATTGCGATAGCAAGGACTCGTAGAACTCGATATAACGCGGTAGGATGCGGGTGGAACAGAAGCGATCCTGGGCGGTTTTGCGGGCGGCTTTGCGCATGGCTTGGTGACGTTCGGGATCGTTGAGAAGGGCTACGGATGCGGCGGCCATTGCGTCGACGTCGCCGACGGGGAAGAGGAGGCCGTTGACGCCGTTTCCGGTTCCTTGATCTTGAATCAGCTCGGGGACTCCGCCGACACGGGTTGCGATGGCGGGGGTCTGGCAGGCCATGGCCTCGAGCGCTGCGAGGCCGAAGGACTCCATTTCGCTGGGCATGAGCATGAGGTCGGCCAACGGCAGCAATTCGCTCACGCGATCCTGCTTGCCGAGGAAGTGGATTCGTTCGTGAATGCCCAGGCTGTGCGCGAGCCATTCGGCGGTCGAGCGGTCGGGGCCGTCGCCGATCAGCGCGAGGCGCGACGGAAGCTGCTTTGCGACGCGCGCGAAGGTCTGCACGACGTCTGCAATGCGCTTAACCGGGCGAAAGTTGGAGAGATGCATGAAGAGGAATTCGTCAGGAGCCGCCAGCTTTGCCCGGGCCTGCGCGCGGGCTTCGTCGTCCGCAAACGGTTTGTAGACGTCGCAGTTGACGAAGTTATGCACCACTTCAATGGGGCGGGTGATGCCGAAGTTTTCTACGGTGACATTCTTAAGGTACGAGGAGATGCTGGTGACTCCATCGCTTTGCTCGATGGAGTAGCGGGTGATGGGCAGATAAGAGCGATCCATGCCGACCAGGGTAATGTCGGTGCCGTGCAGGGTGGTGACGAAGGGCAGGTGTTTGCCGCGCTCGGCGAGCATCTGCCGCGCCAGCAGGGCGCTCACGGAATGCGGGATGGCGTAGTGCACATGGAGCAGATCGAGATGGTAATACTCGGCTACCTCGGCCATGCGCGAGGCGAGGGCGAGATCGTAGGGCGGGAACTCGAAGAGCGGGTAGTTCGAGACCGGGACTTCGTGGTAGAAGATGCCGGTTTCGCGGCCGGTGAGGCGGAAGGGCTGGGAATAGCTGATGAAATGCACTTCGTGGCCGAGTGCGGCCAGTTCGATGCCGAGCTCGGTGGCCACAACGCCACTGCCGCCGTAGGTGGGGTAACACGTGATTCCGATGCGCATAAGTCTTCAGGATAGGACGGCGGTGAGGGCGTTCAGGATTCGGAAAGCGATTGTTCAATTGAGAAAATGTGACGAGCTGCGCAAGCCTGGCGCGAGGCCTTACGGGATCGCAAGCTGGCCGAAGTGAATCAGTTCAATATCGTTGGCAAAGGCAGCTTCGGTAAGGGCTTGACGCTCCAACTCTCGCGAGGCTAACAGGCGAGTGCCTGCCTTGGCGAGGTCGTTGTCGTTGTAGCCGGGATGGGTGACCAACTCCCATGTTCCTTCGGGCATGGCGCGGAGCAGGGAACTGATTGTGGCGGAGTCGAGGGTGCCGGTGGCGAGGACGCCGATTGCGCCGTCGGTGGTGACGAAGCCTTCTTCGGCAACGATGCGGCGGAAGGCTGGTTCGAGGGTTCGCAGGAGTCGGACCTGGGTGCGGCGAAGCCAGGGGGCGCCGGGGGTTGCGTGCAGACTCCATTGCGGCTCGAATGGGTTGCGGACCACGTTGATGCCAGAGGCACGGGCTGCGCGGAGAACGGGCCTTAGCACTCTGGGGAACATGTGGGTGTGTTTGTGGGTGTCGAAGTGGGTTAAGCGAAGGCCTCGATTTTGCAGGGCTTGAATCTGCGCGGCTGCCTCGCTTTCGATTTCCGCTATGAAGGGCTGAGCGCCAAAGATGCGCGCCCTCTCCTGATAGAGGGTCCAGACAAAGTCACCAAGCGTGGGTATAAAGCGGCCTGTCATCGGGTCGGCCAGCCATGGAATATCCTGGCGGGCCGAAAGAACTGGCTCGCCATCCACTAGCACCACATGACAACCTACGCCGAGCGTTTGCGAATGCAGCGCAAGCTGTATGGCCTCTTCCGTGGCAGTGGCGCGGGCCATCAAGCTTGCCGAGGTGAGGGCTTTGTGTTTGTTGAGTTCGGAGATTGCGTGGTTGACGCCGGAGGTCAAGCCGAAATCGTCCGCGTTGACGATCAGTCGTTTCACTCGGTCGAGTGTATCAACACTGGGACCACCACTGGTGGTGGCGACCGGGGACGGCAAATCGCTGGTATGATGTAGTGAGGGCTGGCCACGGCCTAGTGTTTTACGTGCGGGCGGTTAGCTCAGTTGGTTAGAGCGCCTGCCTTACAAGCAGGATGTCGGGGGTTCGAGTCCCTCACTGCCCACCAAGACCCGCTCCAAAGCCGTACGAAGAAGTCCAATAACGGCTTATAACTCCAATAAAATCAATTACTCTTGATCCGTTACCGTCCTCGGCGGTAGGATGGAAGCCGAGGAAATTTAGGGAATATGCGGGGGTATTTCATTTTGGTTTTGGGGGTACTTCTCAAGAAGTGCGATCATCGCCAATATCCATGCTGGTTCTCGCATTTTTACCCGAAATAGGATTCCTTTTTTCGATTCGAATGTGGTGCGGGACTCGAACCCCCGACAACGGCTGACGGCGTAGTTGGGCTGACGTTGAATGCCGAACTTTGAGCAGCGTAGGCCGCCTGCAAGACTTGTTTGGGAAACGGCTTGGGGAGTATTTCTCCGATTGCTGGGGGTATTTCTCGACTGAAGGAGGGGTATCTTGCTTACCGATACGGAAATTCGCAGATCCAAGGCAGGCGAAAAGCCCTACCGCCTGAGCGATGGCCGAGGGCTCTTTCTATTCGTGACCCCAGCGGGCGGGAAGAGTTGGCGGTGGAAGTACCGGTACGCAGGCACGGAAAAACTCATGGTGCTGGGGTCGTACCCGGATGTGCCATTGGCGCTGGCGAGAGAACGCCACGCCGAGGCCCGCAGACTGCTGGCTACCGGCGTAGATCCGATGGCGCAGCGGAAGGCTGCGAAGACTGCGGAGAAGATTGCAGCCGAAAACTCCTTCCGCACCATCGCAGAATTATGGTTTGACCACTGGAAGACCCAGAAGAGCGGCCAACATGTGGACGCGACACGCAGACGTATGGAAGCCAATATCTTCCCGTTGCTGGGAGCGCGCCCGATCACGGAGATCGAGGCGCCGGAATTGGTCGTGATGGTCAAAGCGCTTGAGGCACGGGGTGCTGGCGATCTGGCCAAGCGTGCCATGCAGAACGCTGGACAGATTTTTCGTTTCGCCATTGCCCTCGGCTACGCAAAGCGCAATCCGGCCAGCGAAATCCGCCCTGCAGACGTATTGAAACCAACGCGCAAGACAAATCTCGCCCGGATTGAAGCCAAGGAACTGCCCGCTTTGCTGAGAGCTATCGAGGTCTACCAGGGAACACACGTCACACGTCTAGCTTTGAAACTCATGGCGCTCACGTTTGTGCGGACCAGCGAACTGATAGGAGCCAAATGGGCCGAAGTCGATTTTGAAGCCGCTCGTTGGGATATTCCAGCAGTGCGAATGAAGATGCGCGACCCGCATATTGTTCCACTGACCGTACAGGCAATCGAAGTTCTGGAAATGCTTCGCACTCTGACAGGTGCGAGCGAATGGCTTTTTCCTGGGGATCGTAGCGAAAGAAAGCCCATGAGCAACAACACAATCCTGGGGGCATTGAAGCGCATGGGCTACAAAGGACGGATGACCGGGCACGGCTTTCGTGGTCTGGCCTCCACCATTCTGCATGAGCAGGGTTATGCGCACGAGCATATCGAATTGCAACTTGCCCACGCGCCACGGAACTCTGTAAGCGCCGCCTACAACCACGCACTCTATTTGGAGCCCAGGGCAAAAATGATGCAGGATTGGGCGGACTTCCTGGAGCGGACGCAGCGCGGAGGCAAGGTGCTGCCCTTCCGTGGAACTGCGGCGTAGCCATTCGGTCGATTCGGCTTGCAGAGAATTCGGCACACCTCGCCGGAATCCAGCTCCGGCATTATCTTGACGGCAACGGGTTCACGCCAGTGCGTTGCCCTCTGATTTCCCGACTGACTTCTATCTGGCGGGCAATCCACTCCTCGATCTCTGTTTCGATCCAGCCGACAGCCCTGGCTCCCAGCGACACTGGCCTTGGGAACCTTCCTTCCGTCACGCGCTGATAGACGGTACTCCGTGATAAGCCGGTGCGATCCAGCACGTTTGGCAATCTCAGAATCTTCTCGGGCATCTTCTCTCCTTCAAGTCTGTAAATCGCTGGTCTATTACTGCAATGTACATCGCTTTCAGTGTGCCATAGTCGCTTGCGGCAGGCAAATTGGCCATCAGGTAAAATCGTGGGAAGATAACCGAATACCGCGACGTGCATGGCAGTTGCGGCGCTTCATGGTAGATGATGTTGTCCGCGTGATGACAATTCGGCGCACCTTGTGAATGAGGGGCGGACAGAATGGACTCGTAGATTGAAGGCTCAGGGAAAACGCGGCTGAATCCAGGAGGTCCGTTTATGGCAGTAAAGAAGAAAGCCCGGACTGCGATCAAGAAAGTGCAAGACAGGGCTCAGGATAGGCCAGGAATGACGCTCCGGCTTCCGATTGATTTGAGAGAAGCAATCACGGAGGAGTCGCGTGTGAAAGGTGATTTGGCTCGCATTGTTCTTTTCGCGCTGAGTCAGGTTGATCGGGATGGATTGGAGATTCAGCAAACCCGCAAAGCGGGTCTGGGGCTTTCCAGTCCGCAACTTCTTCATGTCGGCTCAGAGGCCAGGGCTGCACTTAAGGCGTGGGCCGAAGCGGAAGGCGTCAGCATCAACGCGATAGTTGTGAGTGTCCTCGAAGAGTTCTTCAGGCACCTCAAGCGGAACAAGGCGCTCCGGGAAGAATTACGGCTTGAGCTTCGCGCTCACCGGAGTTTCACTTCGCCATAGGCTTTCATTGAATTCAAGGACTCCTTTCGGGAAAATTCCCCGGAATACCATCCCGGCGCACGAGTATCGGCCTGGCCAGCTCCGGGTCAAGGCTAAACCGAGTAGAACGCGACGCTACGCGGCCTTGACCCGGAGCTTCTACCCAGGCCGAATTTTCCGCCATCCGGGCATGAGCATGGAAAAACAAAGTCTAAAGCAAGATCCTTCCATTGGCGCTATAAACATCTTCTTATCAAGAAGAGCAGCAGCGGAGGCCGTGCTCAATCCTCGCCCCGCCCCACAAAGACGCTCGGCGTGAATACCTTCTTCACTTGCAATCGCGCCTCGCGCTGGCGATTCAATTCCGCCTCGCGATCCAACCTCGCCAGCGCTTCTTCTCTCCGCATTTGCCATTCCGGTTTTTCCATGTTCACTGTGCTCAGATTGCTCTCTTGGTCCGCCGGTTGTCGAATCTCTTTTCCCACCGTAGCGGGAGGGAGGTTCTTGGCCTCACTGGCGATGTGCTGCTGAGTCCCTTCAATGGCGCGGTTCGCCGCTTTGCAAAATTGCTGGTATCCACCGGGATACCCTTCTTCCCGGAGCGTTCCCCAAATGACACGCCAGGTCAAACCGCTATCTTTTGCGGCACACAACTCGGAGCGCACCGCCTTGAGAACCCTTCCCTTGAGATGAAAGACGCCCTTGCGAAGCATCAATGCCTGAACCAACGCGACCAGTTCTGGTGGGCGATCTGTTGCTATGCACATTGCACTAGAAGAATGTCAGATGTTGTCGCGCCTTGCAAGCGAGCAAGGACGATTCTTCAAGAACAAAAGCGAACAGTCACGACAAAGGACGAATAACCACTAATAAGCACGATTCGCAGTCTTAGAGTCAACCAGTCGTGGATATTCGTCTTTGTTCGTCTTTAATCGTGCTTTTCTTGCAGCCGCAGGCTGCGCTTTCCGACGGTCGAAGACCGCTGGAGGAAGGCTGTTTGCAGTCGTCTTCATTGGGTATTGCAGTAGTGGAACATAAAGCGCAGACGCACTTTGAGGGGTTGCTCTCTGCATCTCTTTTCTTCGCAGTGGTTTGTAACGCCGCACGTGAGGGCCATTGAGATACCATTGTGCCGCACGTTGCAAACGCAATGTACATTGCAATATAGTGTCGTTATGTCGAAGCGAAAACGCCCGGAGTCCATCCGTTACTCAGTTCGGCTCAGCCGTATCCAAGCAGATCGTCTGGCTGCGCTGCGACAGCAACTCCACGCCAGGAGCGACAACGAGGTTTTCGACTACCTCGTTACAGTGGGCACCAACCAGCGCGACGACCTGGAGCAACTCGTCTACTCGCTGTTTGGGAATCTTGCGGACAGCCTAACCCATAGGTTCCAGAGCCTGGAGACGGTTAGCCAGCTTCATCTCGCTTTAACCGATACATACATCAAGTACGCGCTCACAGCTCTGCCTGAGGTGCCCAGTTCCCTCTTGGCGGCAGCACGGGCGCGAGCGACCCGAATCTACGAGCAGGTAAACCTCACCGCCGCCCGCGAGTTCCAGCGCCGGAGGGAATCGGACGCCTATGCCGCAGCCGAGCTCGGGCTTGAGGAAGAGCAAAGAAATTCTATTTTCACTGATATTGGAGGTTAGCTAGGGAAGCTCATGAAGTTAAACTCTCCCTTCAAAAGTCCTGCAAGCTTCCTTGCCTGTAATCGACATGAGTCATCTCAGTTTTGTTCGCTACAATTAACAAGGACTATGTTATTGTCATTGCAACCAAAAGAGCTGCACCGCACATAATTCAACCTTTGATTGAATTCAGGCGCGAGCCGCTATTATCCGAAAGCTGCATTTCACGCACGAACGGGCCCCAATCTCGCATTTCACTCTAGGGGTCTAGAGGAAAGAGAGGTCGTGGGGTGATCGATTCACCGAAAGAAGTATTCGACCCAGCTACATATCTTGCGCAAGTTGGCATCGGGCGTCGGCTCGTACGCTTGAAGGCGAAAGGTCTATTTTTTTCTCAAGGGAGTGTTGCCGACTCCGTATTTTATATTCAAGAAGGCACGGCTAAACTCGCTGTGGTATCTATTGGGGGAAAAGAAGCCACCATTGCTCTAGTCGGCGCTGGTGACTTCATCGGCGAAGAGGCCATTGTAAGGCTCCCGAGTCTCTATTTAACGACCGCCACGGCGCGTACTCGCTGTACTGCACTCAGAATCGATCGAGACGAAATGATTCGGGTAATACACGAGGAGCATTCCTTCTCGGACATGTTCCTGGCTTTTCTTTTGGGACGTAGCATTCGTACACAGTCCGATCTCGTCGATCAACTCTTCAATTCCAGCGAGAAGCGATTGGCTCGGGTCTTATTGCTGATGGCAGGATTCGGAGCGCCGGGCAGGGAAGACGCACTGATTCCTCGAGTCACCCAAGAAACCCTGGCGGAAATGATTGGTACTACTCGTTCGCGAGTCAACTTCTTCATGAATCGCTTCAGAAGACTGGGCTTTATCGAATACAAAGGCCGCATTCGGGTTCGCAAATCGTTGCTCAATGTGATCCTTCAAGACAGCAATTCTGAGGACGAAGAGCGTAGTAGGCGTAGATAATGTCCTCAGTGGAAGGGAAGAGTGTGCGCCTATAATAAGCCGAGCTTTAGTAATAGATTTGACTATTACTAAAGTGTGTTAGTATAAAGATGCGATCCAACGTGAATTGCCAGCTCTGAGTCTAGCCTTGTAGTTTCCCTCCCTGACAATCCATTTTTCTAACTGCGTCGTGCGCCACGAACGCTTTTTGGCGTTTCCGTTCAAAAGCGAAGTCGTCGCTCGAAGCCGAACCCGGCGACCCCGGAGCATTTCCTTGTCGACCCGTGGAGTCAAGGACCTCGCACTCGGCGGGATCCACATAACATTAATTTTCCCGAGAGCTTTACCTGTTGCATTTTCTCGGAGATGGAATTCAACAGATTCGGCGACTCTACCCAGTCGAAACAATGGGGCGGTTGAGGGGCAGGGCTTGAGTTGCGTCGGCACTCCTCACCAAGAGTTCAAGGGCCCGTCATTTTTGCGCCGGTACCAGTAAGAGCTCGGCCGGTCTCGCCGCCGATTCGCCATTTCCCACTTGAAAGAAGTGAAAGGGACCAACCTACCCGAATCCGCATATCAAACGATCAAAAGAGTACAGAAAAGCGTAACGGGAAGCGATCACTCTAGTGTCGACTAAGGTAATCAACCCGACCCCAATTCGTGCATTGCAGTAAGCAATGAACCCTAACCTTTACCGTGTGTGTTACCAGGAGTCGTCCCCATGAAGCGTTCAAATATAGTGAACTCTGCATTGCCAGCCATAGTTATTGGATTACTCGCACTCACCCTGGCTCCCATGCCTGCCGATGCAGCGACCGCAACTACTACGTTCGCCGTCACCGCCACGGTTGTGGCCACCTGTCTGATCTCGGCCACGCCTCTGGGTTTTGGCAACTATACCGGTGTGGTCGATCCTGCCTCATCGACCGTCACAATCACCTGCACCAACACCACGCCATACAACGTCGGCCTAAGTGCCGGATTGGCGACCGGCGCTACCGTGACCACCCGCAGCATGACCGGTCCTGCCTCGGCCTTGCTGGGTTATGGGTTGTTCACGAATGCCGGACATACCACCAACTGGGGCTTGACCATTGGCACTGATACGGTGACTGGAACCGGTAACGGTGCTGCGCAGCCGATCACAGTCTTTGGACAGATCCCAGCAGCGGAGTTTGTCGCACCCGGAGCTTACGCGGATACGATTACCGCCACCGTCACGTTTTAGGCGTTGGCTCGTACGCGAAATAGAGCTGCTGTGTTTACAACAATGAACTCCTCTTCAACCTGGTATTGTCCGGAGTCTTTCCTATGAAGTTCTCCAATAATATGAAGTCCGCACGGTCCGCTGTCGTTCTGGGATTTCTGCTCCTGGGGGCAACTCTCATGCCCCTACATGCAGCGACCGCAACTACTACGTTCGGCGTCAGCGCAACGGTTGCGGCCACCTGCCTGATATCGGCCACACCCCTGGGTTTTGGCAACTACACTGGTGTGGTCGATCCTGCCTCATCGACGGTCACTGTCACCTGCACCAACACCACGCCATACAATGTCGGCCTAAGTGCAGGATTGGCGACGGGCGCGACAGTGACCACCCGAAGCATGACCGGTCCTGCATCGGCATTGCTGGGATATGGGCTGTTCTCGGACGCCGGGCATACCACCAACTGGGGCATCACTATCGGTACCGATACGGTGGCCGGAACTGCTAACGGGGCCGCCCAGCCGATCACCGTGTTCGGCCAGATTCCAGCGGCGGAGTTTGTCGCGCCCGGAGCCTACGCGGATACGATTACCGCCACCGTCACTTTCTGACCGCTGACGCCGGCACCCAATGAGGCCGCCATGATCTCATGCCGAAGCATGGCTATAGCTAACGCGCTCGTCGCTGTTTTCGTTGTTTCTCTGACTGGCGGCCTGGCAGGGGCCCAGGCATTGAAGGTTATCCCCGTCAACATTCAGATGCCGCCAGGACAGAGGACGGCTACCCTGACAGTGATCAACGAGGGCAGCACCGAAACGGCTATCCAGATTCGCGCTTATGCCTGGGATCAGGCCGACGGGAGCGATCAGCTCACGACTTCGAATGAAGTTATGGCGAGTCCGCCGCTCACCTCAATCGCGCCGGGTGCAACCCAGGTCGTTCGGCTCGTCCTGCGCCGCACACCTGAGGGACGAGAGGCTACCTACCGCATCCTGCTCGATCAGATCCCACCTGCGGCGGTTCCGGGTGAGGTGAAGATCGTGCTGCGGATGTCAATTCCGATCTTCGCTCAGCCGACCAACCGAACGGCACCGCATGTGAAGTTTCACCTCGAGCGCGACGCAGGGCAGGTTTATCTCGTCGGGATCAACGATGGCCTTCGCCACGAAGCGATTCGTGATATCGTGCTGTTGACAAGTGACGGTCGCAAGCTGAAGACAGCATCCGGCGCAACCCCATATATTCTCGCCGGCGCCACCCGGCGTTGGCCGATTGCCGAGCAAGGGCCCCACCTGCTAACGAAGGAAACTTTGCGAATGACCGCGCGCGCCGATACAGGCGCCATCGAACAGCAGGTTCGCGTTGTTGAAGTGCCATGACACTGGACGCGCGGCGAATCGATGGCTCCTCTATGCGAGGATCGTCGTGCTTGCGCTGACCACTGTGCCGCTACGGGCCGAACCTGCCGACGAGACACTGCTGCTGGACGTACAGGTCAATGGCCATTCCATCGGCAAGATCGGCGAATTCACGATGCGTGACGGTGAGTTGATGGCGCGGCGTAGCGAACTCCGCGATCTCGGCTTCCAGGTTCCGCTTCTTCTCTTTCCCAAAAACCCCATCCTCGGGGCCCCGGAACCGGACGAACTGGTCGCATTGTCGGACGTGCCAGGGTTGATCTGGAGTATCGATCCGAAGACCCAGGAATTGATCATCACAGCCACCGATGCCCGCCTTCTGCCGACGCTGCTACAGGTTGGCGATAGAGAAGGTCCCGCCGGCCATCGCGTTATCGAGACCGGCACAGGGGTGACTCTCAACTACGATATCGTCGGCTCATTGACCGGCGGCGAAGGTGGCGCCAGCGGGTTTCTGGAGCTGCGAGCGTTTTCGCCCCGCGGTATCGTGAGCTCAGGATGGCTTGCCTATGCAGGCGCAACTTCGAGTGGTTCAGGTAAAAACACCGCGATCCGCCTCGACTCGACCTATTCGTTTGCCGACGTCAATAGGTTGCGTCGCTATAGCCTGGGCGACTTCATCACGAGCAGCCTTGCCTGGACCCGACCGATTCATATCGAAGGATTGCAGGTCCGTTCGGATTTCAGCATGCGTCCAGACCTCGTGACGTTTCCACTGCCCACAGTCAGCGGTTCGGTCGCTGTGCCCTCCACACTGGACGTGCTTGCGGACGGTAACCTGGTAGTCTCACGCGAGATGAACGCCGGTCCCTTCGAGATTCCGCAACTCCCTGTGGTGACCGGAGCAGGCACGATCTCGATGACCATGACCAACGCACTGGGTCAACAGCTGAATGTGACGCAGCCTTTCTACGCCAGCTCCGCCCTGCTGGCTCCGGGTCTGCGGACCTTCTCCGTGCAAGCTGGCCTGGTGCGGCGCAACTGGGGATCCATCAGCAACGACTATGGAAAGGTCGCAGGCGCGGCCCTCTATCGCCGTGGTCTGACTCCGAAGTTTACTGTTGAGGGCAGCGCTGAAGGGACCCCAGGCACGGTGATGGTCGGCGCGGGTGGTGTGGCGCAGATCGGCAATCTGGGAGTGATCAATTTCTCCATAGCAACCAGCATGGGTACGGGGCACCCGGGCGCGCAGTTTTCCATTGGTGCTCAGCGCATCGGCAGGGTCTTCAGCCTTGGCGCCTCGGCGACCATTGCCGGCCATAACTACCTCGATGTGGCTGCGATGAACGGCGCGCCGGTCCCACTGAAACAGCTCAACGCCAGCGCCGGTCTGTCGCTGAAGCGCTTCGGCTCTGCAGGCGTCGCCTACGCTGGACTGGATCAGGGCAACTCCCCTAACCCGGTCGTGCCGGAGATCTCGCAGGCGCTGCATGCCCATATTTTCTCCGCCAACTATTCCCTCCAGATCCACCACATGTCGATCTATGCCACCGAGTTTCGAGACTTCACGAACAGCGGCGGCACCAGCGGACTACAGGTCGGCCTGACGATTCCCTTCGGCAGGCGCAGTTCGGTCGGTGTCAGTGGAACGTCAGACGGCTCTGGGCAGGTAGAGGTTCAACAATCGGCGGCACTCATCGGCCAATGGGGCTACCAGGCCTACGTCTCAGCTCCCGATACCCCCCACGAATTCGCTCAGGTGCAATTTAAGTCGCCCTGGGCCCTGCTGACAGCCGGCGTCGATCGCAACGACGCAGAGACAACTCTGCGCGTGGAAACCGAGGGTGCCCTTTCGTTCGTAGACGGCGGTCTGTTCCCATCAAACACCATCTACGACAGCTTCGCCATTGTGGACACCAGTCCCATGGCACATGTACATGTCCTGCAGGAGAATCGCGATGCCGGAAGCACTGACTCTGCAGGACGGTTGCTGGTGCCTGACATGCGTTCCTTCGATCTCAATCACATTGCCATCGATCCAAGCGATATCCCACCGGACGCCGCGATTGCCATCACGACCCGAGAGATGCGGCCACAGGACCGCTCCGGCGTAGTTGTCAGGTTTCCAGTGAAAATCAGCCATGGTGCCATACTGCGACTGGTCGATGAGGCCGGGGTAGCGGTGCCGCTTGGCAGCACCGCTACCCTTTTGTCGACTGGCATAGCCGTGCCGGTTGGATACGACGGCGACGCATATGTAGAGGACCTCAGTCCTCGCAACAAGGTTGAGGTCGAGCTTCCTCAAGGGCGACGCTGCACTGTCAGCTTCAACTACAAGCCCGTACCGGGCGAGATTCCGACCATCGGACCACTGCGGTGCGAGGAGCAGGAGCCATGAGGAAATGGCTGCGATGGCTGATCACATGGATGCCGCCGGTGCTGATGGCGCCGTCCGCAGCAGGACAGCTCTCCTGCACCGTCTCGGCTCCGACCATGAATTTCGGCAACTACACTGGCGCGCTATCGACTCCGGGCGCTACCCCCATGACCGTCACCTGCCTCATCTTGACTTCCTATACTGTCGCCCTCAATGCCGGCGTGGGGGCGGGAGCGACCACGACTACCCGGAAGATGACCGGGCCTGGCTCTGCTACGTTGAGCTATCAGATGTTCCAGAATTCCTCGCGGGCCATCAACTGGGGCAACACTGTGGGCACCGATACCGTGTCCGGAGTTGGCAGCAGCGGCCCCCAGACGATCAACATATATCCCCAGGCTGCGGCGGGGCAGACGGTCGCAGCGGGCACCTACAACGACACCATCACAATCAGCGTGACCGGCTTGTTGGGCACAGTCACCAACACATTCACTGTTACTGCAGTCGTTCCGACCACCTGCACAATCTCTGCGAGCGCCCTGAGTTTCGGCAACTACTCGGGCGCTCTGATCGACGCGTCATCCGTTTTGACGGTTACCTGCACCAACCTTACGACTTTCAATATCGGCCTCAGTGCCGGGACGGCGATCGGCGCGACCGTGACCACCCGGAAAATGACAAGTCCTGCCCTGGCCACGCTGAACTACACACTATTCCGGGACGGCCCACGCACTTTGAACTGGGGTAATACCGTCGGCACCGATACCCTGATATCGCAGGGTATCGGCGCTCCCCAGATGCTCGGCGTTTTTGGCCGGATCCCGGGCGGGCAGTTGGCCCTTCCGGCCGTGTACACCGACACAATCATCGCTACCATCACCTATTGAGATGATGTGCGAGGACGGATTTCCTTCTAACGTCTTTCCGAGTTCTACACCAGTGCCGCTCAAGAATGACTGCTCAGGTACAAGAGTTACTCTGTCTCCTGACGGGCACGGAACCGGGACCGGGAAACGATCTTAGGGTAGACAGATACGTGCAAAACAGCACAGATTGATGTCCAGGCGCGGTGCAACGGTAGGGTAATATACGAATCCACGTGTATTTTGGAAACGACGATCATGCATCTCTACCGTACGCAGCAGTCTTGCCTCTCATAAGGAGCTGAGACTGCACCCAGGAAGAGGCAGTTCAGATGGGTACAATCGGCAAACTAGAATTCAATCCCGTAACTTATCTAGCAACTACAGGCATAGGGCGAAGGCTAGTCCGATACAAGGCAAAGCAAGTTATGTTCTCTCAGGGAGGCGACGCTGATGCAGTCTTCTATCTCCGCAGTGGTCGCGCACAGCTTACTGTCGTTTCAAAAAGAGGCAAGGAGGCTACGGTCACCCTTCTCGCTGCTGGAGACTTTGTGGGTGAGGAGTCAATTGCGGGAGGAGGCGAGCGCCACCAAGCCACGGCAGGTGCAATTACCACTTGCGCCGTTCTGAAGATTGACCGACATGAGATGTTCCGCGTACTTCGCGACGAGCATTCATTCTCCAACTTTTTCCTGGAGTTCATGGTTGCCCGGAGCATCCGAGTCCACGCCGATCTTGTTGATCAGTTATTCAATTCCAGCGAGCGGCGGCTGGCCCGGATACTGCTGTTGATGGCCGAATACGGCAAGCCCAGCGAACCGGAGGCTCTGATCCCCCGTATAACCCAAGAGACCCTGGCAGAAATTATTGGTACTACTCGCTCTCGCGTCAGCTTCTTTATGAATCGTTTCCGCAAACTTGGATATATCGAATACAAAGGCCGGATACGAGTGCACAAGTCGCTGCTCAATGTATTGTTGCGCGATCATTTACCCGAGGACAATGCATCAAGACCTAAGCTCCTGGACCCACCACCCGGTTCGGCAAGAAACGCCAAACGAGCAACAGGTAGCGTGAGCGGATGATAGATGCCGAGAAGCCACTAAAGCTCTCGTATGTGCGTACTGCCTACCAGCATCGTGGATACCTTTTGAATCAACCGCGCCACGCTTCCCGCGCCCATGCTTTGACTCAGAGTTCCTTTGGGAACGAATACACCTGCGTCAGTGAGCAGCAGTATGGGTAGTTGGGGATCGGTTCTGCTCAGATCGTTGCTGTAAGCCACCGTGTTTTCAGGGTGATGATGCAGAGTCACGATCACTAGATCAAATTGTCCTTCGTGGTTGAGTCGTTCAGCCGCAATGTAATTGGGACGGGTCTCTACTTCGTAGCCAACACTCTTCAACATCTGCACTCTGGATTGCCGTCGTGCATCGTCGAAGTCTATTAGTAGTATTTTTTCGGCCGAACTTCGGACGATGCCTAGCGTCTGACTCATAGTTGTGCCGTCTTTATCAATGAGTCCCCCGTCGTCGGCTCTTTGAGCAAAAGGAAGGCCCCACCGGTAGACAGGGCCTTCTCCGTTGAGTAGTTGTTGCTCTTAGATTCGCCGTGGTCAGCGAACTATTTTCAATACTCAACAAAGGTACGTATGGAATCTGTACCCATTTGCACAAAAAGTCCCCGTCGGGCGTGTGTTTCCGACGAGGATCATCCGTTGTTTATATCTGGTTTAAGGTCTCTTAGTCGTATGTGACGTGGCTACGGTGTCGGCAATCGCATCGGAAAAAACTGTGCGATTGCGAACAGGCGACACGACCTCACCAGCTGAGATATCAGCTCTGCTCACGCAGTAGGGCTAGAGGTTTGGCTCGACGGAGAAATCATTAGGCAGTTTCTAACTGCGCATCCCTATGCAGATGGTTGAATTCCCCATTCGGGTCGCAGCTATGCTGCTGCTCTACGCTTTCAAGGCGCGCTTCATTCTGATCACTTGCAATTGTCTGATAGCACTTCGTGCAGATCGAATCGAAGGTGGAGTCATGATTGCGTCTTCTGGCAAAATGAACCAAAGTTGTCAATTTAGTTCACCAACCATCTTGCTTGCTCAACACTCTCTTCGACGACATTCAACATCGCAGCATTGAGTAGAACGAGTAAAGCGAGCCTTGATAACATTGGGATTCGCTGGTTAGCCGTCACAACATCGCTAAGCACAAGGGTTTGCAAATCGCGCAATTGCGCTTGCGTGAAATCGATCAGCATATTGCTTCCTCCGAAGATGATAGGCACACAAACTACAAGAAGCTTTCTTCTAGGTAATCTCTTTATGTGACAATAGTCACAAGGTAGACTCCAATAATGTTCTGTATTGCACGTTTTTAGAGTTACTAGGCCGGTTGGGTGGGACACGAGAAGTGAGCGGAAGAGGATAAGACTTGGCCCGGCATTACTCTAAAACCGTTGTGGATGGTGGACCTTGAATTGTGCCTTTTGTGGAAGCCAACATCTGCGGCGGTCGTATTTGCGGTTTGAGGATGTTTCCCGACTCCTCGCATTGCGCCTTCCCCTGCGTTGCCTGACTTGTGAGGCGCGTTCCTATGATTGGCTTCTTCCCGCTCTGCGCGACTGGCTGACCCAACACCCGGACGTCGCCCGTGCCTACGACTTACTCAAAGTGAAATTGGCGGCGGTATACGGCAACGACATGCCGCGATATACCGGAGGAAAAGCCTCGCTTTTGCGAAGGACCGTCGATGATGCACGTCGCAGCAAAGGCCTTCCCGAGGAGCACGACTGGAACGAATAGATGCGCGTGGCGATAACCGGGCAATGCGCTTATCCGACCAAGCACCGGCCAGAATTGCCCGCTCTGTACGGTTTGTAGCCACCCTTCTTACCATTTCGACAACAGAATGCATCGTCTATTGCTCAAGTAGTTATTTCAGTATCGCCGGTCAACCGACCGGAATTCGCTACAAGGTGGTTGCTGCGTCTGTTGGCACGGCCGATGAGTGCATCGCCGATAATGCAACATCTTACCGCGACCTTACAGGACTCAGCTTCCGACTCTACATCCCTGGGCTGGCAAGGACTGGGCTAAGGGGGAAATCTAGGAGCAATGCTTTCGAATTGGCGGCCGAGCGGAGGACGGCGCGGAATCGCCCGCTTGTTCGATCACAAGTATCGTAATGACCATTCCATTTCCCTCAGCAGCGATAAACTTCAGGCTGATTCGCCGAAGATAGAGATTCCAGCCGAAGGCAGAACATGGAGGCAAAGGTATGTTTCATATACTCTGGTACTTGATTATAGGGCTACTCGCGGGGCTTATCTCGAAATCGGTGATGCACGTTCATATGACCCTCTTCTGGACACTTGTGCTCGGCGTCATCGGATCGGTCCTCGGCGGCGGCGTTACCCACGTGATTTTTCGCCCGAGGAACGAACGATATCATCCTGCTGGCCTCATTTTTTCTACACTGGGCGCCATCCTGATTCTCTTCATTTGCTATAAGCTGAAGATCCATTTCCCCTCGCTCTGACCTCGCATCCCCATGAGAGGGTTTCGCCTCGAGCTTTTGCAACGGCACCAAGTTGAAAGAGATCCAGTGGCTTCCCAACATAGCAATCTTGTCTGGTATGCGCGTAATATCCTCCTTCGCGGCACGGGGCCCCAACCCGGCCTCGGTGACCAAAATGCGGTTCTGTCCGCATAGCCGGTAATACGCCCAGAACGCGAATCTACTTAGAGAACGTGAGGGAGTAGATGCGAAGCTCATTGGCCTCAAAGGAAGCATAGTGAAGCCCATCAGGCGCCAAGGCCGCACGACCGTTCTTTGGAAATCCTCGATTAACAATCGGAGAATGTGACGAGTGGTCGAATACGAACCAGCGACCGTTACCGCCTTCGTCGCAAGGAGTTCCGAAGACTTTTCCAATGTGAGTGCAGGGATGGGCGACAACCGAGACACCAAGCAGGGTATTCCGCAAGGCTCACCAATTTCACCCCTACTGTCCAATCTGTACATGCGGCGGTTTATCTTGGGGTGGAAGAAGGCGGGCCTGGAACAACGGCTTGGTGCGCGGATCGTCAACTACGCAGACGATCTGGTCATCTGCTGCAAAGGCGACAGCGCTCAAAAAGCACTCAACGCCATGCGACAGATGATGGGCCGGCTTAAGCTAACGGTCAACGAAGAAAAGACGCGGATCTGCCGCGTGCCGGAAGGTGAATTCGATTTCCTGGGATACACCTTTGGTCGACGTTATTCCGCCAAAACGAGGCGGCCGTATATAGCCTCTCGTCCATCGCGGAAGAGTATCAAGCGCATGACTGAAGCTGTGCGTATCCAGACAGGCCGGAACATGGAATGGCTGGATGCCGGGGAAATGGTTAAGTGTCTGAATCAGAAACTTGGAGGATGGACCAATTACTTCAACCTTGGTCCGATTACACCTGCATAGCGATTCATCGACAGGTACACCACAAACCGGCTTCGCCGGTGGTTCTGCAAGAAGCATAAACAGTCTGGCAGGGGCTTCACACACTACCCTGATGAGTATCTCTACCAAAAGCTGGGACTCATCCGACTGCCTATGCTTCCGCAAAACCTTCCGTGGGCGAAAGCATGAAGTTCTGTCCGAGAGCCGGATGCGTTAGCAGCGCATGTCCGGTTCGATGAGCGGGATGTGAAAACGGAGCATGGTCCGGATAATGAGACACCGGCAGACGAAGGGGCCGGATACAGATAGGCCGAACCTAAACCACCGCGTCACATCTCGACTCTACCCGTTTCGTGAGGTGTCCCCTAGTAGCCACTCGCTCTTTCTCCGACGGCGGCGCATGCATGTCATGGCACGTCATGCACGACATCGCCGCCCCGCTTATGCGCTTGCACTGGCTGGCCTGAAACTGCTCGATCTCGCTCACCGCCCGGCTTGTGCTGGCATCAAGGTGGCAGGACAGAGGCGAAAGCCATCATGTTAAGCTCGTCAGGCAAGTGAGGAACTCCTGTGCGTTTCTGGTTGGTTCATTCCAGCGAGGTCTCTCTTCATGAGCAAATCGTGCGCCAGGTAACGCTCGGTGTGTTGAGCGGTGAGTTGGCTCCTGGAGAACGACTGCCAAGTATTCGAGAACTGGCGCGGCGGTTCAAGGTTCACTCGAACACTGTAAGCGCAGCCTACCGGCAACTGAGCATTGAGCGATGGGTGGAGCATAGGCGCGGTAGCGGTGTATACGTGCGGCCACGGGCTTCGAAGTCACTTGCGGCGGATCGCGGACGATCGCTGCTCGACAGCCTGGTGCAGCGAACCATCCAGACGTCGCGGGAATTGGGAATTACCGACGTTGAGTTCCAAAATCGAATCGCTCTTGCCTTGACCCTTCCGTCCCGATGGCTGTTGTTGGAGCCAGATCAGGAATTGGCACATCTGGTGCAGTACGAAGCTGAGTCTGCCGGATGCGCACCTCTGGCGGTCTGCTCTCTGCCAATTGTGGATTGGCCCACACAACTCCGCTCACAACTTTATGGGGTGCGGCCGGTAACGCTGCCCAGCAAAGCTGATGCAGCTCGCGAGGCGCTGGGAACATCTTTTCCGCTCACCGTTCTCCGTATTAATCCAATTACTCGTTCTGTATCTGAAAACCTGCCGGTTTCGCGGCATCATCTGGTCGGCATTGCGTCGCATTGGCCACAATTTCTCGAAGTGGCGCGGGCCATGTTGATCGCCACAGGTTTTTCGCCGGAGGTATTGCTGATCAGTGACGCACGCTAAAGCGGCTGGTGTGCAGGACTGAATCAGGCTGCTTCCGTGATCTGCGATAGCCTGACCGCGACGAGACTACCCGAGAATGTGAAGAGTATTGTCTTTCCCCTGATTAGCGAGGAATCGCTTCACGAGCTGCGTAATCCGACAAAATCCGGGATTGCTTAACTAGTGTGGCACTTGAAAGACTGCCACAACGTGACACATCCTCATCCGCCAAATTTCTTACATTTGGCACATGAAAATCTCACGTGTCGTGATTCTTACTTCTCTGTATGTTTCGCTCGTCGCGCCCGGCGCGTTCTGTCAGAGTTCGGGCTTTGGCGGCGCCTTTTTATCGATCGGGGGACAGTCAGCTCACACACCTCACTTTGGGCGGGGGGCGGTCATTCCTCTGGTGGGAGTTTATGGCGAATGGCTGACTCCCCGTGTGCATCCTGGACTCGATCTGCGTTTCGAAGGCGGATCAACGGGGGTTCGCGGCACACTGGCGGGACCAAGGGCTTCCATCAGCGTCGCCAAGACCTGGATACACCCCTATGGCGAAGCGCTTTTTGGACCGAACCATGCTGATCTCGACTCCTCGGGTGTAGTTATCATTGTTCCGGGGCAACCGGTACCCAACACGAACCGCGATGGGATTACAATTCAAGGAATTGCGGGGCTGGACATGAGTCTGTCGCAACACTGGCGGTGGCGTCTCGAATTCAGCCAAAGCCGCTTCAGTGGCATTCCCGACTCCCATCCTCATGCAGTGACAACGGGAATCGTGTTTCATCTTCCCTGAATTCAGGCCATCCAAGGTTTGGTCAAAGGCTACCCATTAGCGGAGGCGCTTGGAGGGCTCGTCGGAGGCGGCCTCGCCGTCCTTGATGTGGACTACGCTGTGGATGTTTCCGGCTCGAAAAATGAGCAGGGACATGATCGTGGACAGTATCGCGAGTGATGTGATGTACGATCGCCGCAGGAAGACAGCTTTATCGCAAAGAGAGGGGCTACACGGTGAACATGCCGACCTGCCTGATTGGCATCGAAGCCTGTCCAGGCGCCCACTTCCTCGCCCGTGCTCTTTTGAAGCAGGGTCATGAGGTGAAGCTAATGCCTGCCGAGTATGTCAGGCCCTTCGTCAAGTCCAACAAGGGGACATCTCACGACACGGAAATTTATGTACGCTTGCAAAAATCAGCGCAATATTTTCAATAATTTAGGGGGACGTTGGCAATAGAGTTTGGCTCATCGAAGGGTGGCCCACTTACTCCTTCTATATTGCTGATTACAAAAGACCTCTGTGACTTACTTCGCCTTAACGTATGTAGCAGTCCCTTTCTTGAAGTGACCCCTAACGCGGCGAGGTAGCACGGAGCCAATTACCAGAAATAAATAGAGTTCACTTCAATAAGCGGAACTTTATGTACGATTAGTCTTCCAGAAGCAGCCCACACAGATTAGCCTGCCCCGCTCTTATCCGGGCGTCGATTGCAGGACGGGTTCGGCGGCATTCTGAGGCGGAAAATGCGTTGTTCGGATAGCGGATCTACGGCGCCTTGAATTCAACCGTCTTTGGTTCGCCGTCGGCGGAGATGACCTCAAATGGCTAATTTCCCTCGAATTCCGAACGAGCGCACAGCGCTAGCGTACATAAAACTCCGTTTGGTGAGATGACCCAATTAACCTCAACTTTGCCGACAGAAACGCCTTGGGCAAGGGTCCTTGATCATGCTCCGATCAGCCAGCATTTTTCCTTCCTCTATCCTTCCTATTCTTCTTGCGTCCGCGCAGTCGGTGGTGTGCGTACAGGCACCCCAAGCGCCCGCGGGCTGGACTTCCATGCCAGGCGGTTCGGACTGGGTTTACACTCCGGCCAAGAGGTGTTCACGCTGACCATCCGTTCGGCGACCCAATGTTGGGGTTGAACCCCGATACCGCAGCTATGAACTTGAGTCAGAGACAAAGCAAGAGCCCCCTAGAGAGGGGACTCTTGCAATGGAGAACTTGAAGGCAGGAGTCTTACACCTTAAACTTACATGGAAAGCAAATCGGAAATATGGTCTGGTTTGACCGTTTGGGGTGGGAAATTTTCCTATATCGCAGCGATGAACCGAAGCAAACAGCACAACTCCTCATTGGACATGGAGAGTGAGTAGACAGAAGTCAGACTGCCGTGTAACCTGCTGTTACCCAAAGGTTCAGATCATGACAAGCAAATATCGGTCAACTTTCGAGCGTCTGAAGAAAGCGGATGGAACGTGGGATTCAATTTGCCGAGATTGTCGTTTAACGATCTCCTTGCGCCAGTCTCACGCGACCATAGAATTCGCTGAAGACAATCACATCTGCGAGGAACTGATACTGCGGAAGATTCGGGAGCGAACTACCAATGGGAAGCCTACACCCCTTGATGGCTGTTAATGCCGAACCCCTCGAAAAGGTAAAATTGCCCAAGCCTACTATTCAGGCCTCTCCTCATCGCCTTCCTGCGTCGAGTGCCGCCAGAAGTCTGGATTCGGATAGCGTGCGGCCACTGCACCCCAGACCCCAACTTCGTTTCGTGAAGTGACTCCTTAATTTCAGTTTTCTGAGGAGACACCACGATTGACCAGCGTCTTGGCACCCTGTCAAGACGCTGGTCAATCGGAGGGTCTGGCAACGATTCGCGACAAACCGGGCCACATCGCCGCAAGTGATTCATGCCGAACGAGTTATAAACCAGCTTTTTGGGGCTGCGCGGCCACAGGGGAGAAGTTAGGACCAGCGTTCATAGTATCCAAGTGATTGAAAATGAAAGACGGATCGAGATGCGCGTTGAGCAGGGCTGTCGACAAAGTCTCCAAATGGCCCATTTCGTCCTGAATCGTTGCCATATTCTAGATCCAGTTTCTTCTGGGGCATGTTTCCATTCAGACGACGGAGTGCTACCTGGGTTGCAAGCAGCGGATCCGATCGGCGGTCAATGATCAGATCGGGATCGAGCCCAGCCGTTAAAGGTGGCGCGAACTGGGGCATAATGTAGCATGGCCCCAGAATCCGGAGGTGGGCCGCATGGACTACGATCGGGACAAAGTCGAGGAGGTTACTCTTGCGCTTCTTTGGCTGACCAGTTTCAAGGACGCTGGCGGAGTACGAGCCTGGAAAGGGCAAGACTGGGAAACGATGGATCAACTTCACTCAAAAGGTTACATCTCCGATCCGAAGAGCAAAGCCATGTCGGTCGTGTTGAGTGAAGAAGGTGAGAAACGCTCGAGGGAGCTGTTCGCGAAACACTTCTCGCTGAAATGCTAAACCTTGCCCAAACAGAGCTTCCGACAAAGGCTGGCCGCAGGACAAATGCCGTTAGGCAAGGTTTGCCCACGATCTTCCCGGAGCCCGCCGAACCGACGGATTTGGCGCGACCAATCTCGGTTTTTTCTCGCCTCCTGCTGATGATTGCGAGTGGCCGAGCCCGCATTTTCCAGTTATCGGTCCTCGGCTGGTTCATCAGATCATCGCGGTTGCAGCGGTGCTCTGGGCAGGGTTCGGGCCAGTAAAGAGGTATCGGTGGCCGCGAAAAGATGCTCTTGCTGATCACGTCTCTCAGGATCGTGCCAGTGGGTTTTGTATGAGCGCACCTTGCGCACTTGAGCCTGCGCAAGGTGACGGTGGAAGAGAACATCCGCAAGGAGGTGGAAGCGGCTGCCGAAGCGAGGGAGTGAGGTCTGGCATCGTCCCACCGCTTAGCCGCCACTAGAGCGTTTTACGCTCGCTTTCTGTTCCGAGCCCGAGCCGCCGTCCGGCCCTTCCACCCATGTCCGTGATTCGTGCTAGCCGCCACTTGCCGCGGGGCCACTGCAGCATGTCCATGCCGCCGGTGTACGGCGGACGGCCGCAATACGGCGCCCACGCGCTGCTCCGCCGCCGAAGGGTCATTTCCATATGCCGGGTCAAGCATCGCAATCACGGCAATCGCTCGCGTGCGATACTTGTGCGCCCACTGGCTCTCCATAAGAGACTTCTGCACGCCCTGCCAATACCCCGGCGTCTGGTTCCCAAAAGCCGACGCCGCGTCTGCGTCCAGGGCGAACGTCGCTGAATCCATCGCAGCCGCCTCCGGCCCGGGCGCTGGCCCGGCCCCGGAATTGATCATCGCCAGAAACAGGTTGAAATGCTGCAGGTTCACACCCATCTGATAAACCAGTTGCGCCATTGCCATCTGCTGAGGTCCGGTCAACTGATCAAAATTCCGGCAATACGCTCGCGCGTTGTAGATAGCCTGGATCGCGCCAACCCGTACCAGTTGTGATGCGTCCTCATTAGAGATTTGTGCTGGCAGGCTGTAGAGTTGGCGCCGCCACGTGCGCTTGCTCCACATCCGTTTGCGTGCGTAGAACACTTTTAGAATGTCATCCAGCCGCCCCGGATCGAACCCGGCCGCCCGCCACAGATCCGCGGACGAAGGTTCCAGGAATTGGTGCGCATTTAGCGGATCAGTCTGCGGATGCTCCCTCTCCGGCAAGTCCAAGCTGAACCCCGCCCCGGTTAGCGGTTGTCCGGTCCTCGGATCAGGATAAGCCGCCAGAACCCAACCTTCATGCCTCCGGTCGCGCAGTATGTCCACCAGTTCATTGACATCGAACTTGACGTCTGAGTCCTTGAAATCCGCCATCATCTGTACCGCCGGACTGACAGCAGCCTCTGAAGGAACCTTTGCGGATTGCGCCGTTGGCGTTGCAGCGAGCGTAAAGTGGTCAGTCCCAGACGGGTTTTGGGACAGGGCAGGCAGACCCAAGAACAGGGTCAGGGCGACGACGCTGATGGACTTGGACATGCTCACGCAAATATTCGCTTGCTTCTACAATGATGGATTCTCTCCTTCCGCGCAACAGGAGAAACTGAGCTCTCACCCAAAAGGTAATTAGGTTATTCCACACAGTTAAAGAAAGCGCATGCGAAGACCGAGGGGGCCAGAATATTTACCGAATGATAATTGCAGAGTAGCCCACCATCCAGTCGCAACGCCAATCTACGCCCATTGGTCAGTTGCCAAGCCGAAAGCATTGCGCCCTAGAATCCCAAGAAACGTGGCTCTGATTTGAGTCCCAAGCGTTCTGCCAAGCTCTTTGGATGGATAGTATTCCGTGCTTATGGACGAACAATCGCCAGCACGTCTCTGCGCTTCCACTGCACCCGGTCATTACAGTAGCCCAAGTGGGAAACCCTCGTATGGCGATTGCCTTACCCTCTTTGTCTGTGAAGAGATCGTTAAGCATCATGAACGCGATGTCGCCGGTACTCGTGTAGTCCCAGAAGTCCTCTACAGGCTCCTTGGTCCGACCTGTTTCAGTGAGTTGGGAGATCAGCACGGGTACTGAGCCTTTGCCTCCCGCGAGGACCTGCCGCGCAACAGGGTCTTTGCTGTCCTGCATACGTCCCTTTCCTCTACACTGGCGGTTCTCAAAGTCTGTCAGAGGAAACTTGTGTGAACCTCGAGCCATTGTCAATTGAGTGCAGGAGAGAGCAGCTAACACCAGCAAAAGGGGACGAAGCAAACGATGACGATTTACCATGGCCAACATCCTATGCCTACATCGGGTCCTGCACCAACAGCCTCGACGAACTGGGCATTGTTGGTGTGTAACCGCCCATCCGTCCCCAATCTAGATTTCGTGTTTTCGATGTCGCCTCTTGCGGCCAATGGTCTGGATTACTTCCGGATAGCCGACCATCCGGGCGCAATCCTCCCGCACAGCATGATTGCTGAGCTATGCTGTTGTGCATGAACCGAATCATCTTCGCAATGGCCCTCCTGCTGGCGTGCGCCACGATGCTTGGAGAATCGAAGGATTCTGGACGGACGATCCCGTGTAAAACCCCGGAGATAGCGCCTTCATGCTACTGGACACATGGACGCCTTGGGTTCTATCAGGGCAACCCGGCGTTCCGAATTTGGAAAATCGGAACGACTCGCCTGTTGGGAATCTTCAGCGGACCTTCGTCATATCACGGGCCAATGGCAGATGCGACTCCGCTTGACGACGATGAGAATCCCCAGTTCCCTACAAATGTTCGTCGAACCTTGAAAACACACCAGAAATTTGGACTCCCCAATCGGGTTTATGCCGATTTCGAGGTATGCCCCTTAGAGCCAGAGAAAGCGGGCGCTATGCAAGCAGCCTGTATCGAATCGGCGAAGAATATCGCCACCGAGAAGTGAAACTTGAGATTTGAAGACCGGCAAACCGGCATAACCCTAAAACGGGAGTAATCTCCAGATTGGCGACAATTCACCCGAGACGAGAGAATGTGAGCGTTCATTACAGCTATATGCTTATCTTTGAGGTTGGAGCGGATAGGTATGAGTATTAGGGCGGCGATTCTATTAGGGCTTGTTGTGTCGGTGCTTGGGTGCTTCTGTGCATCAGTTCAGAGTGCAGGCTTTGTACAGGACAAGCAGCCATTTTCAATCACGCTCACCCCCGATCCGGTCGAAGTGAAAACGGGTACACGGATATGGGTGAAGGTGAGCATCAAGAATCTTCAGGATCAGCCTCTGGACGTGCTGGGAGGCTTCTTCCCGTATGGTTTGTCTGGTCTCGATAGCCGTTATGAATGGAAATGCACCGATGATGCTGGCGGAGCGGTTACAAAGGAAATCATCCAAGTTGGAGGTGCCCACGATTTCTTATATCTTGAACCTGGGAAGACCCGCGAGATGACTATTGAAGTCAATAGAGTATGTGATCTGCAACGGCCCGGAAAATACCGCGCAACAATATCACGCAAATCCCTGATGCATCCGAGTGATCCGGTTGTCAGTTCGAACACGATCACCCTTGAAGTCCAATGAGCGATTCTGCGCACGAGGTTCCGGGTGGATTACCGACAACCATTCCCTTGCCGTACCACCGCTTTACACTAATCAACATCCAATCGAAGAGGAGAGACACAATGTCAGAAACAATGGTGGGCAGGGCCGGCGAACAGATCGCCGAAACAGCGCGTACGGCATCGCGCCTGACGTCTGCGATGGCGGAAGCAGTTGAAGAGGGTTTGGGAGGCGCGCGGCGTGTTGCGAAACAGGCCGGTGATGCGGCGGAAGAGTTCTTTGACGATACAACCAAGCGCATGGGGCGGCATCCGGTGGAAACAGTCGTCGGGTCCGTCGTGGTGGGTATCGCCATCGGAGTTATGATCGGATGGTTAATCTCCCGCAAGTAGGTCCGGCCATCGACAGGGAGTTCGTCCGGAGCGAATAACCGGCCATCCGTCTCCAACCCGTCTACTGGCCATCCCAGGGCGTCCTGCAGCCGCTGCCGGGGTTAGGGACGAGTTGCCCACTATACACCAACTGAACAAAACGACGCTCACCAAAGAGCTAAAATCTCTCCATGCTTCGTGCCTTATTCCTGTTTATCGCCTGCACCTTCGTGGCTCCGGAGATCACTGCTCGGGGGGACTTCTCTATCGTTCGACTCGACGGCATTGGACCAGTCCGGGTGGGAATGAACCTCTCAGAATTGAACAAGGCGCTGCACACCTCTTTCAAAAAGCCGACTGACCCGGATGAGCAAGCCTGCACCTATGTCGAAGTGCCCCATCAGTCAGGGATTGGAGTAATGATTCTTGACGGACGCGTGGCACGTGTAGATGTCGGTAACAAATCCACCCGGACGGCTGAGGGAATCCACAATGGCGATTTGGAAGCGCGTGCCGTGCAAGTGTATGGGAAAAGACTCAAAATTGAGCCAAATTATTATGACCCGGAGAACGGTCACTATCTCACCCTTCGATCTCCGGATCGGAAAAACGGGATCAGGTTCGAGAGCGACGATGGCAAAATCACCAGCTTCTACGCAGGAACTGCTAATGCAATCGCTCTTGTTGAGGGATGCAGCTAGGCAAGGTGAGCATTCCGAGCCAATCACCGGCTAACCGTCCCCAATCTGGATTTCATGACTCCGAGGTCGTCTATGGCCGCCACCAGCCGGGTTATGTCCGAGTAGCCCACAATCCAACCATGATGCCAGCGAAGTAGGATTGTTGCCGGGGATGGATGATGAAAAATGCCTTGTGCTTGGCTGTTCTCGTTTTGACTCTTGGGGCCAGTTCGGCCTCACAAGCGCCCCATCAGATGACACGTGAGCACCCGAGTGCATTTGCCACCAACAAATGTTACCCGAAGGGTGGACTGGGAATTATCAATACGAGCCTCTACATTGTTTTGCGATCTGAAAGGGATGAATTGCTTTTGGAGGGCGGAAAGAAATGGACCGGACAGCAGGCAGGGACACTTGAGCTTGTGATCATTTATGGGAATCGGGTCTGGCAATCTCAGGCTCTCCCAAAAGACTTCGATTTAAGCAAGGCAACTGTTGTGTCTTTCGAGGCAAAACGGGTACGCTTTTTTGATTTCAACCAGATGGAAGGCGGGTTCTACCTGAGAGGCGAAAATCAAAACTAATCTGCAGCCGAGCTAAGTCACCAAATCGATCACGAGCGAGTGACCGGTAATCCGGACAGAACTCCCAAACCGGGGTAATGTACGGTTTGCCGACAACCCGACCTTGACCATCAATCGAAGGCTCCTTCTGCAGAATAGATGCGTAAATCCGAAGTGCCTAAGGTTCTGAGACTGCCGCCGTCGAGAGCTTCTCATTAAACCCCAACACTGCGGTATTGCCCGAAATCACGTCTTTAGCGGTTGATTCAATGAAGAAGCTGTCATTCTTCAGCGCCCACTCGCCACAAGTGACCTCTACACGCAGTTTCTGTCCGTCTTTGGGGAGCGAACTTTTGACCCAACGCGACTCGACCCGCAGCAGAACCCGAATGGATTGCCGCGGCTCAAGGCCCACAAGTGAATGCGGCACTGCATGCGAACCTACAGTTACACCCACAACATTCGGCAGCCTGCTTTCGGAACCCACTGGACGAACGGTAAAAGAAAGTTCCCGACGAAAGCTTCCAGGTGTGCGCTGAACATCCGAAACCTGGCGAGAGATGGGAAGCTCGACTGCGACTTGGCCTGCGTTCTCAATCTTTACTTGAAGGATAAAGTCACCCGACTTCTCGATTGAGGCTCGAACAATTTCAACGCGTAGTGGCATTTCATATTTGTGCTCATCCACCTGCTGTCCCCCGGCTGCACTCACGCCGAACCCGGGGACCCCAAGGCCCTCCTGGCCCCGCCTCTGCGGAGTTGTCAGGTCAACTAGCAACCCAACTTTCTTTGCTTCCGTGGGAATCGAGAAGAGTAATGCCGCAACGAGAAGCAGGGATGATCC
>Ga0070730_10000936_pt1 | contig 30119 bp, 28 predicted proteins | sample Coa_R1_3_FD_66447 | JGI IMG/M metagenome (GOLD analysis project Ga0070730, IMG submission 66447) | Surface soil microbial communities from Centralia Pennsylvania, which are recovering from an underground coalmine fire - Coalmine... | ecosystem: Environmental > Terrestrial > Soil > Unclassified ... | reverse complement strand
AGAAGTCCGTTATCCCAAGGGAACCTGCCTCGCTACCGGCAAGAAAACTTTACCAATGTCACCGGGGCGTGCTACTTTCGAGGTTCTCCATGAGTTGCCGCTATCGTTGGTTTACCATTGCCGTCGCTTCCTGTCAGCTTATTTTTGCATTTTTACTATTAACTAATAGGTTACGAGCTCGGGAGCCTATGCCAGCCATTGCCTCTGCCGACGCCTCCGGCACGCCGCCGGTGTCCTACTCTAAAGGGCCAGGCGAAGAAGCCACCATTCGCGCCATCCATCAGGAAAAGCACGGCGACATATGGACCCTGCGCGAAGACGCCGAGATTGACTATAAGGACCTGGTCCTGCACGCCGATCAGATAACGTATAACGACGCTACCGGCGATGCGGTGGCAACCGGGCACGTCACGCTGGATGGAGGCGCCTATAGCGAACATATTGAGGGATCGGTGGCCGAATACAATGTCCGCACCGAGACGGGAAAACTTTATGACGCTGCGGGAACGACCGGCATTCGTATTCAAGGAAAGAATGTCACCCTCATTACTTCCAACCCTTTCGCCTTTACGGGGAAAGTTGTAGAGAAAGTCGGGCCTGAGCGTTATGTCATCCATAGTGGCACTGTAACTTCATGCGAACTGCCCAAGCCCAAGTGGACTTATTCCGCTTCCTACATTGTGGTGGATGTGGGAGAGACGGCAAAAATCTATAACAGCGTTTTTAAAGTTAAAGGCGTACCAATCTTCTATTTTCCCTTCGCCCGCCATCCCGTAGAAAAACTGCCGCGGCAGAGCGGATTTCTGACGCCGATGTTTGGCACCTCCAACCGCAAGGGCATTATCTTCGGCGACTCTTTTTACTGGGCCATCAATCGCAGCATGGATGCCACCCTGGGAGCCGAATACTGGTCGGCGCGAGGATGGTCACAACGAGGCCAGTTCCGCGCTACTCCGACTAACACAAGCTATCTTGACGTGAGTTATTTTGGCGTCACTGATCGCAAGCAGCGTCCGACGGACCTGAGCGGGCAAGACATTCACCTGAACGGCAGCGTCATCTTTCCCCATGATGTGCGTGGCGTGGCCTCGGTGAACTACTTGAGCACGTTCGCATTCCGCCTGAGTTTTGCCGAGACTTATTATCAGGCCATCAACTCAGAGGTCAACTCTATACTCTTCCTGACGAAGAATTATGATGGCTATTCTCTTAACCTGCTTGCAGAGCGCTACCAGAACTTTCAGAGCGCCACCAAAGGGGACGTGGTCAGCATTCTTCACACCCCAAGCTTTGACACCTCTTCTGTGGACCGCAGCATCGCCGGCTCACGCCTCTTCTGGTCGTACGATGCCACCATGGGAAGCGTTTCGCGGGACGATCCTACCTCCCATTCTGCAGACCTGGTAGGACGCTTCGATCTGCACCCCCATCTGGCATTTTCCCTGGTGGATCACGGCTGGACGTTTCGGCCTGAAATCGCCGTGCGCGATACTTTTTACACCGAGCAGCAGCATGTCATCGGAGGGGTGGCAACTGCCTCGCAGGATTCGATCAATCGCCACGACTTTGAAGGCTCGCTGGAGCTCCGCCCCCCGGCACTGGCGCGCATCTACGAAACCCCGATCTTCGGACACAGCCTGAAGCACACCATTGAGCCTCGCGCCATTTATCGCTACGAATCCGGCATTGGAGAGAACTTCGCCAACATCATTCGTTTTGATGAGCGCGACATCGAAACCAATACCAACGAGGTTGAAGTCGGATTTATCAACCGCCTGTACGCCAAACGCCTGCGGCCCCATTGCGGTGACGAAAAACTAACAGTGGCGACAGACGGGGCAAACCTCTCTGGAAAGGACGCACCGCTGAAGAATTGTTCCAGCGATAATGCGCGAGAGATCGCAAACTGGGAGATTGGACAAAAGTATTATTTCGACCCGACCTTTGGGGGCGCGTTGGTTCCCGGCGTCCGTAACGTATTCAGCGCAACCGTCGACTACGCGGGCATCGCTTTTCTCACCGATCCCCGTAATCTTGCTCCTGTGATCTCCCGGTTGCGTATCTTTCCGAATCTGTCGAGCAATATCGAGTGGCAACTGGCATACGACACCAAAAAGGGCCACATCAGCTCAAGCTACACATTTTTCTACTATTACTTCCACAATTTCTTTATGGGAGCCGGGCAGAGCTTCCTGCAGAGTCCGGGAGAGTTGCTCGTGGCCCAATCTTTGATTGCCCCCTTCCGCTTCAACCAGTACAGCATGTCAGGCGGGTACGGCAATCCGCGAAAAACCGGCTTAACCGCTGCGGCATCGGCTGGGTTCGATGCCCAACAGGGATTTTTGCAAAGCATGACGGTAGAGACAACCTACAATTGGGATTGCTGCGGCATCACCATGGAATATCGCCGGCTGGCGCTCGGCCCACTGCGCAATGAGAACCAATACCGCTTTATGTTTACCATTGCCAATGTCGGAAGCTTTGGAAACCTGCGGCGCCAGGAAAGAGTGTATTGAACCAGCTAGAAGCTCCCGAAAAATCCAAACGGAAAAAATCGCCCACCTCAAATCATGGCCGGATGCCGAGCAGAACCGCGATATAAGTACGAACTCTTTTAAATAGCTCTGCCGGCGCCTTTGAGTGAAACTCCGCCTGGCGGGCTGCCCAATCGAGGCTCTTGACCTGGTCCGCGAGCACAGCGCCTTCAACTTTATCGATCACTGTGGCGATTTCAAAGGGATATCCCTTGCGTACTCTGGTAATAAGGCACACGACGCAAAGACCGCTGGCCCGGTTATACCTGATATCGGTCAGCACCAGAGCGGGGCGTCTTTTCCTATGTTCGCGCCCCCTCTGCGGGTCAAAATCGATCCACGCAATATCGCCGGCCTCAGGAACATAGATTCCTACCATTCCGACGATTCCTTTCCGACCGGTCTCCCCAGGGGAACCTCGGCATGCCGGTTCTCTGGCGTAATTTGAGCAACAAGCTCCGACAAACTTGGAGTTTTAGCGGCTCGAATAATCTCTACTCTCCCCTCTTCGCTGCTGGTCAACGTGACAGAGTCCCCCTCGCTGATGCGGGCATCCTTCGCAATGACCTGCGGAATACGCACCGCCAAACTATTGCCCCACTTCACGATCCGGCTTTTCACGGTTTCGCTCCTTTGTAGATACAAAGTATATACTGATGTAGATACGGGTCTATACTCGGCACTTCGATATTTTCGCGTAGAATCGATATGGCCACACGCTTTGAGACTTCCGATTTTGACTGTCCGTTGCTTCTTCTGTGAATTGGAAATACCCGCTGATGAGCGGCCGCATCTTCCGGGTGTACCATCTTTCCGTGAGATAATTTTGTATACAGTCTTAAGACCAGGTGAATCCCTTGTATTCAATTCTCAAATATCTGACCCTTGCCATCTGCTGCGCGGCCGTATCTCTGGAAGCGCAGACCCCGGCTGCCGGCAATCCAGCGCCGGCGTCTTCGGCCGCCTCTTCTTCCACCTCTCCGATCAATGACCCGGTGCTGAGACAACGCATCGAACAAAACCTGCGGGCACGCTTCAGGATCCCCAGCCAGGTCACACTGGAAATTGGGGAGCGGGTGCCCAGCGAGTTTACCGGCTATGACCAGGTTACGGTCACCTTGGTCAACCAGGGGCACAAGAGTCCGAACACGTTTCTGCTTTCGAAAGACGGCAAGACCCTGGCGCAAATCAACAAGATCGATTTGAGCAGAGACCCGTTCGCGCTCGATAACCGGCCGGCGCGAGGCACCCGGGACGCAAAGGTCAACGTGATTGTTTACGACGACTTTGAATGCCCGTACTGCGCCAAGGGATACCAGATACTCTTTGATGACATTTTCCCGGAATACAAAGACAAGATCCTGGTCACGTACAAAGACTTTCCGCTGTATGAGATTCATCCCTGGGCAATCCATGCCGCGGTCAATGCGAATTGCCTCGGGGCCCAGAGTACCGACGCTTACTGGGCCTTCTCTGACTATGTGCACGCCAACCAGGCTCAAATTACCGGCGAGAAGCGCTCAATACCGGATGCCTTCGCCGCGCTCGACAGTTCTGCCCGGGATTACGGCAAGAAAAATAATCTCGACGCGGGGCGCCTGGATGCCTGCATCAAGGCCCAGGATGAGACGGCGGTGCGCGATTCGCTCAAATACGGCGAAGAGGGCCTGGGAGTGGAGGCGACGCCGACGCTCTTCGTGAATGGCACGAAGCTCGACGGAGCTGTGCCTGCCGAAGACATGCGCAGGATCCTGAATGCCGCCTTGCAACAGGCAGGGGTTCCTTTGCCCGCGGCGGAGTTAAAAACAGAGCCGGGAAAGGAAGCCAAAGGCAACGGCCCAGAGGCCAAGCCTGGGCCCAACAGCGCGGCGGGAACCGCGGCCGGCGGAAAACCGGACACCGATAAAAAAGACGATCCGAAACCTGCGCCTGCGGCCGACCCGAAAAAGCAGTAACCGGCAGCGCGGCTATAGCGATTCTGCAATTACTGTATCCGCTACCGTGGAAGAGCATGGGCTTGGTAGCCCATGCCTTCAGGCGTGGGTGAGGAAAGCGAAAGAGTGTGTTGAGTGCTCTTCTGATGATTTTTGGGTTTAGGCCGAGTATGAGAACTGAATTTGTGAGACCTGGTAGATGAACAACCCCGAAGGGGTGGCGTATTATAGCCCAGCGCTTCAGCGCTGGGTGTGCGCAAATGATGTTAGTCCCGTAGGGACGACGCCCTTCAAGCTCTCACACGGACTCTTTAGCCAGTGCCGCGCGGATAAACCAATTGTGGAATTGTTCTAGCTGTACTTTCCAGTCAAGTTAGAATGGAGTGGGTCCCTTTCAACAGGCGCATCGCGCAGGAGGTTTGGTTGAAAACACGAATTTTGTTTCGAGCATTTACATGGTCCGCAATAATGCTCATGGCCGTTGCCATTGTCCTGGAAGTGTCGGGCTGCAACGGAGGTTCGCGTGGAAGCGACGTAGTTGCCACGGTGAACGGCAAGAAATTGCTGCAGTCGGACTTGGACAGGTATTACGACCAGCAACTCGCCGGGTCGCAACAGAAACCCGAAGGAGCGCAAGCCGACAGCCTGAAGCTCAACATCGTGAAGTTCATGATTGACCAGGAAGTTGTGCTGCAGCGCGCCGAAAAGCTTGGCCTGCTTGCCTCCGATGAAGAAGTGGAAAGCAAGATCAATGAACTTAAGGCTCCTTACACGGAAGAGGAGTTCCAAAAGAAGCTTAAAGACCAGAACCTGACCCTGGATGAGCTGAAGCGCGAAATACGGCGTCAACTGACGATCGAGAAGGTCTACAACAAGGAAATCAACTCCAAGATCAACATCACCGATGCTGACATCACCAACTACTACAACCAGCATAAATCGGAGTTCAACCTGATTGAACCGCTCTATCACCTTGCCCGCATCTCTGTCTCGGCCGCTCCGGATCCGGGGTTGCACAATCTGAAGAACGACAAGGCCCAGAACGACACGCAGGCAAAGGCCAAGATCCAGCAAATCCTCAATCGGCTGCAGAACGGCGACGATTTTGCCACTCTCGCCTCGAATTACTCCGAGGACCAGGAGACCAGCTCCAACGGCGGCGATATGGGCTTTGTTTCCGAGTCGTCCCTGAAAACCAGCATCGATCCTTCCACCCGTGACGCAGTGAGCAAGCTGGCGCCGGGCCAGATCACCGGAATCATTCAGGTGAGCGATCCCAATACCCACAGGGTCGCCGGCTACCGGATTGTGAAATTAATCGCCAAAGAACCCGCCGGCCAGCGCGACCTGAACGATCCGCGGGTGCAGCAGTCGATTCGCGAGCAAATGCGCCAGACCCGGGAACAACTTTTGCGCACCGCCTATCACGAGGTCATCATTGACCAGGCCAAGATCGACAATTATTTGGCCGATGACATCCTGAAGAAGAACGGGCAGAAGTAAATTTCGAGTTTCAAGTTTCTGGTTTCGAGTTTCAAGTTCCGTGTCATCGCCGTCTGCATCTTGTCATCCTGAGCGCCGTTTTTGGCGCGAAGGATCTTGCGTTTTCTTGTTTGGGCGACGCTGTTATTTTTGGCCAATGACATTCTAAAGAAAAACGGACAGAAGTAGCCACTCCCTGAGTTCGTCCAACGAGGATCATCGTCCGATGTACTTCCAGGTTTTCAGCACTTTCTCTAACACTACACAATCGCTTGGATATCGACTGGCAGCAGAATAAAGGGTCACTTCATACATCACGTCCTTCCCCGGACTAAGCGCCACCATTGACACCATCCTGTAGCGCTCACTCGATTCCTGACACATGTATGTCACGCTAAGGCGAATAGCATTAAGTCCGCCAAGATGAGAATGAATAGTACGCGAAGCTATGATCTTCTTTCCATCCTGACGCAGATAGCTCAGCAAGTCATCTACCCTGTCGCGCGCTCCCTTGTACTCAAGACTGTTAGCCTCCGCGTACACGTTGATGTAGCCTTGCTGTCTATCTCCAAGTATGAGGCCAAACCCGTGGTGATTAGGCTGATCGGCGACATCGTAACCAACAGTGCTTGCGGGAATTACAACAGAATAGCCCCACCACTCGTTGGCATATTTACCATGAAACTCAAGGTATTCTCCCGGAGATCTCTCCAGAAGTTCCTTTGGCGGAAAGTCGCATGCGCGCACCGGTTGAATCGTGCCCACACCAAAGAAGGCTATAATCATGATCTTATGGAACTTGTATGTCTTCATGGTTCGGAAGTACCCCCGTTGTTCAGGAATAATCTGGTCTGCTTTCGACGTCCTTCCAAAACCTCATCTACTTCCCCTAAAAGCTCGGGATAGTCGCGTTGTACTGTTTCACGGGTGATCTGGCGATCTTCTTCCTTTAATCCATGCCTTTTGGCGCGATAATCGCTATTTTTGGTGCAAGATTAATTTCCCGTCTCGCATGAAAATCCAGTGCTCTCTTACTTTAGCCATTAGGCCGCATTGTAACCCTTAAGGGTCTTTTCGGAATGCGCTGATTAGGCGATAGAGCAATTCCATCAGCTTTACCACAATTTCCAAAAAGGCCATCCGCGCGCGCTGGAGCAGCGTCGGCACTGGGGTTTCCTCTCTTTGTTCGTGTGACCGATAAGTCACATGTGACCGAAAGAATACACCGATTCTGGAAGCATGGCAAACGATGTTTGTATGCGCTTCGGAAGGCGGTTACGGCGGTTACGGTTGAAAAATGGAATGAAACAGATTGATCTGGCCGTGCATACCGGCATGGCCCGATCTTATATTTCCAAAATCGAAAATGGCCACAAAGAACCCTGCTTGCGGACTCTCGAAGTGCTGGCTCTGGCTTTTGATATGTCGCTAGCGCAGCTATTTAAGAGTGTGTAATCGCTGAGCAAAAAGGAAAGCGGGGCATGTTTCCTATTGTGTTCCTGATTCCCCTGAATTGTGTGTCATCATTGTTCAAGAGGCTGCGGAAATCCCTTCAAATGGGAAGACCGCCATTAGAGCACGAGTTTACTCATCACTCGAAAGCGTTCTTCCGCAACTCTGTCAAGACGTGTGTCAGGCATCCCAGGATGCAGGGCGAGGGCGCCGGGGTTAGCTGCGGGAGTCTTGATAAAAGCCAAAAGCCCCAAAGCTCTTTGAAAATTTATAACAAGAATGCTCAATTCCCTGCTGCTCGTAATGCTCACCAGAGAGTTACAGTGAATGGGGTCTGCAGGAAAGAGCAGATGTCCTGGCCTGACCCTAATTTACCATTCCAAAAGTATCCCAATCAAAGCTGTATGTTATTGATTTTTATGGTTTTGCATCTCTGACCCTTGCTGAGCAAGGGGTGGGGATGGTAGTTACTGATGTGACAACCAAAGAGCGAATTGCTGCAACTTGAAACTCGAAACCTGAAACTCGAAACTATTCCACAATTGCCAGCACATCGCCGGCGTTGGCGGCGGCGCCCTTCTGGACCATGACTCTGCGCACCACACCTTTTTTCATGGACTTCAGCTCGTTTTGCATCTTCATGGCCTCAATCACCATGATGCCCTGGCCATGTTCCACCGCATCGCCTTCAGCCGCCAGAATGCGGACAATTTTACCGGGCATGGGGGCGGTTATCTTTTGCGGTCCATTGTGATCGCCGGCTGCGGCGCGGCCCGCTCGCAGCGAACGTGCATCGCAGACCTCAGCCGCATAGCGATGGGCGCCGACCGCCACCACCAGTCCTTCCCGCCTGGTTTCTTCCTTGATTTCATACGAACTGCCATCGAGCAAAAGCGAGAGCACGCCGGGTTGCGTTTCCCGCGCATCAAGCTCGAACTCCCAGGTCTCGGCCAGGCTGTTTTCGCGCAGGCGTCCGCGCCAGCAGCCTTCGCGCTCACCCCGGGTTAGCTGCACCTGGTATGAGCGCCCTCCGATTTTGATTTGATAAGTCATTTACCAACTTCGCGGCGCCATGCCCTTGCGTAGAGACGTAGCTTGCTACATCTCCGCCAATTGCCTGCAAGATTCCTTTTCATTAGAGCAGTTTCGCAATTGGTAAGAGTTACAAACCTCAGGGGCTTTAAAGCCCGTCACATTCCTGAACGACTTACGGCACGAGTAAACTCGTGCCCTGATACATGTCTTCACGCACGAGGACTTTTTCCGCAAACTCTCACGGCTAGCGCATGCCCTCACGGCGGGCTATCGTCTTCCATGCTGAAGCAGTTTGCCCGTTGGCAGGCGCAGTTCCATTTGCGTTTGCGCCGTTATTCGCGGTTGCAGCCAGGAGCGCCGCGGCAATGGCGGCAACTCTTTGCCGTTTCATCTCCTCTTTCTCATCAGGCGCAGGTGGCGCTTGCGCCAGCATCTGGTCGAGATAGGCGGTATGGATCTCCGCTTTGCGAAAGCCCGGGTCGCGCAGAATTTTCCGAAAAAGAGCCAGATTGGTTTTGATGCCGCCAATGAAGTATTCGTCCAGGGCCCGCTCCATGCGGGCGATGGCCTGCTTGCGGGTGCGCGCCCAGACAATGAGTTTAGAGAGCAGCGGGTCATACTCCAGCGGCACCTGCCAACCCTCATAGACTCCGCTGTCTTCGCGCACGCCCGGCCCGGCCGGCGTAATCAGCCGGGTTATCTTCCCCGGTGAAGGGAAGAAATTATTTTCCGGGTCTTCCGCATACAAGCGGCATTCAATGGCGTGTCCGCGCGGGTGAATATTCTCCTGGGCAAAGGGCAGGGGCTTGCCGGCGGCAATATTGATTTGAAGCTGCACCAAGTCAAGCCCAGTCACCAGCTCGGTCACAGGATGCTCAACCTGCAGGCGAGTGTTCATCTCCAAAAAATAAAAGTTCTTTCTTGCATCTACCAGGAACTCGACTGTACCCGCATTGGTATAACCGGCGGCCTGGGCCACGCGTACTGCCGCCTCACCCATGCGGCGCCGCAAGTCAGGCTCAACCACCGCGGAGGGGGCCTCTTCCACGACCTTCTGGTGCCGCCGCTGAAGAGAACACTCTCGTTCGCCCAGATAAACGCAATGGCCATGCTCGTCGGCAAGAATCTGGATCTCAATGTGCCTCGGGTCCATAATCAATTTCTCGATATAGACTTCGGCGCTGCCAAAAGCCCGCAAGGCCTCACTCGATGCGGCCTCAAAGGCGGACTGCAGCTCTCTGGGGTCGCGCACCAGCCGCATGCCCTTGCCTCCGCCTCCGGCCACTGCTTTCAACATGATGGGATAGCCCACCTCTCGGGCCACTCGAATCGCCTCGTCCCGCGACAAAGCGTGGGTTGAACCGGGAACCAGGGGAGCGCCGGCGGCCTGCATGGTGCGCCGCCCGCTGGTCTTGGAGCCCATCATCTCCATGGCTTCAGCCCGCGGCCCAATAAACTTTATGCCCGCCCCGGCACAGGCCCGGGCAAACTGCGCATTTTCTGAAAGAAACCCGTAGCCGGGGTGGATTGCATCGGCCCCGCACCGGCTCGCCGCCTGCAGCAGCGCATCAATCGAGAGATAAGACTCCGTAACTGCTGCCGGACCGATGCAATAAGCCTCATCAGCTTTCTGCACATGCAGGGCTGCACGATCGGCCTCAGAATAGACGGCAACCGCGCCTACACCCATCTCGCGGCAGGCGCGAATGATGCGCACTGCGATTTCTCCACGATTTGCAATCAGGATTTTTTTGAACACAACCGGTGCAGCTTCCAGCCGAGCAAGGGACAGAAGTATGAAGGACTTATTCTACTACTTCCCGCTGTGAAGCAGAGACGCGGAGAATTCACGGCAGACCGGGACAGGTTGCGTGATTGGGGCATTGAGGCATTGAAGATAAAAAAAGGGCCTGACGGCCCTTGGAAACAATGTCCTTGGAGAGAGCTACTTATTCTCATCCATGGTAATACCGCTGGTTTTTTTGCTCTCAGCTTCTGCTTTGGCGCGCTTGATGTCCATGGCCTGTTCCACGAACTGATCGGCCTGCTTCAGGTCTTCGGCGCGCAGCATTGGGTCTCCGCATTCGATGTCTGCCTTTTGCCGGTACATCAGGTTGAGATAGGCCACAGCGTCATCGTAATCTTGGCGGAGTTTGATGGCTTGGCCGAGCATATCAATGCCCTCTTTGACCGTGGCGTCATTTTTGGTGCGGAGCTCTTCGCAGGCTTTCTGGTCCTTGATGGGCTCATCAGGCTTTAGACTCATGCTGGTTCGCATTGCCTGGTTGGGAGCATAGGTCTGCGTCCAGTCAATGACGCCAATCGAATAATAAGCCTCAGGGTCGGTGGGGTCCTGCTCCAGCACTTTTCGCTGATATTGCTTGGCCTGGTCGAACTTCTTCATATTGAAGTAGAGCGACGCAATGCCTTTGAGCGCGGTAATGCCATTGGTTTTGTTGGGCTGGCTCTCCAGCACTTTTTGATATTGCTCAATGGCCTGCTCAGCGCTGTGGTTGTTCTCAGGTGTATCTACCCCCGGCACATACTGGCCAAAGTAAGCGGTTGCCAGATAAAGGCGGGCCACGCCCAGATCTGGATCCAAGGCAACGGAATTCTTGAAGTGTTCAATGGCCTCTTCAAAGCGGCCGCCCTTGTACGCTTGTACGCCTTTGTTCAACTGATCGCGGGCTCGCAGCTTGTCGCAACCCGTGGCCGAGAGCACTATGCATGCCAGCAGCCCGACCAACATAGCTCGCAGACCCAATTTCATCGCGTTCCTCATCGTTTCCCCTTTGATATTAGGGTTCGCCACCCCTCGCCTTCACTTAGGGTGCTGCGCCCTCGCGTCCGGCGCGCGCGCAAACGGCGCTCGTCTTCCGCTTCACGCTATCCTTTCAAAAACCTATTCGCCCGCTTCGATCTTGGCGGTAATCAGCCCGACTTTATCCACTCCGACGCCATGGGCGATATCAATGACCTGCGCGACGTACTGAAAATCCACATCTTTGTCGCCCTTGACGAACATGATGCGCTCGGCGCGGGTCTTATAGATATTATTCAACGTGTCGGAGAGCCCGTCCCATGTGGCCGGCTCCTGATTGATCTTCAGATCCGGACGGTTGCCGCTGCCCTGCAACACCTGCACCACGATGGTGCGGTCATTTGGCTCCTGTTGCTTTTCCTTGTCTTTTGGAGGCTGCGGAACCAGGGCATCCAAACCTTTGGGGGTCAGCGGGGTGATGACCATGAAAATGATCAGCAGCACCAGCAATACGTCAATCAGCGGGGTCACATTAATATCGGCGGAGGGGCCACCCTTTCCGCCTACTGCCATTGCCATAACAAGTTCTCCTTCTTAACGTCCTGCCCACCCGGCGAAGCCTGGATGGGGCACTCAAATCTCTTTATGAGCGTCCGCATGTGGGGGCGGCGGAATCATGCGCCGGGCCTGCTCTGTAAGCAGTCCGACCTCGTCAACGCTCGCCGACCGAATGTTATCCACCACTTCTACAATCACGCCATACTTGGCATGAGCATCGGCTTTCACAAATACGTGCTTGTCGAACCTTCGATCCAGCTTGTCCTTAACTTTGGCCGCAAGCTCATCAACTGCGATGCGGTCATTGCCCAGATAAACTCTTCCGTCGCGGCTCACACCCACAATAATCGAATCGTCTTTACCGGCATCGGGCATGGTAACAGGATTATTGCTCTTTGCCATCTCCACCCAGTGGCCAGGCTGCTGCATCAGGGGGGTTACCACCATAAAGATGATGAGTAACACCAGCATGACATCTACCATCGGGGTCACGTTAATGTCAGATGTGACCTTGCTGCCTTCGTTTCTCTCTGCCATCGCCATAGCTATTTAGACACCGCAAGTTAGCTGGACGGCGGCGTTTTCTTATTGGCGTCAGGCGGAGGCGGCGGGGTCGTGGACTTCTTTTCCTCGGTCAACAGTCCGAGTTGGTCCACGCCTGCGGAGCGGACGTTATCCACCACATCCACAACTGCGCCGTACTTGGCATGGGCGTCAGCCTTCACAAAGACCTTCTTGTCCGTCTTGCGCTCGAGTTTGTCTTTCACCAGGTTCGTGATCTGATCTGCCGGCACCATGTCGCTGCCAAGGTAGACCCTGCCATCGCGGGTGACCGCCACGATGACCGCATCTTCTTTATCGGCATCGTTCATGGCAACCGGGTTATCGGTCTTAGCCATATCCACGCTGGCGCCTTTCTGCAACATGGGGGTCACCACCATGAAAATGATCAGCAGCACTAACATCACGTCCACCATGGGGGTTACGTTAATGTTGGAGTTGACCTTGCTGCCTTCGTCTCTTTTTGCAATTCCCATAAGCTTTTAATCCTGCCTGTGACCCTTGTCTCGAACTGGCAATCGGGCCCAGGTTGTAACGACCCAGGCCCGCGAGGAGGTCAGATCTAAGTTTTGTGTTTCCTAACGGTCCACAACGCCACTGGCGCTGCAGGAATGCGCTCTCTCCCGCTTCCGCGGGATTACTAGCGCGAATTTACTTGCGCATTTTGCCGCTGCGCTTCAGGAAATAATCAATCAATTCGCTGGAGCTGTTGTCCATCTCGACGTCAAAGGCTTCGACCTTGTTGGTGAAGTAGTTGAACATCCAGACGGCGGGGATGGCCACGAACAACCCGATGGCCGTTGTCACCAGGGCTTCTGCGATACCGCCAGCCACAGCCGCCAGACCGGTGGCGTGCTGGTTCGAAATTCCGATAAACGCGTTCAGAATGCCGGCCACGGTCCCCAGCAATCCCACGAAGGGGGCGGTGGAGCCGATGGTGGCCAACCCACCCAAACCGCGCTTCAGCTCGGCATGCACAATGGCTTCTGCCCGCTCCAGGGCGCGCTTGGAGGCTTCGATTTCCTCGCCCGGAATGTCTGAAGATTCGGTATGCGCCTTGAACTCCTGCAATCCGGCGGTCACAACCTTGGCCAGGTGGCTCTTTTTGTTGCGCTCGGCCACGCGGATGGCCTCGTCAATTTTGCCTTCGCGCAACGCGCCGGCCACGGCCGGGGCGAACGAACGCGACTGCTTGCGGGCAGCGCTGAAAGCAAAAGCGCGGTCAATCATCACACCAATTGAAATTGCCGACATGGCAAACAATATGATGACGATGATGCGGGCAAACCAGCCCATGGCATTCCATAGCGCGATAGGGTTGTCAAACCCTGCGGCTTGGCCCTCCTGCTGGAATATCCACATGCCGAAAGCGGCAGTATGGGTGAACAGCAAACTTGCAACGTTAGCGAAAAACATAGCTTATGATCCTTTCCTCCTCGGAGGTTCGAACTATTGAAATTAAAACTGTATTACTCAGGCATGCCAGACTTCCCTTATTCCAATTCTTTTGGGAGGGTCAACCGGATACCCTGCGTCAACCAGCCGCTCCTGAGTACGTGTGCAGTAACGAGAGCTGCTCAGGATAGATGCAAATCAGGGCAGATGCGGCTTCACCCTTCCGCCTGAAACTTCTAATTTTTTCTATGCCCCGCCTGTAAGGTTAAAGTTGACGGTAACCGTCGTCTCTACCTCTACCGGCTCGCCATTCAAGATATAGGGCTTATATTTCCATTGCTTTACCGCGTCCAAAGCTCCCTGCACCAGCATGGGGTGTCCGCTGATCACGTTCAGGTTCTCCACGTTGCCCTGCTTGCTGATAATGGCATGCAAGATCACCGTGCCCTGAATACGAGCCGTCTTGGCCAATGGTGGATACAGAGGCACCACCTTATGAATCAGGTTGCCTTCGACCACGCCTCCCGAAATGCGCACGCGGTTCAATGTAACCTTGGGAACGCTCCCCGTGCCACCCAAAAGGCTGCCGATAACTCCGCCCATGCTTCCACCCGGAACTCCGCCGGCAACTCCACCGGGGATGCCGGCCGTCTCGGCAGGCGGGGCTTCTTCTTCTTTCACAATCTTGATTTTTTCGGGAATCTTAGTGGGGGTGCGCAGAGCGCCATTTTCGAGTTCGGTCTCGATTTTTGCCACTTTTACCACCGCTACCGGCGGGGGCGGGGGCGGGGGTGGCGGCGGCGCCACCAGAAATGTCGTAATCAACGTCTTGGGCAGCACTTCTGGATAAAGCAATGGAACCAGACAAAAGATTCCAATCACTACGACCAGAAAGCTGGTGGCGATGGTGGTCGTCAAACCACGTTTCGTCTTTATTCTGCCCGACGATTCAATCAGGCTGTCCTCAAACATAACTTCATCTCCCGGAAATGGGTCAACAGAGCTTCTGTCTGTTTATTTAGTCTTCACCAATACCTTTAGACACCGGATACACCCCAAAAAGTTCCCAGTTTTTCTGCCAAAATATCCGGCGAAATTGCACCAAAAATGATGCAACTACGCCTTCGCCCTGACCTTCTCTTTGCGCCCTGAATCAATGGCCACCGGGGAGCGCCGGTCAGAGCGGCTGCTGCGCCACTCCTGATAGGCCACCAGCATGGGCGCGGCAATTGCAATCGAGGAGTAGGTACCAATCACGATGCCTACCACCAGCGCAAAGGAAAAACCCTTAAGTACTTCGCCTCCAAATAGATACAACGAAAGCACCGTCAAGAACGTGAGCCCGGAAGTCAGAATGGTTCGGCTCAGAGTCTGATTGATGCTCTTGTTAACGATCTCTGCCAGGCTTTCGCGCCGCAGCAGCTTCACATTTTCACGAATACGGTCAAAGACCACAATCGTGTCATTCATGGAGTAGCCAACCAGCGTTAGGATGGCGGCAATAACCGTAAGGCTTATCTCTTGATTCGTCAAGGAGAAAGCTCCGATGGTAATCAGAGTGTCATGGAAGACGGCCACCACCGCGGCTACGCCGTAAATCATCTCGAAGCGGAACCACAGATACACCAACATGCCTGCCAGCGAATACAGGATGGCCAGTATGGCCTGTTTGCGAAGCTGGGCGCCCACTTGCGGCCCCACAATTTGCACGCTGCGCACCCCAAAATTCGAGAGGAAGAAGTCATTCTGCAAAGCGCTCACGACCTCAGGGGAGGTCACGCTCTTGAGTTCGTCGAAGCTGCCGAGCACGCCGCCTTTGACCTTATCGCGGTAATCCACAATTTTCTGCGCCTCAGCCTGATAGCGCCCGCCGACATTCACTCCGATATGCAACGGATCGCGCTGTACCAGAGTGTCTTGGATAGCCGGCACGTTGGTATTGTTGAGGTCCTGCTTCCCCTCCGGAGCATTCGAGCTCAGCGCCTTGATGATCTGGTTTTTACCCTCATCGAGAGAAGCTTCACTGGTCTCTTTCTGCTCCAGGGCAATCAGGACTTCGTTGTTTGTGGCAGCGCCAAGCGGCTGAAGCTTCGGCTTGTGCAACCCAGAGCGGTCCAGTTCGCTGCGGAGGGCGTCAAAGTTGGGCGTGCTGGCAAATTTTACGTCGACCAGGGTTCCGCCTTCAAAATCCACCCCGCGGGGAATGCCATGCCAGAAGAATATGGAGAGGAGGCCGGCGACGCTGAAGATCAGCGAAAAGGCCAGGAAGTACCATTTCTTGCCGAGAAAATCGATGTTCGTATTCTTAAAAAATTCCACTTGATTAAACCTTCTTTGGACTTTGGTCGTTGGCTGCTGAATCGTTATCCGATTCTCATCAGACCGTTTTCCTCAAATTACTCAATTACCCGATTACCCAATTCCTCAATCGTCTTAAATACTCAATGCATGGGTCCGCTGTTTACGCTGCAAGACGGCGTCAAAGATCACCCGCGAGACAAAGACGGCGGTGAAAAGGTTGGCCAGCAGACCGCAGATCAACGTGATCGCAAATCCGCGCACCGGGCCTGTGCCAAAAATGATCAGGATGAAGGCGGAAACGATCGTGGTCACGTGCGTGTCAATGATCGTGATCCAGGCTTTGCCGAAGCCCTGATCAACCGCCGCCCCGGGGCTCTTACCGTTGCGCAGCTCTTCACGAATGCGTTCGAAGATGAGCACGTTGGAATCCACGCCCATACCGATGGTAAGGATGACACCCGCAATGCCGGGCAACGTCAGGGTTGCGCCACTGAAGCCCAGGAACCCAAGCAAAATAACCAGGTTCAGAACCAGGGCCAGGTCGGCGTTAATTCCGGCAAACCGATAATAAAAGAGCATGAAAAGCATTACCACAGTCATGCCAACGACGGCCGCGGTCACGCCCTGGCGTATCGAATCTATGCCTAGCGAGGGGCCAACGCTGCTCTCTTCCAAAATCTTGATTCCCGCCGGCAGCGCACCGGACCTAAGCTTGATGCTCAGGTCTTTGGCGCTCTGCTGGGTGAAGCCGCCCTCAATGATTCCCTGATCGTCAATTTCCTGCTTGATGGTGGCGAACTCGACCACCCTATTATCGAGCACGATGGCCAGGTAGTCGCCGACATGGGCGCGGGTGAAATCGCCGAAGCGATTGCCACCGTCACTATACAGAGAAAAACTTACAATCGGCGCGCCGGTGTCGCCTTTGGTCGTGGGCTCGGCGTCGCGAATATCGCGCCCGGTAACCACCGAACTGCGGCTCAACACATAGACCTCGTCTTTGGGCGCCGTGTCGCGCGAACCTATGCTGCTACCGTGCATCAGAACTGCATTGGGGGGGAGCATTCCCTGGTGCGCATCCAGGGCTTCCCGCTCCGAGCCAAAAACCCGCTGGTCAATCGCCCCGCGGACCTCGAGCATGGCCGTGGAAGAAATAATGCCGATGGCGCGGTCCGGATCTACGCCGGGAAGCTGGACCAGAATCTGATAATTCCCCAGCCCGTGTTCTTCGATCAGCGGCTCGCTCACGCCCAGCGCATCAATACGCTGGCGAATGGTCTCGATAGCCTGGGTGACCGCCTGTTGTTTGATTTCATCCGCGCGGGCGGGCTTCAGACTCAGCACATAGCTGTTGTCCGGGCCGGAGCTGACGTCATATTGCTGCTGGTAGGCGGCTGTATCCAAGACATTGTTGCGAAGATTGGCGATGGCATCGGGAGGAACGCCTTTGATTACGATCTGCTCGGGATGGTTAGCCGGATCGGGCTTATAGATATCGCCGTAAGAAATTTTGTTTTTGTTGAGCAGATCTTTAAGACGCTCGATGGCGATATCGGAATCGGCGTTCACCGCATCGTTCACCTGCACCTGAAGGATCAGGTGGGTGCCGCCTTTAAGGTCCAGGCCGAGATGGATGCGCTGCAGGAGCGCGTCTTTTAATCCTTCGCCATTCCATTTCTGCGGGATGCCGAAGATTCCGTAAACAAAAATGACCAGAATCGCGATAATGAAAACTGTCTTGCCTAGTAAATTCTTTTGCATGTTGTTACCGTCTAGAAACTTTAAATTTATTTCTTCTCACTGTCTTCCGCCGCCGCCAGGGAGACCACTGAGCCCTTGGAGACCTCGATTCGCAGATTGTCCGGAGGCACGCGCAGATGCACGGCATCGTCTTTCAGCGCGATCACAGTTCCCCGCAGCCCGCCGCTGGTGATGACCTTGTCGCCGGTCTTCAGACCATCGAGCATGGCCTGCCATTTTTTCTGACGCCGCTGCTGAGGAAGAATCAGGATCAGATAAGCGAACACCAGCATGGCGACTACCGGCAGAAAGGTATAAATACCGGCGCCGCCTCCCGCCTGTAACATTGCGATCATGTGCATGATTTCCATCTATATTTAATTGGATCATTGAATCATCGGGTCATTTCAGAACTCAACAGATCTTCTTCTCCCGTTGATTTCATTCTGCCTGCCTTCATCAGGAACCCACCTGCTCTTCCCTGCAACGCAGCACACGTCTCCAACTCGGGGAAATACCTTTTAGGGTTCTCGAACGGAGTTAAGGACGCCTTCCAGGGAGGAGTTCAGGCCCGAGACTGGAGAGCAGAGTGGAGCACTGAGATATCCCCAAGTAGTATAGAATGCCGCACCCTGCGCATGGTGTCAAGGTAGAAGGCCAGATTGTGAATGCTGTTGAGGGTCATGGCCAGCACCTCTCCATTGGCATAGAGATGACGCAGGTAGGCGCGTGTGTAACGGGCACAAACACGGCATCCGCAATTGGGGTCGAGGGGCGACTGGTCCTGCGCATAACGCGCATTCTTGATGCTGACCTTGCCTTCGGAAGTGTAGAGCAATCCGTGGCGTGCGGCACGTGTGGGCAGCACACAATCCATCATGTCCACTCCCATGAGGGCGTAGCGGACTATCTCCTCCGGAGTGCCCACCCCCATTACATAACGGGGCTTCTCCCTGGGCAGGCAAGGCAGAGTAGAATGCAGCACCTCTTCCGTCAGCGCCCGCGGCTCGCCTACGCTCAGGCCGCCGATGGCGTAGCCGGGAAAATCCATGGCCACGGTGCGCTCGGCTGATTCTTTCCGCAGATCGGGGTACATGCCTCCCTGCATGATGCCGAAGAGAGACTGCGTGCAATTCCCAGCTTTCTGTTCCGAGTTTCGAGTTTCAAGTTTCGAGTTTCGAGCCGTAGCGCCGGCGTCTTCGCCGGCTGTCGTGTGGGCATCCTGCCCACACGCTCTCAGCACTCGCGTTTGAGCGAGATCCCACGGAACCTCATGCTTGTGGGTCTCAAAATGCCGCTTGCTGCGCTCGGCCCAGCGCAAAGTGAGTTCCATGGATTGCTGCGCCCGGCTGCGCTCGGCTGGAAATTCCGTGCATTCATCGAAGGCCATAATAATGTCTGCACCGAGGGAGACTTGGGCCTCCATCGTACTCTCAGGAGTAAACATGTGAGTTGAGCCATCCAGGTGAGAGCGGAACTGCACACCCTCTTCACTTACCTTCCTTAGCTGGCTCAAGCTGAAGACCTGGAATCCGCCGGAATCGGTCAGCAGGGCACGTTCCCACGACATGAACTTGTGCAGTCCGCCAAGCTGGCGCACCTGCGTTGCCCCCGGACGAAGATAAAGATGGTAAGTATTGCCCAGGAGAATTTCGACGCCCATCTCTTCCAGAATTTCCTGCGGCACTCCTTTGACCGAACCCAGCGTGCCGCAGGGCATGAAAACCGGGGTTTCTACCTCGCCGTGGGGAGTGATGATCCTACCGGCGCGCGCTTCGCCGCAGGTGGCTTCGATTTGAAATGAGAGCGGCATGCTCTCAACGATTCTATCCTGTGCTCGAAGCCTGAGACTCGAAACTTGAAATCGTGTAGGTTGATGTAGGTGTGCTGAGTCTTCGGGCCAGATGCGAAGCGCTGGCTCTTGGGCTAATGCTTTCTCCCCGCGCTGGGCTGGGGTCCATTGATTCGTCCGAAACCAGTATCCCGGTCCTTTGCCATGTCGTTTCTCTGATCGGAGCCTTCTGATTGTGGCTGCGGCCCTTGGATCGGGTGCGCAGGTTCAGGGGCTGAATCTTCTCCCACGCGGCTCGAAGAACCCGCTTTAATGAGGATCGGGGCGCCAATACCCTTCACATTCGTGAGCTCGACCACACCTTCCTCAACTTCAACTTTGGTGACACCGTGCCGGTCTACATCAACCGTAAAACGAGTTCCACGCACTGAAATCACGGCGCTGGGAGTGCCAATCTGAAACGGTGGTGATCCACTGATGCGTTTCTGTACCTCCAGCTTTATCCGCCCTAGCCACAACTGCAAACGCTGCCAGTTCGTTGCCGAGGGCTCTTTCAACACCAGGCGGGTATGCGGATGCACCACTACATCTCCATCTTTAAGTTGCAACAAAAGCTGCCCGTTTTCAGTAGTAATGGTGCTTTCAGCCGGCAGAACCTGGCGTTGAGCTGCGACCGAGAGGCCTTGGCCAGGAAGCTGTATCTCTACTTTGCCCTTGATATCAACGATGGTCGCACCTGCAAATGGGACACTCGAAGGCGAAGCCGGCGCCATATTCTGTTGTGCGGCCGCGGACAATGCACAGGCGAAGAACCAGGACGCCACGCGGAACCCAACTTGCTTGCGAATTTGCCAGAAGTTCATACAACTACCCTCGGAGCAATATTGAGTTCACGTACATCTTTAAAGTGTTGTTGTGCGATTCGCTTCATAACAGCGAGTCTCAGATTCCGTACTGGTACTGAATCCGTTTGCTGCGATCTGGTAATACGGCTCAATACATACCCGAGAACGAGCTCCAAGCCCGTACGTTGCGCCTTCTTCTTGAGTCTAAAGACCGCAATCAAGGCTCCAAACATCCAACCCCTTTAGAATGTGTTTTCTGAGAGGTCTCAACATTTGACACATGCGTATCCTAATAACTCATCTAACTCACCCCTTGTGTCGCATCACTCCACAATTTGGGACAGCCGAAATCCTGGATCGGGGGCTCAACCTATTTGCCTTTCAACCCTGTCAGCCGCTGCCACATCGAAGTAGTAATGGCGCTCAATCCTGACAATCTGAAAACACCACTGCGCAAGTTGCGAAAAATGTTAAAAGCATTTCCGCGGAGCCCCTCTCCGGGAATGGTTCATGACCTGCGCACGCGGCGTATCGAGGCTATGCTGCGGGCTTTGAGGCTTGACACGAAACCGAATGAGCAGAAGCTGCTGAAGACAGTCAAGCCTATCCGCCGAAGAGCCGGCAAAGTGCGCGACATGGACGTGCTGACCGGCCTGGCCACCAAGCTGCAGCCCGATGGCGAGGCGGAGTGCCTCGTAGCTTTGCTCGAACATCTTGGGGCCGAGCGTGACCAGTTCTCCCGCAAGCTTAGCCGCCGTGTGCGCCAGGATGGCCCGCCATCCGTCGCCGCCTGAAACGCTCTTCGAGGTTTGTCGGCAAAGTGTTTGACCGGGCAAAGAAGCCGGGTCAACAGCCGGATAAGGCAAGCGAATGGTCGGCTGATGCCGCGGCACTGGCGCTTGAACTCTCCAGCGAGTTGGCGCAATGGCCGCGCCTGGATGCCCGCAATTTGCATCCTTACCGGTTGAAGGTCAAGGTGCTGCGTTATGTTCTGCAGTTGGCGGAAAACGCCGACGCCGGCTTTGTGAAAATTCTGGGCGAGGTAAAAGACACCATCGGCGAGTGGCACGACTGGCAGGAGTTGGGTGGAATCGCTGAACAGGTGCTGAATCATGGCTCGGGATGCGGCGTGCTGAAGTTGGCCCACTCGACTGCCAAAGCGAAATTCGACTATGCCCTCTCGCTGGCCAACCGTATGCGGCACGAGTATCTGCAGGAACACGATGACAAGCGGCACGCGCGTCCGAAACGAACGCCGGGTACGCATCTGAAACCGACGGTCATTGCCGCTACATCTGCGTTGGTGGCATGATCATGAAGAAAAGACAATCTGAAAATCGCGCCGCAACTTCGGCCGATCCCAACCAGGGCCGCACCATGCAGATGATTGTGGAAATGCCCCGCGCGTGCAGGAACAAATACAAATATGACGAGAAGACTGGAAGGCTCAGGCTCTCGAAGGTGATGCCCGAGGGAATGGTCTTCCCCTATGAGTTCGGATTTATTCCCGGCGCCAGGGCGCAAGATGGAGATCCCCTCGATGTGCTGGTGTTAACCGATGAGCCGACCTTTCCCGGCTGCGAACTCGATTGCCGGCTGAAAGCTGTTCACGACTTTCTTCGATTTCAGATTGAGGACCACCATACCGGAGACTCGATGGATGTAGCATCTCTCTAAGAAGTCGCAACAACGACGGCAAAGTGGATGCAATGATTAACCGCCGGAACAACTGAAGATATTGTCTGGAAGAAGATGAAGTAGCTTGCGCCACGGATTCCCTGCTGCTGCTCACGCCTTTCGTTTGCGTGGTACCGCGCACTTCCGCCGCACCCTTTACAATCAAAGCCGTGAACCTCGACGATACCATCGTCGCCGTTGCCACGCCGCCCGGGCGCGGCGGCATCGGCGTAGTGCGGCTGGCGGGACCCGAAGCGCGTGCCATCGCCGAATCCATGCTGCGGCTTGCTCCTAAAGCCGGGGGGCACGAACTTGCGCCTGGACGCGCCTCGTTTGGCGAGTTGATTGACCCCGCAAGCGGCGAGCGTATTGACGAAGTGGTGGCCATATACTTTGCCAAGCCTCACTCCTACACCACCGATGACATTATCGAAATTTCCGCTCATGGCGCCCCTGTGGTTCTGCAGCATATTGTTGCCATCGCCCTGCGGCACGGCGCGCGGCTCGCCGAGCCGGGAGAATTCACCATGCGCGCCTTCCTGAACGGACGAATTGATCTCACCCAGGCGGAGGCGGTCCGCGACCTCATTGAATCCCAAACTTTGTTTCAGGCAAAAGTTGCGGCCCAGCAGCTTGAGGGTGCGCTCTCCAAACGGCTCAAGCCGATCAAACAAAAATTAGTGGATTTAATCGCTATGCTGGAAGCCGGAGTGGATTTTGCCGAGGATGATGTTTCAGTTTTACCGGGAAAAGAGATTCTCAATCGCATCGCGGCCGTGCGGGCCCCCCTCGACGAGTTGGCCCAATCTTTTGCCTACGGCAAGATTGTTCATGAAGGTTTGACCCTGGCCATTGTGGGGCGTCCGAATGTGGGCAAATCCAGCCTCTTTAACCGGCTGGTCGAGCGGGAGCGCGCCATCGTAACCGCCACGCCCGGCACTACGCGCGACCTGGTAAGCGAAACCGTTGCTATTGGCGGCATTCCTGTGCGTCTGGTTGATACCGCCGGAATTCGCGCCGCTGCCGACGAGGTGGAGAGCATTGGGATTCAAAAGTCATACGAGGCCCTGGCCGACGCCGATTTGGTGCTGGTGGTTCTGGATGCCAGCAGCCGGCAATCTGAAGTCGTGCATGCGGAAGAAGATGCGCTGTTGCAAAGCCGCCTGGAAAACCGCGCCGCGGTTTTCGTGCTGAACAAATCAGATTTGGTGAAGACTCCTCCTGTTGCGCCGACTGCCGGCCATCCCACATTGCACACCTCGGCCCTGACCGGTGAAGGGATCGTCGAATTGCGTGAGGCGATCCTGAAGCAAATTGCGGGCGAGCACGGCGCGCAACAGGAAAGCGGCATGCTGACCAACGTTCGCCATCAAGGCCTGGTGCGTGATTCCCTCTCGGCGCTCGATGCCGCCGCCAGGGCAGCAGGCAACTCTATTCCTCACGAGATGATTCTGCATGATCTTTACAACGCACTGCGTCCCCTGGACGCCATCACTGGGACAACAACGACCGACGACATTCTGAATTTGATCTTCAGCAGTTTTTGTATAGGGAAGTAGCTCTTAGCTTTTAGCTCACCACAGAGACGCAGAGGTACAGAGAATGGAGTCCTTGCGTGATTCATTGAATGTTGGAGAATTCAAGAAAACTGAAATGACCCAATTCCTCTTTGCTTTGTAGTTTAAAGTTTAAGAAGCTACGATGACTACGACAACAAGCTAATAGCTAATAGCTAAAAGCTAAAAGCTTTCTGCCGAACGCTGAGTGCTATTTATTTCGGAAAATATATTTCCGTCGGGTGATCCAGCTCTTTTTCCGGATGCAGCCAGTCTGTGCCTTCGATCGGCGCTGCAATTACGTCCATCATGCCGGTAATATCGGCCAGATCGTCTTTTTCGCGGTCGAAATACACCACCTGTTTTGCCGGGTCGGAGGCGAAGGGATCCAGAAACTTCAGCTTTGTAACTGAAAACTCACGTTGGCCATCGGCGAACTTCAGCTCTTCATAATTCATTCCTACGTAGAGATAGGGGTGCCCTTTCCAAATCAGCATCAGCGGACGGCCCGCCTGCGGCGCCAAAATGAAAGGATCGATTCCCTGCGGCAGTCCAGCAACCGTTGTGGCTTCAAGGCGCACATGACGCCCATCGTCAAGCACGTATTCTCCGTCGATGTATTGAGGCAACGAACTCAGGTCAAAGCTGTCTTTGCAGACCTCGCCGCCATCCGCCTTGATGACCCAGAACTTCTGCTTAAGGTCCACGCCTTGGGTGCGCAGAATGGTTTCCAGGCCCGCGGCCCAGGCCCAGTTCTCGCATTTTTGGCTCGCTGTCGCGCTTGTCAACCCTGCAATATCCACGCTTTGATCGGAATTAAGTTTGACATCGGGCCGCGGCAGTGGAGTTGCCCTATGGTGGAACGTCAGGATGTCCCAAATTAACTTGCCGATCTGAGCCATGACCAACGGGGAAACCGGGATCACGGCAAACGATGGCATGCACAACCCTACCACCATCACTGCGACGGCCAATGGCCGGGTCCAACGGAGACAACGCATGGCGCAACTATAGCGCACTTTGGCAGCAGAGAAAGGGTCATGTACAAAGATTCACAACCCGGATGCTACCTGGCCATGGCCGCCAGGGCCTCACGAAACAGGACTTCAAAAGACTGCTTCTCGCCATTTTTTCCCGAAGAAACCCGGCTCAACGCGCGCTCGGCCTGGGAGCGTGGATATCCCAGGTTGACTAGGGCGGAGATCACGTCTTCTTCGATAGCCGTTGCCGCTGGGACTGCCGGCGGAGCGGCAAATTGATCGAGCTTGTCACGCAGTTCCAGCACCATGCGCTCGCCGGTCTTTTTGCCGATGCCGGGGATGCGAGTCAGCGCAGCCACGTCGTTACTGCGAATAGCCGTGACCACAGCCTCGGCGGACATGCCGCTCAAAATCGTAACCGCCAGCTTGGGGCCGATGCCGCTGACAGCGATTAATTTTTCAAAGAGCTGTTTCTCTTCGCGCTGCAAGAAGCCGAATAACGCCAACGCATCTTCGCGCACGTGAGTGTAAACATAAAGTGCGACCTCCTGATCCAGGCCGGGAAGATGGGAATAAGTTGGGACGCTGATGGCGAGCTCGTATCCCACGCCTCCGGCTTCGACAATGGCGTGGCTGGGAGTTTTGGCAATCAGCTTTCCGCGCAGATGGGCAATCATTGCCGTTTATTTTAGCCGCAGATGAACGCAGATCAACGCACATACGAAATTTTCATTTTGAGGGTGTTTGAAGTGCGTCTCTCTTTGCGCCCCTTCGTCTTCCTTCGTGCCCATTGTAGTTTGCTTTCGTCTTTCTTGGTTTTTACTGCCGTCTGCGGAAGAAGATATTGAATTCGAAGCCCGGATTGGGCGGGAACAGTTCATGGATTTTGCGCAGGCGTTCAGCCAGCGCAGTGGGCGCAAGCAGAGGATATTCACGCTCGCGCAGTTCGTAGTAATCCACGTCAATCAGCAGGGTGAGCATATAAATGGCGATGGCGTCGGAGAAGGTTGCGGCAAAATAGTCGTTCTTTGCCTTTTCCGCTCCTGGCGCGGTCGAGGTTGCCAGCTTGCGGAACTCGCTGGCGTCGAGGCTGGTCTCGCCCCTCGCCTTTTCCTGCACCTGCTTCCAGACCAGGTCGGCGAAGTCCTGCGAGACCCCGGCGCGGTCCACGAAAGCATGGCCCACGTTGATATAAAACTCGAAGGCGACTGAAAATTTGTCGTCCATCAGGCGGGTGGAGATGAAGATGCATTGCGCATCGCCGCTGGCCAGGTTGCGATGGCAAACCGCTTTGTCGCTCAGGGCCACGTCATAGCGCTCGGCGATCAGGGTTTCGTCGCCTTCGCCCACCGTCAGGGGTACGAAGTAATAGGCTTTCTTGTCGAGCGCCGCCGCAACCGTGCGAGGCACGGCTAGAATCATGCGCTCCAGGTCGCTGGGAGCCAGCGCGGTTTCGCCCAGTGAGCTGTAGCAAATTCCATTGGGCGCCTGTGCGACCTGGGCCGTGCGCACCACTTCATCGGCGCGCCGCGTCGGGGTATGGGTCTTGAGTTCGGCAGTCTCGGACATGTACTGTATATTTTAGCTTACTGTTTTTTTCCGCAAAAAGCTGATTTATCGTAAACTTATGGGTTAACCCTAATTCACGGAATCTACATACTTAGCCGGTTGTTGAGGCAAGAAAGGTATTTGAAGATGCGCCGGAAAGATTTGATGAGTTCTTGGGGTCGAATTCTTGCGGGCAGCGCTCCTATGCTGTCGATTGAGATTACCCGCGAGTGCCCACTAAGTTGTCCGGGATGCTACGCTTATGGAGCTGACCATCTTGGGGGAGAAGTAACGCTGACCCAGGTCTCCGATTTCCGCGGAGACCAGCTCGTGGAAGGAGTGGTCGGCCTGGTACGCAAACATAAACCCTTGCACGTCTCCCTCGTAGGGGGCGAGCCGCTGGTGCGGCATCGTGAACTCAGCCGCATTCTGCCGCAATTGAGCGAGATGGGTGTCTATACCCTGATCGTCACCAGCGCGGTCATTCCGATTCCGATGGAATGGATGGAACTCCCCAGGGTCACGGTCGCGGTCTCCGTGGATGGCCTGCCCGAACATCACGACATCCGCCGCAAGCCCGCGACCTACGAACGCATCCTGAAGAACATCGAGGGACGCAGGGTCAATGTTCACTGGACCATCGTGCAGAACAACATGGAGAGGCCCACGTACCGCGAGGAATATGTGCGCTTCTGGAGCTCGCGGCCCGAGATTGACAGGATCTGGGTAAGCACCTATACCCCGCAATTGGGAGAAAAGACGCCGGAGATGCTTACACCGGAGTCACGCCGGCAGTTGAGCGAGGAGCTTGCCGCCCTGAATGTCACCTACAAGAAGCTGCTTTGGAGCCAGCAGCTTTCGGAGGCACTACTCACCCCGCCGCAGGACCCGAATGACTGTATTTTTTCCAGGATGTCAATCAATTACACGGCAGATTTGAACCGGCGCATCGAGCCCTGCATATTCGGCGGCACTCCGGATTGCAGTCAATGCGGCTGCGCCATCAGCATAGGCGCGCACAGGATCGGTGACCACAAGGTCGCCGGCATTCTGCCCGCGCGCTATCTCATGGAAGGGTCGGTCAAGATCGGCAAGCTGGTAGCGCAAATGAACTCCAAATCTCACGAGCTCGTACGCTGGAGCAAACGCCCAGAGGTAAAAGCTACCCCTGACACAAATGGATTGGTAAATATCCAGTGTGAGGAATAAACCCACGGATCCAGGCCGCAAGATTGGCATAGAAAGCTGCATACCTTCGAACGCACCAGCATTGCTGGTGCGTTTTCTTTTTACTTTTAGGTCGTTTTAACTGTTACGGTGCTTATGTTTTCCGCCATTTCTGCTTGCATCTTGTCGTTCTGAGCGCCGTTTTTTGGCGCGAAGAATCTTGCGTTTTTTTGCCTGAACGTACTATTTGTAGGCGCAGAAGAACTATGGCGATTCCACAATTGCTGTGTCCTCTTCCGTGGAAGAGCCGGCCTTCAGGCTGGCGTTGAGGCGCAAAAACAAATGGGCTTCAGAGCGTGTGTGAGAACTAGGTTTTCGTGTCAGATATTGCGATCACAATGCTTGGCAAATGCAATATGTTGTGGTCAACCAAGCCGATTTTTTGGGTTCTCACGCACGCTCTTCAGCCCCGGTGCCGCGCGGGATACACCAATCCTGAAATTGCTCTAAACAATCCTAATCCTGACGTGTTTCTCGCCTATTAAATCTAATAGACGCTCCGCATGATTTTTTGAAAATTGTAGGCGATCTCGCCTGTTTTGCTTATATCTCCCCTCTGAATCAACCACTTAGGCGCAAACACAGTTTGGCATAGATCATGCATTGTGCAGTATTAAGGCTCTGTACCCTCCCTTGAGCAATTGCACTCCAGAGCTGCAACCGATCCTCAACCCGGTAATTCAAAGAGCCGGCAAAACCGGCCCAACAAGATCTGGTCTTTAGGAGAGACTCCAATGTTCACCAACATACGTGTTGTGATCCTGGGTGCTATTTTCGCCTGCCTCGCCGCCTCTGCGGCCTGGGCGCAATCAACCAGCACCATTCAGGGGACAGTGTCCGATTCTTCGGGCGCGGTCCTGGCCAACGCAAGCGTGGTGGTCCAGAACCAAGCGACCGCCGAAGAACGCCCCACCCAAACTGACAGCAACGGCCACTATTCCGTGCCATCGTTGCCCGTAGGCGCCTACAAGATTACGGTGAGGGCGCCAGGCATGCAGACTGCCATCGTGAATAACCTGGTCCTCGAAGTAGCCCGCGCCGTCGAACAGGATTTCAAGCTCAAAATCGCCAGCGTCGAAACTACTATCGAAATTGCCGGCGCCGCCCCGGTAATCGAGGGCACCACGGTCGGCGTGGGACAGGTGGTCAACCAGGACACGGTGCAACAGATTCCGCTGAATGGCCGCCACTTTGTAGATATGGGCCTGCTCGTTGCCGGTTCAGTGACTCCTCCCCAAGTCGGCAATCTGACCGCTCCGTTGCGCGGGCAGGGATCGTTTTCGTTCAATACCGCCGGTTCGCGCGAAGATGCCGTCAACTTCATGATCAACGGCATCAACCTGAATGACATGGCGCAGAACCAGATCACCTTCCAGCCATCCATCAACACCGTGCAGGAGTTCAAGGTTGATAACCAGACCTACAGCGCCGAGTATGGCCGGAACTCCGGGGCGATCGTTAACATCGCCACCCGCTCGGGATCGAATGCCATACACGGAGAAGTCTTTGAGTTTGTGCGCAACCACGCCTTTGACGCCCGTAACTTCTTTAACAAGGAAACCAGCGCAAGCGGCCAGCACCTTCGCCAATCCACCTTTAAGCGTAATAACTTCGGAGCTGCAGTAGGCGGACCGATCTGGAAAGATCATACTTTCTACTTCTTAAGCTATGAAGCCCTGCGGCAACGGCAAGGGGTTGACACCAGCGCCACAGTCTTGTCGCCGACAGATCGCGCAAATGTAACCAGCCCTGTCGTCCAGCAGTTGCTGCAGTTCATCCCTCTGCCGAACTCCGGAGGCAGCTTTATCAGCTCTGCCCTTGCTCCCGTAAATATTGATCAGGGAACCGCGGACGTCAGCCATGACTTCAACAGCAACGACCGCCTTCACGGCTACTACGCACTCCAGCAGGACCTGCGGCAGGAGCCTACCTTGCAGGGCAATAACATTCCCGGTTTTGGCGATACGCGCCAATCACGCCGGCAGATCATGACCCTGAACGAAACCCACGTCTTTTCTCCCCAGTGGGTCAATGAGGGGCGCTTGGGATTTAACCGCATCTTTATTACCTTCGCGCCCAATGTGCAGGTCAATCCAACAACCTTCGGCATCAATGATGGAGTCACCACCGCGATTGGGTTGCCGCAGATTCAGGTGAATCCTCTTGGGCTCAACTTCGGCGGGCCTTCGGGCTTCCCGCAAGGACGTGGCGACTCGACCGCCGTTCTCTCCGATACGGTAAGCTGGCTGCACGGCAACCACAGCATTAAATTTGGAGGCGAGTTCCGCCGCTTCAACGGCAACAGCTTCACCGGCGACACAGCCAGGTTCACCTTCAACAGCCTTGCTAACTTTCAGAACGGCTTGGCTGATGCCTTCGTAGTTACTCCAGGCAATCGCCCCAGCCGCATCGCCCAGAATGCTTTGGGCTTTTTTGTGGTGGATAGCTATAAGGTGCTCCCTTACCTGACACTGGAATTGGGTGCGCGGCTCGATTGGAACATGTCACCGACCGAAGCACGCAACCGCTTTGTGAATTTTGATCCGGCGACGAGCTCACTGGTTCGCGTAGGAACTGGCGTTGGTGATGTTTACAACCAGAATGCCTACCTTCAGCCACGGGTAGGCTTCGCCTGGGACCTGTTCCATGATGGGAAAACTATTCTGCGCTCCGCCTATGGTTATACCGTGGATCAGCCAACCTCAAATCTGGTGACTCCGTTGGCCTCCAACCCGCCGTTT
>Ga0070730_10000935_pt1 | contig 30137 bp, 39 predicted proteins | sample Coa_R1_3_FD_66447 | JGI IMG/M metagenome (GOLD analysis project Ga0070730, IMG submission 66447) | Surface soil microbial communities from Centralia Pennsylvania, which are recovering from an underground coalmine fire - Coalmine... | ecosystem: Environmental > Terrestrial > Soil > Unclassified ... | reverse complement strand
ATCACAACTTTGTCTCACTCCAGGGGTTCACTCCAGTCGAACGCGCCCAGAGCATCCGGTTAACAGCCAGAGGACTAACTTCATCAGAATTTGCCGGAGTTGGTACTAATCGAAGGAAATCAGCAATTTGCGACGAAACCCGACGAATCACTTTCTCCTTCTTTGCTCACCTTTCATTGGCATTTTGCTGCCAATCACCACCATTACTATTGCGTTTTTATGACGGATGGTTGGCTAACTTCCCAGAACCCGGATTTGACGGACAACTTTCGTACAGCGTCATTCCACAAGAAACGTGATACCAACTCCGCTGAGGAACCTGTCGTGCACCTGTGTCATGACCTAGTCCTTCGCCTTCACAATACGAAGTGGCTAGTTCAACTGCAGCAGGCTTCGCAGCTTGGGAACATCGAATCCGACCACGACCTCGCCATCAATCAGCGTCACTGGCGTTGTCATATAGCCCAGCTTTTCCAGTTCAGCGAGAGCCGTTTCGTCGGCAGCAATATTTCGTTCCATGAAGGCGATTTTGTTCTGTGAAAGAAACTCTTTCACCTTGCCGCAGAACATTCAACCGGGCTGGCTGAATACCACAACTTTTTTGTTCATCGCGAATCTCCTTGATCTACCTCAACGCTTCGCGGTACTGCGCTTCGTTCTTTAAACGAGCGAGAACGTGAGCCTCGTGGATCGAAAGCAGGAACGTTCCGGCATGCTTCGCGGTCCAACTCTCGGCGGCCTGACGTGAAGGAAAGAAATGGACGAAATGACAAAATGAAGTCACAACGTTCTTCTGCATCTCTTGACCGTCCGGGACAAGCACAGACATTTGAGCCCCCGCAGGTTCGACTCGCTCCACTTGTTGCAGCGTGATCGTCAGGCGCACAATCCCCGCGTCGTTTGGACTGGCGGATTCGATCTCCGCCGTGTGTCCAACTAACTGGGGTAGGAATAGCGTGTCCCACGCACACCACGCAGAGAGCGTTCGGCCGTTCGTTCTTAGTGTGTGCGGGCTGCTGTACTCTGCTGAAATGGACAGACCCCAGTAGCCAACAATCCTATGCTCCGCGTCCGAGAACACACCGGGCCAGCCGTCCAAAATCTGGTTCACAGTCTCAAGGGAAATCTCGAGCCGCTTCGCTAGCGCCGTGCGCGAAACCGGCTGCCCCTCAGCCAGCAGGCGGTACAGATCCAAGGACAACCGTTGTTCGATTAAGTTGAGACTGGGAAAGCATCTCACGATGCTGCCTGCCAATTCGTCGAGATTCAGTTCTGAAGGTGTAGCCATTGTGTCTTCTTACCTCTGAAGCTTCTACCCTGCGGCCCTGGTCGCTGCGTCTGACCGATTTCGCAGGTGGAGTTGAGCTACCCGCATAACGTTGCCCAAGCAGCATTTGCCCGACGGATTTTTTACTTCGCAAGCGCACTTGCCTGCCGTTACCTCCGCCGCAATCCGATCCGCCACGGTGCAGCGGCCCGTCTCAGCGATTTCATTCTCAATGTCTTTCCGCGTGAAGCCGAAGCAATAGCAAACCGGAATTGGGTCTGACTCCTCTTTGGCGCCAACGCGTATCAGCAAATCTCCGCGCCGGAAGATTGGCGCTTGCGAGTCGAACGCGAAATAGACCACGTCGCAGTCCGCCGTTTCGCAGTGGTAGTACTCGGTGTTTGGCATTCCCAGGGGAAGCTGGCGAGCCAGACTTTGAACCGTAAGCCTGTCCACTTGTTTGGAACGTGCTCCATTTACAGGGCAGGCCGCAACTGGTGGCGCCACAGAGCTATCTTTCACTGAACAGCAATCTGACATGAGAATTCCTCTGTCCCTCTTGCAACCTAGGACTCAGCCCAGGAGCGACTGGTTCTGACTACTTAGCGTTGCTTTCAGCCTGCGAGGGGTAACCCGCATTGGTTGTGGCTTTCACAAGTGCGTCGACGTTCGTTTTTGTATCGTCGAAAGTCACCACGACTTGTTTCTTTTCGTATTGCACGTCGATTTTTGAAACGCCCGAAACCTTTTCGAGAGCCTTCTTTACCGTTATCGGGCAGGCCGCACAGGTCATGCCCGAAACATTCAAGGTTACGGTCTTAGGCGACGCCCAAGCTGGAGCGACCAGCACAAACACGGCAGCAACGGCGACCAGCATTGCTTTCAGATTCTTCATAATGATCCCTTTCTGCATCGAGATTTAGTAGAAAAGCTTGACCACATATGGAAACATCAGCGCAATCAAAACGAGAACTGAAGCTGTCACGAATAGAATTCTGTAAATCCTCCGATTTCGGGGCACCGCGCAAACCTCGCCCGGGTTGCAAATCTGTGCTGGTCGAAAGATGCGTCGACCAGCAAGGAACAGGGCAACAAAAGCGGCGGCGATAAAGAACGGGCGGTACGGTTCAAGCCGTGTGAGGTTTCCGACCCATGCGCCGCTCAATCCCAATGCAACGAGAACCAGAGGTCCGAGGCAGCAGGTTGAGGCTAGAATCGCGGCCAAGCTCCCCACAAAGAGCGCCCCAGATCCACTCCGGTCGCGTGAATTTTCGGCACTTTCAACTCTCATTTACAGCCCCCGGCTTGACCTTGGTTTGTCTCAAAATAGGACAATGCGCATTTTGCTTGCGCAACTCCCTGTCGCAACCGCGTAGAGCCAATCGTAGCTCCTGCTCTAGCTTCTGAAGGCCCGCAAGCTTGCGTCGTACGTCAGAGAGCTTTACCTGCAATCGACGCCGCACGGGCAAGCACGGCTGCAAACGGCTTGCACGTAGATTCAACAAACTTCGAATCTCGCTCAGCTTGAATCCCAAACCCTGTACCCGGCGTATGAAGGCTAGCGTCTCCACGTCGCTCTCGCCGTATTGCCGGAAACCTCCCTCCGTCCTTGGCGGCCGCGGAAGCAACGCATTACGCTCATAGAATCTAATCGCGTCGGGAGTGAGCCCGACCTTCTTCGCTACCCTGCCAATGTGCATCGCCTCGTTCCTCTTCTCGTAATCTACACTCTGGAGTATACTCCAGAGTCAAGCCTTTTCTTTACCGGCTCACGGCGAGCGCACATAATAGGCAATTACTGCGCCGGTCCTTTCAGCCTCCTCAGGCGACTCCACCCCCGGAAGCACTAGATCATGTACGGGACGTCCGAGCCGTGCGTGGGATACGAAAATATCGTGTGCTTGAGATCGGTGGCACGTATCCCGGAACGAATGGCGAGCGCAAAAATGTTGATTATCTCCCCAGCCTCGCCACCCAAAAGGTGCGCCCCAAGGATACGATCCGTCCCTTCTTCGACCATCACCTTGTAACCGGAGCATTTCTCGGCAACGCGCCGAGAGGAATACCAGGTAGAAGTCATCTCTTTCTTGACTCGGAATTTCAGGCCTTGCTCGCGAGCTTCGGTCTCGCTAAGGCCCACGGAAGCTGCCGGAGGAATCGAAAACACCACAGTTGGGATGCCAGTGTAGTTAGGCTTCTGATGATTTCCTTTCAGAATGTTTGACGCGACGATCGCTCCATCGTGACCCGCGACAGACGTAAGAGCTGGACCTCTGCTGGCAGCAGCATCGCCAGCCGCATACACAGCGGGGTTCGAGACGCTTTGCAAGTATTCATTGACCTTCACGCCTTGCTCATCCCACGCGATGCGTGCTACATCGAGATTCATGTCGTCGATTTCAGGTGTGCGACCAGCGGCGTGGACGACCATGTCCGCTTCAAAGGTGCGTTTTTGGCCTGCGGCAGAGGCTTGGACTCTCAAACAGCTAGACCCTTTCACTATCCCTTCCGCCTGTGTCCCTAGCTGGACATTAATACCTAGTTCGCGACTTCTCGCTACAATTTGCTCAACCAAGTCGGGATCAAAAAGCTCAAGCGGCCGCGATCCACGGTGCACAATCGTGACTTCCGAACCCACCCGCGCGGCCACATGAGCAAACTCAAAGGCTATGTAACCGCCGCCGACAAAAAGGATTCGGCGGGGAAGTTCATCGAGCTCCAGGAACTGTTCGCTAGTCGTCAAGAGCTCCTGGCCGGGAATTTTTAGATCGGCTGGCCTCTGGCCCGCCGCGATCGCGACAAAACGGGCCTCCAACACCTCGTTTCCGACCTGAACTGCGTTGGGTCCGACGAAGCGGGCACGGCCATGAAGCGCTACGATGCCCGCCTTCGCAAACATCCCCTCCCGATTCTTAGGAACTGGCTCGGTGAAAGATCGCTTAAAGCGCATCAATTCACGCCAATCAATCGAGAGTTGTTCCGAGTGAATTCCATTGCCCTTCATACGGCGAGCCCAGTCGATCACTTCGGCGGCGCCCACAAGCACCTTTTTCGGGTCGCATCCCCGCAGCGCGCACGTACCCCCGAACGGTCTGGAATCGACGATCGCGACCTGCCATCCTGCCGCTCGACAGCGCGATGCCACCGCCGATGCGCCGGCTCCAGTTCCAATCGCAACAACGTCAAATTGTTTGGCCATTTTTCCTCCTTGGAAGTCAGGCTCGATAGGAGTGAATCGAACTATATTTTCGAAGGCTTAGATATTCTGATTGGTCGATGGACGCAGAAATCTTGCAAAAAACCGAGTGAAAGATCTTTCGTCCGGTCAATTCTTCCTTCAATTGCGAGGCAGCAAGCGTGCTTGACAATCTGCCTCATGGAGGCACACTACCGACCTTATGAACGGAACTTCATATAGCCCGTCCGCCTCTGGATCAGTTAGAGCCGAGAGGCGTAGCCAGCAACCAACTTGAGGCCACGCTGGGGCTCCTCTCCCAACGTACACTCTGGTGCGCAGTCCAGAGTCAAGCTCTCTTTTGCCTTGTAAGCTCTTGGAACGTCCAGCGGAGATCAGAAAATCGAGTAAGTTAATAAGAATCTTGAATCGTTTTGTTGAAACGACTCATCATATCCCCAACGATGGGGTGCCGCTACCAGACTTCCAATAGGTGGCCCGGAGGCCTTGAATTCCGAGTTCGACGGTTTCGTCGGAATTGTCCGCTGACTTGCCAAAATCTGGGCATGCACAAGGTACGCGCATCTTGAATCGCGGCGAAGCCTCATGAATCTTACGAAAGATCGACTGCCCTTAGTCCTGCTTCTGCTCCGGCTGGGGGTTTTCTTTGTCGTAACGCTCTGGACGATGAGCAAGTTCCTTCATCCCACCCAGGCCGTGAGTATCTACGCCGGGTATTACGGCCTGCGCCTAAACAGAACTGCAGTCTACATCCTGGGCACGCTAGAGTTCGTGCTGGCTATGGCATTCCTGACGGGAATACAAAAGCGATTCAGCCGGGCGCTCGTGATGGCCGTGGTCGCTGCTACCGCCATGTCGCCTGGACGGCTCTATCTCCACCCGTACATGGACCACATCTTATTGTTTTTTGCGTTTTGGACTACGCTGGCTGGATGCTTCGCACTTTACTCCCTGCGTGACTACGACATGTTGTGGACCCTCCGCTCCGCGCCTGAGCTACCTGTCTCGGGTGCTGAACGGAACAAACGTTTAGCTCTCGCTCTTCTCTTACTGCGCATTTCGGTCGCCGTCGCGGTCGGCATGTGGTGCGTAGGAAAATTCATCAATCCAACTCAAACCACTAGGATCCTGAGCACCTTCTATTCCATCAGAGGTGTGAGTTTTGCCGCAGCCTACGGCATTGGAATCCTACAAGCGCTATTGGTTGCTATGTTCCTGCTGGGAGTAGTCAAGCGAATAAGCTACGGGCTCGTTCTCATCTCCCACAGTCTGGGAGTCATGGCGCCCGGCTTGCAATACTTGCACCCCTACCAAGGCCACGTTTTGTTGTTCCTGGGAGCCATCCCGATGTGGTCAGTTTGTTTTGCACTCTACTATTTGCGCGATGACGACGTCCTGTTCGTGCTTTCGTCTCAGCAGAAGAACTCAGACAGCCACACGAGGGAGAAATCCGCTGAAACTAACGCCGGCCAGCACCTCACCGGAAGTGTACGGAACTCGACGTTCATTGTGATCGCTGGGTCGTTAGCCCTCGTGCTTTTTTTGGCCCGAGTCTCCGTCAAGAATGCGGACCTCGAACGCCGGCGGGGGCCAGCCATTATCGCCTTCGTCCAGCAACAATTTGCGCCGTCGCCAAAATTGCTAGCAATGCATCCCACAGGCAACTTTGTGTGGATTGCCACGGTAAATGCGGTCGACTGCAAATTCCAGCGGCCCGAAATTACGAACTGCTGGGAAGTCTACTTTGGAGCAAACGTGGAGGGTCCAGACCCCAATGGCCGAAAACCCGGTAAGATCGAAGCCAATTTCATTGTTGACTCAGACGCAATGCAACTCGTGGATACTGGACCGGCTAACGGCATGCTCATCAGGAAAGCACGCTCCCTTGATTAGGGGGCGCAAACTGCGAAGCCGTTAGGCCCTAGGAATCAGCTGCAAACACGAACAGCGTTACACGCGATGCAGTCGAACCCATGAACCAGCTCCAAACGGGGGCGTGTAGTTCAATCCAATGCGCCGATAGACACCTTCGGGAATTCCGATGTCCGCGAGAAATAGTTCTCCCGTTCGTATTGGCAAGAGCCCGGTCTTGGGCAGAGCTAATGTCATCGTCCAACGAGGCCGGACGTGGTCTCCTGGAACCTGCCCGGTGGTTGCATCGACCCCGGAGGGCACATCCAACGAAAGAATTGGAAATCCTGCGCCGTTCACTCGGCGAATAATATTGGCGACACCTTCCTGGGGAGCACCTTTCAAACCATAACCAATCAGAGCGTCCAGAACCAAGTCAACACGCTTGGTCGATAGACCCTGGGCGTCGATCTCCCTCCCTTTGCTAGATTGGAAGATCTTTCGTTGAAAGGCGGTGACCGCTGTTAGGTGCGCAGGATCCGCAAGATAGAGGCTCACAGCCAAGTCGTGATTCGCAAGATGGCGGGCGGCACAGATGCCACCCCCGCCGTTGCCTCCTGTTCCTGCTAGAATCACGACCTTTGCGCCCCGCCAATTCTTGCCCAATAGCTCGATCGCCAGCGATGCCAAAGCGCGTCCAGCATCTTCCATCATCTGGTAGAGATTCGGCCCTGTTTCCTCCACGGCAATCCGATCCACTTCGCGCATCTGCTTCGCCGTCACCGCTGGGACCACAATGCCCGTGTCGGTGAAGAACTGCCGCGTTGCTGCTGTGCGTGTACTAGACACTTGCTCTCGTCTTTCCATGTCACCTACAGGGCCGCACCAATGGCCCTCATCGCCGGGGAATCCCGCAACGCCGCCCTCGCACGAAACAGCCGCGCCTTGGTCGCCGTCAGGGAAATTCCAAGGGCCTGCGAAGTCTCGCGCAGCGACCCGTGGTTCGAGTGATGGAGCCTGATCGTCCTTCGGAGGGTGGGCCGCAGTCCTCTAATCGCTTTTCTCAAAATTCCATCTCGTTGCTTCTCCGCGTACAATTGTTCCGGATCAGGAGCAAGGTCTGCTAACTCGGGGACTCTGCCTTCCTCCTTCCGTTCGCCCGCCAACGGCATCTCCCGTAGTCTTCCGTTCTTGCGCAGTCGCATCAATGACGCGTTGATCGCAATTCGGGTCAGCCACGTGGAGAACTGCGACCTCTCATCAAAAGTCTTCAGGTGCATGTAGGCGCTTAGAAACGATTCCTGCACGGCATCTTCGGCGTCCTCGCGATTTTTGGTGATACGGAGCGCCATGCTAAAGACTCTCTTCATGTGACGCGCAAACAATAGATCGAAAGCGCTGCGACACCCGCTCTTTGCCGCAGTGACCAGTTGCTTTTCATCGCGGTGCCCGCGATTGTTCTTTGATTTCTCATTCTCATCCGCTTGAGCGCTCCAGGTGTTCCGCCAATCAGCGCCAAAAAATTGCGCCACGCTGATGCTGGCTCGTTCCGCCGTTCCAGTCGACCCCTCCACTTGAACCTCCCGCCTTCCAGAGTTCCGATGTAATTTCAGCGCAACAAACAAAGTGCCAAAGGGGCGAAAGTCGTGTCCCCACCAGCGCTCCTACTTCTCACGCATGCCGATCGAGTTTTCTAAATCCAGTTCTGTCAGACCACTTTCACGTTCTCGCCATGGTCGTTGCCTCTCTGCTGCCGCACGTATCTGAGTTGACTTGACCTAAGATCCCGTAAACGGCCCGCGCAAACTCCCCCGGCCGAAGGGCGGGTGCTCCCAGGCATTTCTCTCCGTCGCGAACGACAGGCAACCATAGGCAGCTGTCCTCCACCGGATGGCTGCAAAAGAGACTGGCACGCGAACCGATGAGAGTCGCAATCAACCCATTCATTCCTCGCATCCAGCCGGTGCAAAGAACCAAATCGAAGCCACGTTTTGAGAAGAGCAGAGCGGCTTCTGCACTGGAAATTGCCATGTGGCACTCACATCCGCGTTTCTCTAAGCACTGGAGAAGGAAGGAGGCTCCCTTGGCGCTAGTGCCCACCATCAGGACTCTTAATTGCTTTACCATTCCGAGTTGCCTCCTTTACATTGGCCATGAAATACGGATTGAGGTGTTCCCGGAGTTGCATTCGGCTTCGAAGGGAATGGGACTTTACCGAGGTGGCTGATAAATGGAACAGTTCAGCGATTTCTTCTATCTGTAGCTTAGCGACATCGCGCAACAGGAAGACGACGCGTGAGAACGGAGTTAGATTTCGGATCACGTCATTCACAAGTTTCTGCAATTCCTCTCTCGAATAACGTTCTTCCGCTTCATTACTCCATTCGACGACCTCCTCCGGCACGAAAGACGCGACCATTCCCGCTTCTAGACTCAACCTGAGCAGTTTGCTGGCGTCCCGATTTCGCAGTTTCGCAAATGATTCATTCAGGGCGACTTGAAGCAACGGCAGGATAGAGGTGACGCTTTGCCGCGAGCTTACCGGATTCAGATCAGCTTTCAAAAATGTCCGTTGAAGCACATCCTCCGCGTCCGCGTTGTCTTCTGTGATAAACCACGCCATCCAGTACACAATCCCCGCGTACCTTCCGAACTCCGCCCCACCGTTTTCGGATTCTGAGACGACTCGGGCCTGTTTTACCCCGTGATTTGCAATCATGCCGCTCTCCCCTGACTTACTCTTCGTAGCAACTCTGCTCAATTTCACCCACCAGGTATTTGGTCATCGCCGTGTCTGCCCGGAAGCGAGCTCCAGCTATGCAAATTTCTCTGAGCAACTGCTTTCCGGGCCTGTCCACGAAGGTCACCTCACATAGATCGATACGAAGGACTTTTGACCCAACGGAAGGAGCCAGGGATATCCACGTTCGGCGAAGTTCTTCCACCCAGGGCCCGACCATCCTCCCCTCGAGTTTGATCGTCACCTTCTGCCTCGATTGTTGTACGGTGATCCTCAGCACATACTCGCCCCGCCTTGCGCCGCTTTATCCGAGGGCACGTGCCAGGCCAAAACAATGAGCTAACGTGCTGTGAATGGATGTCGTTGAAAAAAAACAGGTAAGTGGAGAATTTTTGAAGGATGGGCTGGAAAGCCGGCTAACTTGACATCGCATACGAGGCAAACACTTGTCGCCGGAGACTACATATAGTCTTTGGGGTTTATTTCCAACTTTCTGATCTTTGCATTCAGAGTGGTCCTCTTAAGCCCAAGACGAACCGCGGCTCCACGCGCTCCCCCGACTACTCCTCTCGTTTGCCGAAGAACTCCAATAATCTGCTCGCGTTCCGCAGCTCGAAGAGTCATATCAAGTTGTGCGCCCGGGGTTTCCCGTGGATCTTCCAACTCGGACAACGGAGCGCACAACGTCGGACCCGTCGAGAGGATTACGGCTCGTTCCATGAAGTTTTCCAACTCTCTTATGTTTCCCGGCCAGTGCCATCGAGCGAGAGCCTGCATCACTTCTTGCGGGATCGTCTCAATTCGCCTACCCATTCGACGAGCGTGTTTATTCACAAAGTGCCGCACCAGAAGAGGGATGTCCTCGATTCGCTCGCGTAACGGCGGTATCGTTATCGGAAAAACCTTTAAGCGGTAATACAACTCGATTCGGAATTGTCGATCCGCAACCAATTGCCTCAGATCGTGATTCGTTGCCGCCACCAAACGGAGATCGACAGGATGTGTCCGCGTGCCCCCGAGTCTCTGAAACTCTCTTTCCTGCAAAGCGCGGAGGAGCTTAGGTTGCAGTTCGAGTGGCAGGTCACCAACCTCATCGAGGAATAGGGTCCCCTGGTGAGCCAATTCCATAAGACCGATTTTTTGCGCGATGGCGCCGGTAAACGCACCCTTTTCGTGCCCGAACAGCTCACTTTCGAGGAGTCCGGAAGGTATGGCGGCACAGTTCAATTTCACCAACGTTCGTTCGCGGCGAGCGCTCAGTTGGTGGATGGCACGGGCGATAAGTTCCTTCCCTGTTCCGGTCTCTCCTAAAATCAAGACAGTCGAATCGGTCGAGGCCACGGTTTCCACTTGTTTCAGAACATTTCTAACCCCGGTGCTTTTGCCCACGATTTCTTCGAAACTGTATTGAGTACGAAGTTCTTCCTCGAGGTAGCTCTTCTCTTGTTTCAATCTGTCGCGTAGTTCGGCCAATCGGCGAAAGGCGAACGCGTTGTCCACCGCCAGTGCCACATGGCTAGTGATTTGGCTCAACATAACCGCATCGCTCCGAGTGAAGGCTGCTTCGCGGCGGCTTGCGACCGCCACCACACCCAGCACCCGATCGTGCCCGATGAGCGGGAGCCAGCATGCGGATTTGAGGCCAGCACCCACCAGATGTTGCAGGCTCTCGCGTTTGAACCAGTCCGTGTCCAATGAATCCAAGATCAGCGGCTCGCGCGCACGGAACACCCATCCGGGGGCAGACCCCTCCACAGGTACTAGAATCTCCTTCGGCGGCATGTCTTTCTCGTAGGCAACGTCCAGCAATTGCAGCCGCAACTGATCGGTTTCAGGTTCATGGATCGCGAGCGTCGCAAAATCATGCGGCACGATTCGCTGGATTCCCGCTGAAATTGCAGATAGCAGTTTTTCGATATCGAGGTTGGCAAGCAAAACTGAGCTGAGTTCCAAGAGCAGCGCTTCCTCAGCCCGTTTCTTTTCCGAAATATCGCGTATAACGCTCAGTACCGAACACCCTTCCTCCGTCTCAACGCGACTGAGCATGATGTCTACCCGGAACTCGCTGCCATCTTTGCGCCTTCCGCAGAGCTCCAAACCAGAACCCATCGCTCGTATTGGCGGGCCCGCGAGCAAGTCTCGTCGATGGCCCGTGTGAGCGTCTCGTAACCTCTCAGGAATCAAAACTTCCAACGGCTGACCCAGTAATTCCGATCGGCTGTATCCAAAGAGTCTGCCGACTTGGCTATTCAACTGTGTGATTCGACCTGTTTCGTCGGTCACGAGGATGGCGTCAGGCGAAAATTCAAAAAGCATTCGATACGGCCGCTCGCTTTCAGGGAGAGGTCCTGCGGCCCGCCTACGGTCGGTCACATCAAAGATTTCGGCCAATACAATCGTTCTGGATCCCCAGGTCTCGCGCTGGTCGTACACCTCCACATCAAAGACTGTGCCGTCCTTCTTTTGGTGTCTGCCAGTGAGAGCACCACTGAGGCCGTGGTCTCTGGCGCCGATAGCCTCAAGGAGGTGTGGGACCTCCGCAGAAGGACGAATGTCCTTAATCGTCATCTTGAGGAATTCTTCGCGGGAGTATCCGTAATGTTGAACTGCGGCTTCGTTCACAGCCAGGATCGCAAAGGTCCCGCGGTCGAACGCCATCATCGGTCGTGAACTATGATCAAACCAGGATTGAAATAGCCGCGCCCATCCGCCTGTAGGTTCTTCTCCAGCAGGCAATTTCTTTGCCTCGCCATTCTTTTCCCACACCGTAGTGCCCCAGATACCGATGTTCGTCAGATTACCAAACAAGGGGCGCGCAGGAATCGGGGTGCTGTTTTTAGGACAGCCAACACCCATCGCAAACGTGCGACGACGCTTTGGTCTTTCTCCCATTGTGCGAGACCTGCGCCTCCAGTGAGAATCCACATACTTAAGCATATATAAAAATGGCTGCATGTATGCCAACTTACGTTTTTCGAGCAGGAATGGTCGGCCCTCTTAGAGGACCGACTTTCTCAAATAGGTTTCAAGGTTACTCGAGAAGACAAGGATTTCTTCCCGGCCATAATCCGCCAATTCGTCTCGCTTTGTCATTCATGCTTGAAGCCGCTTCCGCAAAAACGACGGCACCGTTCGGTGACTGATCAAGCCTAAGGACTATCTTAAGACTTCCCCTCTAAAAATTGGAGTGATCCCGATATGCGCGAGAATGATTCCGTGGCGCTGCAGAGCTAGACGTACGGCTCCATCAAATTCCGCGCGCGTTGGAATTGTGCCTTGTCGGACAAGCTGGCCATCCACGACCACCACAGGTGCGTGCCACCCACCGTGGTGTAGCGATTCCCAAAGATAGGTCAGCCACGGCTTTACTTCCAGCTCGACAGGCCAGTCCTTATATAAGGACATGAAGTGTCGCACTTGGGATACGGCCAAGTCGCACTGGATACACTCGCCGTTAATTCGAAAGAACCCTTTCTTTCCCGCCCATCGGTAAACCGTGACCTTTACGCAGTCTTGCACAATACAGTCCTCCTCTGGGTTGAATTTTTACCGCGCGCGATGAACTGAGCTTCCGAACGACCAGGCCACGTTCCGGGCATGGCGTGCTAGCAGGTTCAAGCGTTTTGCATGATGTTCCTTGGATGCCAGGGGCCTCAGTCCACCATCTACTGTCCAGTTGGAAATAGCACCCGGAGCCTTTCGTGCAGACGCGCACTTACGTGAAGTGGAAGGTCCAGCGCTCCGGACTCAGTCACGATCTTGAGTGTCTTTTGTGTCGTGCTGTAAATGAGCGAGCACCGGCTGCATTGTGCGAGATGATCGTCTAATGCATGCTTTAAATCCAGCGAGACGTCCCCGTCCAGATAATTCGAGAGCTCGGTCAGTACCTGCCTGCAATCGAGCATTGCTAAATCTCCCTTTCCTTTTTTGATGTCCGTTCGAAGGGTGCTATCAGGGCGTCCAGGATCTTCCATCGGGCCTGAAATAATTTTGATTTCAGTGTCGGCGGTCGCTGGAAATGCCGAGTGAGTTGTTCTCTCATAATGAGGCGGGCCCGCAACAATCGGGACTTCACGGTAGCTACTGCTATCCCTAGCACCTCAGCCGCCTCTAGCGTCGTCAGACCTTGGACGTCACGCAGCACGAAAATCTCGCGATATATCGGCGTCAGTGACTGGATGGCGGTCTCGACGATTTCCCGCATCTGTTCTTTGCTGTAAAGTTTCTCCGGATTGTCGTGCCAGTCCTGGAGTTGCTTTGGCGTCACCGCTTCCTCTCCGGACGTAACGTCGTCAATCGACTCCATCCTCTTTTGTCGCCGGCGCGTTTGGAGTCCCTCGTTGATGGCGATGCGCGTGAGCCAAGTAGAGAATTTCGCGGTTCGGTGAAACCCACTCAGATTTCGATACACCTTCAAGAAAGCTGACTGCATGGCTTCCTCGGCGTCTTCATGGTTGCCGGTAACGGCCATCGTGATACGAAAAACGCGCTCCTGATAGAGATGGACGAGTTCCTCGAATGCCTGCGCATCTCCCGCCAAGACCCGATCAAGCATCGGCAAATCCGCGTCTGCACCTGGTTGAAACTCCGAGAGTTTTGTTTGGCCGACCTTAGCGTCCACCCGCCGTCCTCGCCTTTCGAATCAAAACGCTTGTCACTTGTCGTTGCGCCGCCATCGCTTCGATCTTCGTCAATGGGATACCCGGGCCGGGAAAAAAGATTCAAATTGCGTCTGAGCAACAGTTGGGCCCTGGAAAACCCGCACGAATGATCAAAGGAATCGCACGGGTACGCCAACGGGCTCCTCCCGCTACTGCTTCGTCTGTATTTCAACTGCTGAATCTTTCCGCCGGGAGGGGTCGTCTTATCGCGTGAGGAGGAACTCATGCTCCTGCTGAAAATACTAGGCATTTGGATACTCGCGGGCACTGCCTTCGCAGGTTGGCGCCACCAGTCTGATGGAAAAGAAAACCAATCTCCTCGCGTCTTTCCACCCACCAACGTTCAAGGCAAGCCACGAAGCTAGAAGACGACTCGGGAATGCTGAGACTCAGGGACGGCGCCGGCCAGGGTCGAGACCGAAAAGGAGAGTCGATGAGCACGAAGGGAAGCGCCGGACCTCCGGCTTGCGCTTTTGATTCCGACAAATTGGCAGTCGCACTCGACTTGTTGATTGCCAGCCGGACTGACACGATATCTCCGATAGTGGCAAGAATCATGACTTTGCTCAAGAAAACCAGTTGTGCGGCCGAGCACGAATTTGCCGTGGAGACGGCATTACGCGAAGCGTTGGCTAATGCGATTCTCCACGGTAATCACCTTGATCCTCAAAAGAAGGTGCGCATCTGCTGCGTGTGCCAGAAGGATCGCGGAGTCATCATCATCGTGAAGGATGAGGGCGAAGGGTTCGACCCGGCAATGGTTCCCAGCCCTCTCTTGGGAGAAAACCTCCACTCCGAGCATGGGAGGGGAATTTACCTGGTCAACATGTTGATGGATGAAGTTCACTACGAACGAGGTGGCACGGAAATCCATATGCGCAAAGGCGGCTCCACCACCCATTAGGACCTGCCCGCGGGTCGCGTAGCTTGAAGCGTCCGCCTCATGGACACACAGCAGCTAGCGCGCGGCGGAATGTGTCCAAGCCCGCTTCAAGAATGCCTCGTCCACCTGCGTTCCACACAAATGGTTCGTGTAGTTGCTCAGAGTCTTCACGCCGATGGCCAAAATGATCTGCAGGACTTGCGCGTCCGTGTATCCGGCGCCATGGAAAAGATCCAGTTCGGCCTGACGAAGCCGCCCACGTCTGTGAACTAACACGCGAGTCAACCGGCTGAGGGCTCGCAGGCGGGCATCCGGCACCTCCCATCCCTGTCGCAGAGCTTCCGTAACCTCCGTGGGAACCTTGGACTGGATATCAGCGATAAAACTGTGTGCTGCCATGCAATACTCGCAGCCATTTTCGTAACTGATCGAGAGAAATACTACCTCCTGCTCCGCTGGCGTGAAGCCCGAGCTCTGTCGAAACAGCTCGTAACCGACCCGGTACGCTTCCAGAAGGCCCGGAGCATTCGCCATATAGGCATACATATTGGGAATCATGCCCATCTTTTGGCGCGCCGCTTCCAGCGTTGCCCGGGCAAGCGGCTCTGCCTTTTCAGGGGATAGTTTTTCTAGTTGAACTTTAGTTTCGCTCATAACACCCTCCTCTGTTGGTGAGAGAAATCTCAAGTACTCGTGCTTGTGCCAACTCACTCCCATCGACCTCATTTAACCTGAAAATTCGTGATTGCCCGCTTGGCCGCCCGGTGCATCCCGAATCGTTTTGTTCGTCCCATGGCCAGACCCCTACAAGATACCGAGCCAGCCTTCCGTCCTCGAACGCAGTGAAGCTTCCTACGCGTTGGGACCACCCTATGTGGATCTGAGCATCCGGAGTGCGCGCCATTCTGTCTCGAGGATCCCGGGTTCGGCCGACAGAAAGCGATTCGCAAGCGCTCCAAGCAACCAACCGAATACGGCGTGAGCCGCGAGGACAGTAATCGGAAAACCGGCGGAGAATTGAAGGCCGAAATAGCCCACACCAAGGGAAAGCACGACTGGGCTCACCAGGAATCCAAGCCCGACAAGAATTCCAAAGAGTAGGCCGAGCCATCGGCGGCTCGTGCCAAGAACGGAAACATAGATGATCCCGAAGCTGGCGCCGTTCCAGAAGTGGTACGCCCAACCAGCTACATCGGAACTCAGGGAAGGTCCGAGGGCAAAGCGATCAAGAAGCAGGACCCCCATCAGCCGGGGGAGGTTACCTGGCATATAGCCCATCTTAAAACCGGCGATTCGAATGACTTCGAGCCCCAGGGTTGCAATTATCCCGGCGATCCCACCCCATACAATGAACCGTCCAATCGCAGGCGTAGATTTCCAGCTCAAGAGTGAAAGAACCAGCAAAAGGATCACAGCCGGAAGAAGAAATTGTTTGGTTAGTTGAGGCATGGTTCCGTGGCCAGCTTGGGCGGCGGGAAAGATTAATGGCCCAACCGAAGCGGCTGCGAGTGTCAACAGAAGGAGCAAGCCTGTCTTGATAGTATTCATGGGCGCAGTCAATCGTCGCAGTCAAATCCACTAGATCGAGGGAATCTCGCGACAGGAGATTCCCTCGTCCAGCGGAAGACCCTGCTAGTGAGTCGCCATCTGGGCCAGGCCTTGGAGCTTCTGGTCCAACATGCCGGCGACCATGTCGATTTCCTTGTTGTTGAATTGCTTCAGCGACGCGGATGGTTTGTCATAGCTGAGGGAGGTCTTGCCGTCCTTGCCTTCCGTTACGAAGACACGGATGGGAATATAGAGCCCGACACCATGATCCTGCTCGAATAGCTTCTTTCCGACGGTGGGGTTGCCCACGAGAAACACGGTGGCCTTCAACTTCAGTCCAGCCATCGACAGCATGTTGCCTTGGTCAACCTGGCCCATCACCATCATGCCGCCTTGGGCAACCGCAGCCTTAAGGGCGTCGACCGTCTGCTCGTATGACTTTGTACTCTCCACGGTCACGCGCGCATCCTGAGCAGACGCCCCCGCGGCGAACATGGCAGAAACGGCAAGACCAATAACTAAAAACAGGAACTTAATTTTCATTCGACTCTCTCCTTGATTTTCACTTCTTATGTTTTGCTCAGCGTTTAAAGACGGTGCCACACCCAGCGGAGCGTCACCGGCCCCACCGAAGTGCGATACTCCGTGATGTTTCGACCCACCGAGCGGAATTACCATTCCCTTGTAGTTCTGTGGTCTAACTGCGCTTGCGCGATGAAAGAGCGTCTCGCGCTTCCATCTCAAGTGCATTCGAAGCCAACGCGACAAGGCCTGGCATTTCTTTTTCACGAATCTGATAGGGCCTGAATGAAAAAGGATTCAGCCGGTTCGTTTCCAAAAGCACGCGTTCGAAAGATTACCCAAGTTGCTCGCGCCCTTCTTCCTCGCTGAATCCCGGCCGGTATTCGGTGTATCCAAGTGGGTGCAAGGCGGAATTTTGGAATTGGGATCGAACGACATCAGTCAAGGGGAGATGACAATGAACTACGAGATAGGCGAGGCGGTGGGCCGGATTTGGTAATTCCTGAGTGAAAATCCTAACGCGACCCCGGAACAAATTCACAAGGCGCTGGAGACGGAAAATGGTCAGTTGTATATGTCCCTCGGCTGGCTTGCCCGCGAGGACAAACTGACCTTCGAGGGCCAAGGCAAGAAAATGAAGATATCCCATAAATGAAAGTTCTTCAATCGATTCCCCTGGGATGCTTTGGCGGGGTATCATTCCGGTTCAGGCGTCTAACTCCTATCCACGGGTCCCACAACAAGTTGCCGGGTTACGCCGTATGGGACTCGGGTAGGGTATCGGCCAAGACGTCACCGCTGGCAATCACAAGATTCCCGATATTTCCTAAGAATCGCCGAATCTTTTTCCCCGAACACCCAATCCCATGGGTAAGGACAAATAAGCCGGTCTTTCTCAAATTTGCCCATGTCGGACGCAGCGAACACACCGAAACAGCACGAACCAGAAGACGACCTGGTATTGGTTGATCGTGTCCTCGCCGGTGATCGGCGGTCCTTTGAAACCCTGGTCCGAAAACACGAGCGCCGGGTGTTCCGCGTGACCCTCGCCGTGCTAGGGAATGCCGAGGACGCCGAAGAGGCGATGCAAGACACTTTTGTAAAGGCATACCGGCACATTAATCAGTTCAGGCGCGAATCCCGCTTCACGACTTGGCTCACACGGATCGCGATAAACGAAGCTCTGCAAAAACGGCAAGCGCGAAAAACTCACGTTTCTATCGACGAAGTCGCGGAGACGGAGATGAGGGTGCTTCCGCATAGAAGCCAACTGTGGCACGAAGACCCGGAAAAGCTCTACGGCAAGCAGCAGGTCCGAAAGATTGTTGAGGATGCGATCCAATCCCTCCCCGCGATCTATCGAGAGACCTTTGTCTTGAGAGATGTGGAGGGTTTTCGTGCTGAGGAAGCAGCTGAAATTCTCGGCCTTACGCTTCCCGCGGTCAAATCGCGGTTGCTCCGGGCACGCTTGCTCATGCGGGAAGCTCTCGCTGCTCGACTGGAAGATACCCCTACGTTCCCGAAAAAGGTCGTCATAACGGCCGGCAGAATGCGCGACATGATTGCGATCAAATTGATGAGGGCAGTGGGTCAATAAGGACGATCTATGGCGATGCTTGATTGCAGGGAAGTTCTGGATAACCTCTCGAATTACATCGATGGCGAGGGCTCGGCGGAGCTGCGGAAGGCCATCGAGTCGCATATCTCGCGCTGCGGCCGGTGCCGCGTGGTGCTCGATACAACCGGAAAAATGTTGAAGATTGTCATGGACGTAGAACCTTTTGAAGTTCCCTTGGGTGTGAGTGCCCGGCTTTATGCGCGACTCGAAAAGGTTCTTGCGGAGGAATGAATTCCGCGGAGAACAGCTGCCTGGCGCGGCGCGGAAACCGGGGGTCCTCACCCAAAGCCACCTATGGTTTTCAAATCTCCGGGCTTGGTCTCGTTGTTCGTACGATGCGTTGAGGAGGTGAACCGAAGATCCAGCTCGAGTTTAGAGGAGCCCTGACCCAATCGTTGTCGGTACACAATTTAAAGAACACTCTGAAGGGAGAACAGCGTGATGAGAAAGTTCGCGGTTAGCGTGGTTGCCTGCATGGTTTTGGTGGGCGCAAGTTTCGTGGTTGCAAAGGACAAGACCTTTACCGGCGAGATCTACGACAGCCAGTGTGCGAAGGAAAGCTCGCACGCAATGATGTTGAAGAAAGAAGGCATGGGTGATAAGGACCCGAACGATCCCATGGCCAAGGCGATGTGCACCAACAACTGTGTCAAAAAGATGGGCGGGAAGTATGTTCTGTTCGATGCCGCCAAAAAAACCGTCTACCAGCTCGACGACCAGCAGAAGCCCGAGCAATTCGCAGGCCAGAAGGTGAAGGTTTCGGGAACGCTCGACAAGGCAACCCAGACCATCCACGTTACCGCCATACAGCCTGCGTCCTAGTCAGCGATTGAGGGCCAACACCGAACTGGCCCTTTCCCCTTCCAAAGTTACGCATAGTCTCTGCCGAGGATATAAACCAATGAAATGGATTCTCATTGCCGCGGTCTGTGTGTCGCTGCTCCTTGCCGTGATTGCTATCCTGACCGCGAGTCAATTCAACCTGAGCGCGCTTCCCGAACCTGGCCGGGCGGAAACAAGGCTCGCCACCAGTGCCAAGCATTTTCTAGTCCGCAGGTGCAGCCGCGATGGAATTCCCGCGGCGCCTACGGACCATCTGGCGAGCATCACGGAAGGCGAAAAATTGTTTGGCACAGAATGCAGTGAATGCCACGGCCTGAACGGACACAAGCCAACCGACGCCGGGAGATGGATGTATCCCCGGGCCGCGGATTTGACTTCAGCCGACACCCGTCGGTATTCCGACCGGGAACTGTTTTGGATCGTAAAGAATGGAATCCGGCTGAGCGGAATGCCGGCCTTCGGAAGAGTTGAGCCGGACGAACACATCTGGAACCTGGTGCATTACGTGAGGACGCTGCCCCCGTCCGAGGTATCCCATTGAGATGGTTCTTCCCCAAACGCACGACCGCCCCGCCTGCCGGTTGTGTTGAATTATGGGCAGCTAACGAAAAGGCCCATAAGCATATTGAACTGGCCAGTCTGCATTGCGATGTCGTCGCTTTGCCATGCGGCGACGCCGAGGGCGGAGACCTTTGGGCAGTGTTTTCGTGCGGAGGGAATAAAGCCGTACGAATCGTTTTAGCCGACAGTACGGGCCACGGTCTTACCGCCAGTGCTGCAGCTGAAGAAGTGCACCGCTTACTGCACAAATTCAGAGACGCGAAAGACGCGGCAGCCCTGCTCGCCGCGCTCAATGACGATCTGGCACACCGGGGGAACTCCGCCGACAAGGCCACGGGACTAACAACCGTTGTTGCTGCCACAATGGACCATTTGAGCGGCGAGTTCAATTTCGCTTATGCGGCTCATCCTCGCATGCTTCATTGGCGCGCGCGCGAGGCTCGCTGGGAGCCGCTGGGACAACAACTGGATGGCTTGCTCCTCGGGTTTATACCAGGAGAGGCTTACAACCAGCAGAGCGTACGACTCGAACCGTCTGATATTGTTCTGGCCTTCTCGGATGGGGTAACCGACGTAGAGTCCCCCCAGGGTGAGCAGCTATCCGCGGACGGCTTCCTCCAACTCGTGCGTACGACTCTGGGAAATTCGCCTCAATCGCTGACCCTTCATGAGATAGCGGAACTCCTGGTCGAAGCTCTCTGCTCTTTCCGCGGCTCTCGAGAATTTGAAGACGACTTGACGCTCCTCACCCTGCGGCGACCCATTGAGCGAGTATCGGCGTCCTAACTCCGCATCGAAGGAGTCGACTTGTTACCTAGCGGTTTAATCCTGTTGTTGTTACCGGGTTTCCTTGCCCAGAATCAACAGCCCGTTGTGGTTGAGCGAACACCTGTTTACCTTCCTTCTCAACCTCGTGAGAAGCCTTTTGACGTTACCCGCCATACGATCCGGCTGGAGGAAATTCAAGCGGGCGGTCCGGCGCGGGACGGAATACCGGCGTTGAATCACCCGTTGTTCATTTCTTCGAGCGAAGCGGATCATGTTCTTCAGCCCTCCGATGTGGTTCTGGGAGTGGAATTCGCCGCCAGGGCGAAAGCGTATCCCATTCGGATACTCAATTGGCACGAGGTCGTCAACGACGATGTCGGCGGCCAATCGATCTTGATCACCTGGTGTCCATTATGCGGATCGGGCATGCTTTACGACCCCTACGTGGGCGGGAGGCGGCTCACCTTCGGAGTTTCCGGACGGCTCTACAAAAACAATTTGCTTCTCTTCGACCGTGAAACGGAAAGTCTCTGGTCGCAACTCGCAGCCCAAGCCATCTCTGGTCCCCTGGCCGGGACGTCTCTGCGTTTGCTACCGGTACATCTGACAACTTGGGCGGATTGGAAGGCGGAATATCCGGCAACATTGGTTCTTTCTTTTCAAACAGGATTTGCACGGGACTATGCGACCGACCCTTACCGTGACCGGCCACTCGATCGGCGGCTAAGTCTCGTGGTCTCCTACCAGGACTTCACAAAAATCTATCCCTATACTGAATTGAAAAAAGCGGGCAGCTCCTTAATGGATCAGCTTGGCGAGTTGTCCTTCCTCATCGGATTCAACTCACAAACGCAGTCGGTAACGGTGCGCGGGGTTGCCGGGGACAATCCGCCCAATTTCGTGGCCTTCTTCTCTGACGCGAAAGCATTTTATCCAGATGCAAAAGTCTTCAAGGCACACGGACGCAACCGCAGCTCTGCCTCCAACCGTTGACCTACCCCTTGATCTTGCGGGATGTAAGTGTGTCAAACGGAACGGGACCCGCCACTGTGCGCTTTGCCAACCTCCCAACTTCATGCCCTAGGGAAATAATTATGCTTAGTTCCGAATGCAGCGAGCGACACGGTTCACAGGAGCAAAGGTGTGCCGATATTTCTTGGCGAAGCTGCAAATCGACGGTGTCATCAAGAAAATTTGACAACTCCAGTCTTACTCGACGGCATGACAGCATTGGCTTTCCGTCCTCGCGAAAGATCTAGGACAATTCGGACGCGCTATCCCAGATGGCCTCGGGCGCACAAAAGCCGAAAGCGCACAAGCGCCGTCTGCGCTAATGAGATAACACAATACCCAGAAAGGATTCGCGAAATCCTAACGTCCTTCTAACGCCCAGACCTAAAAATATGTACTCGGGATATGGATACCATTTGAATCTTTTTGGCACCGAAACCGATCCCATAAGGTTATGAGAAGCACCACGGTTCCTGAAGGAGGAAGAAATGGCCTGGATCAAGACGATTCCGCCAGCGCAAGCAACGGGGGACCTCGCGGAACAATACGGCCGCATGAAGGATCCCCACGGCAACGTGGCCAATATTCTGACCGTCCACAGCCTTAACCCCGGTGCGCTGCAGGGCCACTTCGACCTTTACAAAACCATCATGTTCGCGCGTTCGGACCTTACCCGGGCGCAGCGGGAGATGATAGCGGTCGTCGTCTCGAAGACAAACGCTTGTCACTATTGAATCCGGCACCATGCGGAGGGTCTCCGCAAAGAGACACAGGACCCGGTGTTGGTCGAGGCCATCGTTTTTTGAGTTTCGAAATGCGCCGATCTCTTTAGCAGAGCTTGCCCTACTCGAATACGCCGAGAAACTCACCCGCGAACCCTCAGCCTGCAAGGAAAACGACATTCAGCTTCTACGTCAAGCTGGCTGGAGCGATCGGGCCATACTCGAGACGACCTTGGTGATTTCCTATTTCAATTTCGTCAATCGCATTGCAGACGGACTCGGGGTGGAACTCGAAAAACTGTGAAGCCGCTAGGTTACCAATTCGTCTGCAGAGGCAGGACAGGGTGATTAAAGGCCCCTTACGGCTGTTTCGCTGCGGGTTCCGTTGTTTGGAGCCGTGCGTATCGGGCAGTCAGTACAGGTTCTAAGTCTGAAGGCTTTTCGCCCAGGTACAGAATCAGCATGAAAGAGTCGGAGCGAATGTCGTAAAAAAGCAGCTTCATCTGCAAGGGATGGCCGCTTTTCTCCATGGTGCCCTGGAAGCTGAGCGCCTCCGAGTCCCAATCACCCTTCGCGCTCCATGATGAAGACTGAACACCCTTATCGGAGCCGGAGATCGTGTAGCCGTGCGTCTTGGGATCATAGTCGATGACTTGGTGGCCGGTAAGAGCACCCTCACGAGCCTGGATTTCGTATGCGGAAACCAGCGAAAGCCCGTCGCGCCCCACTTCGACTGACTCTCTTCGACTTCTTGAGCCCCGGCAAACGAGCGGCCCTGTATCCTCGCATTTCTCGTCTGCTCTCCAGGTGCCTACGAGCCAAGCGAGCCGCTGCATTTCGATCGGTGCTTGCGCCAGCGGCTCCGGGATTCTCGCACTGGCGGAGGACTGGGGCTCGGTGGCAGGCAATCTGAATATCCAGCTGGTTTCTTCCTGTGCCTTCGTATCCACCGCACTGGGGAGCCGATTTGCAGAATGGCCGTAGCCGGATATAAACCATGTGAGTCCAATGACCCCAACAACAAACGTCGAATCACGCTGCAAATGCTTCATGGGTCACCTCCGCTGTGCATGTATAAGAATGCGGCAGCATGTTTCAATCCGACCTCAACAGTTGTGAACTGCGTCGACGGCCACCGCTTCCGCAGACTCGCTGCGCCATTCTTGTTCGGTTCCATTTTGGCCCGCCCTCGTGTACCTCCAGGGAGCGGACCACTTCAAACGTACAGCTCAGTGGAGCGAATAAATCGCAGCATCATGATGCATCGGATCAAACTGATAGAGCCGAAGCCTTGGTGTTGGTTCAAAGTTCAACGTGATCCGGACTTTCTTGACACCCGGCGTCGTGCCCGAAGCGGGAGGTACAACGATTGCCCCGAAAGGGCCGCCGGCATTGATCCACCAGTGAACCCGGCCGAACGTGAACCAGCACCCAGATCCACCCAGCACGCCACCAGCCGTATCACTGGTCGTGGACTGATAGAGGTTCTCCCAGCCACGGGTCCCGCCGAAATCGACATTCATGTAGCCATGCTCAAAATTATCGCCATTCAACAACGTTACGTTGAACGTCGCGGGACGCGTGACCCACTTCGGGAAAGTAAACGCATTACCGTAAATCGTGTTATTGACGTAGAACAGCGTGACATCTGCGTTCGGGTCAGGCGTTACGCCAGTGGGAAGGTGATTGCGATTACTATAGTCAGCCAGACCGGCTTGTGCGTCTTGAATCAGCGCGATCACTGCCTGACTGTCGCTAGCCAGTTGTGCCTGTTTGAGGTCCGTCCACATGCGCTTCTCCGGGGAGAGACTTCCGATTTGGGCAATGGCGGCATTCTTCTGTGAAGCACTGCAAGTCGGGCAGGTGCCGAAAACGGACACTTCCCACTGAGGCAGAGTCCGGCTGATCGTACCGTCTCCTACCTTCTTCAACGCATTCTCCATAACTTGGACGCGAGGCGGGTGGCGCCGCCAACCCCACGTATAAATCAGATTGAAGTACTTCCCGGGCGCCTGTTTCATCTGGATCGTCATCTCCGTGCCCTCACTCATGGGGAAAAACGTCTGGTCCATCCCCACGTGTGGAGGGCCGAAGGAGCCTGGTACATTCGTGGGAGGATCTGAGAAATACATGATGAAGGGCGCGAAATCGTCTGCCCCGCGGCTCAATATGTCTATTTTATAAGTGATTGTCCACGGAACGTTCTGAACGGCCGTCGGGTCGATCATGGCCGTATCGGATTCGATATGGCTGTCGAACCATACTTGATGAACATTCACGTTCCCGCCGATGAGGTTGCCGTTGGAATCATAGATTGGGGTGACTCCCTTAACCTTCATGGGACCCTCGTAGTGCAGGACTGGGATGCCGCTGTAGGTAGGACGTGACGATATCGGATTGCCCTCCAAGATATCGATGGCCGCCTGGATGCACGATCCAATTCCCTGGGAATTGCCCCCCTGACAAAGACCCCCTTGGGAAGTCGACTGGATAAGGCTCTGGGAATTGCCCTGAGCCTGCTGGATAATGCTGGCTAACACCTGCGTGAGATCTTGCGTTGGCGAGGTTGGATCAACTGTCGTTGTGGGGACCGCGTTGTTGACCAAGTTGGCGATCAAGTTGTACGGATTCTGTGGAGTAGAGGGCAAAGTATTGGCCATGTCAACGCCGGCATCGGTCCGATTGTCTGAGTAGACCGTCTGTAGAAAATTGGTCGTAGTATTCGGCTGTGGGACCGGGAACAGTCCCTGAGGAGTCGTTACGCAGAGGATGGTTGCATCATCCGGGCAAGGTGCATACACAGGAGGTGTAGGGCGCGGTAACTGCGGCCCAGGATCCCCCGAAGGACCCTGCGCCAACGAGAATGTGATTCCCACCACTGCCACACCAACTGCTGCCGTGAAGATCTTCCATGATTTCATGGCTATTCTCCTAGTCCCAAATCTGTCTTTAGCCGAATGACCTAAGCCCAATTTGTCTTTTCCGCCGCCATCCCGCGCCTGAATTCCGCAACATCCTTCGGAAACGGTCCCCCACGAACAAACTGTGTCGGATCTTTTCGCTCGGGCCTAACTTCCAGCACGTCCAAATGACTGAGTATCGCGTGAGGCGGATGAACCCCGGGCATGGTCGTCCAGCGGTCCAAAGCTTCGTTCCCCAGACGAATGATCCCGAAATGTGGCGCCATCACGTGCGGCCCCATGTTCATGTAGCCGAGCCCGATCCTCGATAGCACCAAATTCATGTCCGCGAGTTTTCCAGTCAGCAGGGACCAACCTGGGCCGATCCCCAGCCCCTTTGCAAAGTCGTGGAGGACCTCAGGGGTGTCGTGTTCTGGGTCGAAAGTAAACGAATAGAGGAAGACATCCCGGCCAAGACGATCTCCCAGGACTTTTTGCAGATCCAACAGATTCGCGAAGACCTTTTTCTGCCACTCCGACGGGTTGGTCGTCGCAAACGAGCTAAAGATGACCGTCTTCCCCATCACCAAATCACTGTAGAAGCGGCCTTTGATGAACTCCTGATTGATCAGCACAAGATTGGGAAAATACCCCGCTCTCGGCCCGCCAACCGGCAGCTTGCATGGGTCCACCCTGTCCGGTGTCTTTTCCTGATTGAGTTTGGACTTTTGGCCGAACATCCGTGTGGCACCCAACACCAACATTGCTGCGGCACCCCGAGCCAAATTTGTCAGCACATTTCTTCTCTCCATGACTCACCTTCCTCCTTATTTCGGCTCGAATCTCTTCCTTCGACGCAACTGATTGCCCGGCCTTTTTCTCGTGCTCACACTCGCGCTCCGTCTTACGGCACGATGTCCCACCTCCACATCATGGCGTGGTCTTCGTGGAAAATGTTGTGGCAGTGCATGACGTAACTACCCAAGAAGTCCCGGAACCGGATGAAGATCTGGTACTCGTCGTTCGGCAACAGCCGCATGACGTCCTTTCGTGCCTGGAAATCGATGCTGTCAGGCGGTACCGGCTTGCCGTTGTAACTCAGGATCTGAAACTCCTCGAAGTGGATATGGATCGGGTGGGACCACAGGTTGCCGCCGCTACGGATCGTCCAGATCTCCGCAGTGTTCTGCGTTACCGTAACCAGTGGGGTCGAATGGTCGTATATCTTGCCGTTGATCGTCCAGAGCCCCCCTTGGTAGTCGAAGTTGAACGTCCTCCGCGCGACCACCTCGTCCAAGTTGATGCTCGGAAGCGGACGCAGGGTGGAGGGAACTTGGCTGTGATCGGGTCCCGTTGCCGGCACAACATTAATTTTCATCATCGAGTCGCCGGGGTTCGTGGTTCTGATCGGCAGGTCAGGGCCGCGGGGATCTGTTTGGAATTGGCGGTTCTGAAGATAGAGAGTGGTTCCCACGGAGAATTGTGAGAAATCAACAATGACGTCGTGGCGATTTGCGGGGGCCATCGCCAGGTGCCGAACCGTGCGAGGAGCCGAAAAGAAGTTCCCGTCGTTCGAGAGAACCGTAAAATCAAGACCATCGTTGGGGTTGACTGCGTCGGTTCCAAGGTAAACGTCGAGGAAGCGCGACGGCCCGGCGTTCAGAATGCGCAACCGATACTTCCGCCGTTCAACGTTAAGGTACGGCTGAATGTTCCCGTTGACGACATATTTGTCGCCCAAAATGCCGTCGGTGTTGAAATTGTCAAACGCCAAAATGCCGTTCTTGTCGAATTGCATCCCAATGATCTTCACTGGGACGTCGTACTTGCCGGAGGGCAGCCGCCAAGCCGTGGAGCTCGTATCGTTTTCGTTGCCGGTGTCTTGATCATCCCTGATATAGAAGCAACCGAGCATGCCCTTGTACACATTGGCGGCGGTGAAACCCTCCATGTGATCGTGGTACCACAACTGATTCATCCGCTCGTTGGGATCATTGCCCGCGGGGAACATCGCGTAGTGGTAGTCGTAGAAGGTTCCCGGGCCAAAATAGTTTCCTCTGTTGGGGTTGCCGTCGCTTTCCCACGCGCTGTGAAAGTTGTGAAGGTGGGTGGTGACGAAAGGGCTGCCGAACCCAACCGCATTTTGCGGGAGGTTGTTGTACCTGCGCACAAGAATGGGGACCCCATAGTTCGCAAGGATCGTGGGCCCGGGGAAAGTGCCGTCAAAAAGGAACATGGTGGTCGGCGGGAACTGTGGATGGAAGCTGTGAGAAGTCGCTTGGAGGATTTGCCGGTATAAGACTTGCGGGGGGTACTGGTCATAAAGCTGATGCGCGCTGGGAACCGGCGGCGGATTCAGCGACGGCACTGGTGGCAGCACGCCAGGGATGAATAAAGGCGAAACGAACGCTGTGGTCGGCGGGCTCGGCGGGAGGATCGGAGCGCCCGGCGTGGTTCCCGGAACTCCCGGATCGGGGGGACACAACTGCGCACTAGTGCGTCTCGGATTCAAGAACGCAGCGGCACCAGATACAAGGCCCATCTTCAAAAGATCACGTCGCTTTGCCATTGCAATCCTCCCGCGTTTGATTCAATTCGTTTGCCCTGCCCTCAGCACCGTGCTACCCCGTAAAACCGGTCGTCAAGTTGACCACGGTGAAAACACACGGGCATTAGAGAACCTCAGGCGAAACTCCTTTGACGGCAGGAAGCTTCGCGGAGCGTTCTAGCCCGTTCAAGCTGGCAACAATTGTTTCCGCATTCGGAGATTCTGGATGTCGCACCCCAGACTGGGCATAGGTGCCTGAGAAGGCATCTGGACGAAGCCCTTACCTATATGATTCGCAAAGTAAGCTTTTCTTTCAGCTACGGGATTAATTATCTGTAATAACCTGTGAACTAACGTTTCCGAAAATATTACATAGTACGAAATGGTCTTTTTTTTAGATTCCTATAAGTCCCTAGGAATCCTTGAAGCGTTCTCCCCTTCCCCTTTAGAGAACAAAATCCAGACCTTTTAAGTGTTCGCGAATTCCGCCAGGTACCGTATGCAAACGAGCCTGCAAACATCGGAGCTCAACTTTAGACTCCGTCTAGAAGTGCGCCGCCCTTTTTGCGATAGACATATCTGAAATCCTTGGGTCAGTGCTATTAACAATCGCTAGCCCTTTAAAGGAACGGGACCAATCACAAGCTATAGGAATTTTTCTCGCCATGAACAGTGCGTAAATAGGAGTTGCAACTATCTCCAGCGTTTCTCGTCCCTTCGAAGCTAGCCTTCCCGGCACTACCCTGCATCCTTTTCGGAATTCGACCTGTCCAATGCCCAGAACTGATGAAATGGCTTCTAGAGGCCTACTAGAAAACCCCTCGATTCTCTAAGCTGTCGATTTTTCAACGGCTTGCAAACTGTTGACTCCTCAACGGCTCGAATCTTCGCTCATAGGCTGGAGTTTATGCTGCTGGTTTACTCAGCGATATGCCAAAGGTGAGGGAGACCGAACATAATGCAAAGCGATGAGTTCCTCGAGATAGTTCTGCAAGTGAAAGCAGGTGACACGCGGCGATTCCTCGAGGTAGTTGAGCCCTTCTTTGTCCACCTGAAGCGCCTAACTCGATCCATGTTGCCCAACGCTGCTGACTCGGAAGAAGTTGTGCAGGAGACGATTCTAAAGGCGTTACAGCATATTGATCAGCTTCGAGAAGTCCAATGTCTCAAGGGCTGGCTGTTCCAAATTGCGGTGAACGAAGCCCGTTTGCGGATGCGTGGCAATCGGCGTTTTGAAACCGGGCCGAAGGAGGAGCTTCCAGACGAAGCTGAAGACTCGGGCCCGGCTACCGCAATAGGTAGGCTAGCCGATAAAAGAGCTCTTCCTTTTGAAATCGTCGAAACGACTGAACTCCTAGCGGCAGCCAGGCGCAGCATCCACGCGCTAGAGCCGAACTATCGTGAAGTCTTTGTGCTTAGAGACGTGCAGGGCCTCGGCGTCAGGGAAACTGCGATGATATTGTCAGTCAGCGAAGCTTGCGTACATACCCGGTTACATCGTGCTCGTCGCCAATTGCGCAAATTGATGGCACCTTATCTTCAGCCGGCTTGCGCAAAATGGAAGCCTCTGCAAATCGGCGTTGGAACCCCTCCGCGATACAAGAATAAAGTCGTTAGCTGCCGCAAAGTATTGGATGAGCTCGCTAGCTACGTAGACAAAACAATCCACGAGCAGGTGCGGCAGGGGCTTGAAGCACGTCTAAAGAACTGCTCTAGATGCGCGTTGATGGTGGATCCCATGGAGAAAGTCATTTATCTGTTGGCCGATGAAGAAATGTTTGCCCATCCGTTCGAGTGCAAGAATCGGTGGGAGCACGTTAGGGAGGCGTTTTCCGGCAAGAGGGTTTGAACACCGTTTTCCAGACCACTAAAGCTGCCAACGATGGGCGAGCCTGGAAATACCTCTCTTGTTGGCAACCATTTCAGCTTGGATTCGATGCCAGCAGACTAATCCAGAGCTGGGACGGCCCCGACGGCTTGGTCTTTGCGCTGGGTGCCCCTCGTAAAAAGCAGATTTCTCCGGGTTGGTCAGAAAGCTGATCAGGCCGGAATCCTTTTCGCAATTCCACCTATCTCATGAGCAGACCCGGTATCCTCTATGAAACCGCGCGCACTGCTGATCTTTGCTGACTCCGCCCAAACCGATTGCCAACGGCGCGGCTGGCCCAGCGCATTCCGCGTCCTCTTGGAAGCGCAGATTTTTCAATTTAGTGAAGAGCAAGGCATCGATATCCACCTCTTCACCTCACCAGGGCATCAGCTCCCAGGTGCGTCTACATTACACGTTCACTCCCAGGAAGGAATCTCCTTCGGCCAGAGACTGGAAAATGCCATTGAATGCCTGGCGCGACTTGGCTACCAGGAAATTGTCATCGTGGGACGAGACTGTCCCGACCTCGAACAGAGGGACATTCTCACGGCATTCGGGTTGCTCCGCCAACATAGAGTTGTCCTCGGCCCTGATCATCGCGGCGGGTGTTACCTCATTGCCTTCCATG
>Ga0070730_10000933_pt1 | contig 30155 bp, 28 predicted proteins | sample Coa_R1_3_FD_66447 | JGI IMG/M metagenome (GOLD analysis project Ga0070730, IMG submission 66447) | Surface soil microbial communities from Centralia Pennsylvania, which are recovering from an underground coalmine fire - Coalmine... | ecosystem: Environmental > Terrestrial > Soil > Unclassified ... | reverse complement strand
TTTGCGGCGCGCGGTGCGGCTCTCCGGTCGCCTACGCCTCCCTACGAGCCGCACCGCGAAGGAGAACAAAAGCAAGAAAATACCCTGGAACTCACATTATGATTGGTACGTAAAACGGGGGCAGGTCATCCGCTCCCACCTAAAATCAGAACGCCCAGCTGCAGATTTACCCCAGGTCTATGTTCGTACCTGGGCGCAATTCAGGAATAACTCTCGGTGTTGCTGAATAGGCTTCGGGTCAGAGCATATCCGAAGGCCGAACTCCAAAGCCTTTTTTGACAGGGTTTCAAAAGTGGCGCCATCCATATCAACACACTGTTGGAGAACCGCGACGAAGCGTTCAGGTGCACTGAGAGGAAGGTCCCATCCGATGCCCATTTGCTGCAATTCCCGCCAAGATGTGGCATCGCTGATGATCACTGGGCATCCTGCCATAAACGCTTCTAGGATCACGTATCCAAAATTCTCGCCTCTTGTGGGTAAGAAGAAAAAGTCATAGCGGGATAGGACTTGCCCGACCATTGTTGGTGACAATGTCCCGTGATATCGACAGACTATGTTCTCGGGTAGAGTACCAGTCAACTTCTCGCAGGCCAGCCAATAAGCTTTATCTTCAATCGGCCCGAAAATATCAAAATTCACTTTACCTTTTAGATTGCGAAGCAGCTCAATCGCCAAGTCCAAGTTCTTCACGCGAGAAATCCGGGACAAAAACACGAAACTCGCTTCTCCCGGGCGCTTTTGATGGAGCCGTTCGCGATTCAATGGCGCTCCAGCCACTTTTGGGAGTAAATCGCGCACAACACATATCTTTTCAGCATCGCCAAAATGATTCCGAATGTCCTGTTCCTCAAGAGGGGTGGAAGCTTGCCATATGACATTCCGACATAAATCAATCGTTTTGGCTAGGGCAATATAAACTCTTTTTTTGAGCCACTTCAGCGATAGCGCCCCTGGTGAAAACTCACCTTGGGGGGCGAGAACAATTGGTAGGGCCGCCAAAAATCCGAGGCGCCGCAGAAAGAGAACCTTGACAGTGATAGTGGAAAAGAAACTGCTCTGATAAATAAGGTCAAACTGCGTTTTCCGGAAAATTGTTCGGAGCGATTTGAGCGAGCGCCCACTCGGAGATAAATAGCAGACCGTATAACCACAGGCCTTTACCCAAGTATCTGGCACGATGTCGGGATAGGGCTTCCTGTCTCCAAAGTCTCTATCCCATGTGAGTACATAAAATTCAAATTCTTCTCCTAAATGTTGCACTAGATTTGCGTTATTCCGAATTCGCCCACCGCCCTTGATGCCCGGGAGAAAGAAGTCGGTAACAAGAAGAATTCGCATACCTAACCGTCAAGCCCCATCATGGCCAATAGTGACCGAGGTAACCACGTTCGTTGCTCCCTGGGTCTTCTCGCTGGTGAGCCCGAAGGGGTCTTTGGCCGTCGAAACCAGAAGAAGCCGCAAGCGTATTCACTATTCTGAAATTTTCAAAACTCCACTCGTTCCATTTGGCAGCAGCAGTCATGAACTCCCGAAAAACTCGCCGAAATCAAAATACCGACAGAACCTTCGGCAGCCACGGCCTAGTGGGCGACACGCTGACATAGTGTCCGTCATCGTGTCCTGCAGGCCGGAAAACCGGAATCTCGGTGCTGTCCATGTCCAGCGCTCATTCCGGTTACCATATGTGGGCTAGTCCAGTGTAACTACTTGAACATCACATACGCTCCGAAAAGGAGCACTATGCCGAGAGGCATCATGGCATAATAGAACTTCAACACGCGCCGCGAGGCAGTCGCGAACCCCCGACCAGCGAGAATGCAATAGAATGGAAAAACAACCAGGGCATAGCGAGCTTCTACAAACGGCAGTCCCGCTCCTAGTGCGACGGCAATACTAGCGAGTGGCACCCAACAAGGCAACAATTCCCTCAAACGCGCCAGCCATTGCCCCGAGCCGTCCCAGGTGGACGCGATGACCGCGGGTAGGAGGATCAATAGGACCCATACGTTAAGGGACGAGCTGGTCGCAAATAAGTCCTCGAACTTCAACGGAGGGAACGGAATATAGAGAACCATCAGAGAGCGGACAGGGATTAAATACGCTTTTCTCCAATCGCCGTTCCAGAACAGGCGGTAGCTGAGCGAGTTATCCATAGTTGTAGCAAACTGGTAGGGTTGCCGGGACGAGAACAATTTTATTTGCGAAGGCAAGACGATATTTTCTGTCTGCTCGCGTTCAAATAACTTTGCCCGCAACGTTACCGTCAGCAATGTAGCGCTGAGCACCGCAACCAAAGTAAGGGCAGTGGTAAAGTGACGCTTTTTCTGTCTGGGATTGACGATGATTTCCAATCCGAACCCTAATACAACCACGTAAAACATCAGACTCCTAGTGAATAGTAACCCGACGACACCTAGGCAGATCCAACATATAGTCCACGCAGATGGCTTGCCCTCAGCGCGGATCTTTGCAAGGAGGAGGGCCACAAAAAGATACAACGAGCACACAAGCATATCCTTCGAGGGCAGCGCCGTCCAGAGAAGCACTAAGGGCAGCAAGCTGAACAAAATTGCCGTCCGCCGGGCCGCCACTGTGGGCACGAGCCGACTCGCTAAACGGAAGACTCCCAGGGTCATGAGCCCAGTGAGGAGGGTACCAGTAACGCCCAGTGCCGCCGGGTTATGCCCGAAGACCATGTAGATCAACGCCACATAGTAGGCTGACCCAATGTCAGAAAACGGTAACATGGTTGCGGTATGGTACGATGCTCCCTGCTGCGCCAACACCCATCCCCACTTTTCATAGCGGTCCCAATCACCGGTCGTGGAATGTTGAGGCAACCACCAATATTGATTCAGGTACAAGCTTGTGGCCAGATGTAACAGGAAGATTGTAAACAACCACTTCTGGGTGAGCCCGTCGAATGTGGCCCCCTTCATGCAGCGCAAGATAAATCTGTAAGAGATGATGCTCAGAATGGCTGGGAAAATCGTGGGGAAAGCATGCGTGTAAGCTGGAGTGGGCAGCAAGGAAAGCAGAGCTATCGAAATTATTAGGATAATATTGATAAAATCAAACAGGTTAGCCCGTCGTTCAACAAGGGCATGATTTTTTTGCGGCCAGTAGGCACTAAGCTGCTTATTCATTGAGTATGCTATCCCCGCGATCCTATTGCATGCTTTCGATATTGCCGGCGGGAGACCGATGTCCTAACCGTTCGCAGGGTCGATCCCGCTCGGTGCGCCGCCCTGAGTGGGATTCCCAGTACAATTAATGGTATGATACTGAATAAAATTAAGGCAAAAGAGGTCAATTGACTAGCTCACCTTTCGTGTAGATAACCTCAAGCGACGGTAGCTCCTGTGAACGGCAAAGGGCCAATTCAGGACAGTCTTGGGCAAGTACGTCGCCAGCCCGTACGCGAAAGCCCTGGCATCATAGGGGTAGAGGCTGAGAGCACGAGTGATTAAACCTCGCGCGCCCAATTGGTCCCCGCGCCTCAGCATCAATCCTGCGTGGCCAACGCACATGATGGCAAGCGCACGCTCACGCAGATCCGATAATCTCTGGCGATCTCGGACCACCGCATTTTCGATAATCGTCCACTTGTTCTGAAAGAATTGTTGGAGATCCATCAACGCACCCCTGCTCCCCGTGTGGATGCGATATTTGGCCAATGGCCGCTCGACAAACCTCACTTGAAACTTCGCAGCAATCCGCAGCAACATGTTCCAATCTTCGCCCAATTGCAAATCCGGAGACTCATCAAAAAAACCCACCGTGTCAAAAACATCTCGCCTGATTACGGGTGTCGGCGACGCTATAAAATCGCGCAAGAGCAACGGACGCAAGATATCGCCGTCGTAGAGCTTTGTCGCATCGCTGATCTTACATAATTCCTGGCCGTTTTTTCCATCAAATACAATGGCGTCAGAATACACCCAGGCAAGGTCAGGGTGCCTGGCTAACAACTCCATCTGCAATTGCAGCTTCTCTGGTAGCCACAAGTCATCCGCGTCCACAAAAGCGATGTAGGAGCCGCGCGCTGCACGAATCCCCATATTTCGTGCTGAAGATGCTCCTCCGTTCACTTTGGGGAGACAGTGAATCCGGTCCCCATAACCAGCGAGCACCTCCGGGGTTTGATCAGTCGACCCGTCATCCACCACAATGACCTCGAAATCCCGAAAGGTCTGCGCGAGAACGCTATCGAGCGTCTCGGGAATCCACCGGGCGGCGTTATAGGCCGGGATGACGACACTAACAGCCGGGCGCGAGGATTCGCTCATTACGATAACCCTATCGCCGCAAACAACTGTTGGAAACGGCGCTGGTAAGTGTGATCGCGCAGAGCGCGCTCATGGCCGGCCTTTCGTATATTCTCAGCCTCGGCCTCGTGCGCCAGGTAGTAGCGGATCTTGTCAAGTAACTCTTGCTCATTGCGGTACACGATAACCTCTTTGTCCGGCTCGAAAAACGCCGCGAGTTCGTCACTATAGCCAGTGCAGTAAAGCGCGCCACTCATCGGCGCCTCGAATTCGCGCAAATGAAGATGGCGAGTCACCGATCTGCTCGGATCATGCCGATCATAGACCTCAAGAAAGCCCAGGCTAATGTGACTTCGAGTGTAAAGTTGAATTAACTCCTCATCCGAAATCGGCGCGTGGACATTACCTGGGAAGCGAGCCCCCAGATGGCGGCGGAAATCCTGTTCAACCAGCGCAGCCGAGGCGCGGAACTGAGTTTCTGGCGTCACGGCTGTCAACGCTTTGAACAGGAACAGGCAATGCTTGGCAAATGACCGCAACCGCGTCGTGGCTCCCCATTGCCATGCCGGTCCGTATGCATGCGCATCCACGCCGTTTTCGAGCAGATGGGCAATATAACGCGCCCGCAACGCATAGTTGGCGCCCACGAAGGAAACATCCACCGTACGCGGCAGGTCATAAGGATGGAAGTATTTCGGATTTGACGCCATCGGCCACCACAGCGGTGTTGCCCTGATCGCCAAGAACTTCTCCCGTGTATCTTTCTCCGAGTGTAAATTGTAATCAAAATGGGGGGAGAGTTCATCCACCAAGTAGAACTGGTGCGCATTGTTGCATGAGAAGTTACACGTCCGTACGCCAGTCTTACGGACCTCATCTATGGCACTTGGATCCACCATGCCATCCATCAAGTAGGCAAAGAAAAAATCAAAGGATTTCTTTGCGTGTTCACGATGGAAAGTGTCAAGCAACTTCTGGCTAAAACCGGCGCGTGCCTGCGCGTCGTTTCGCGCCATCGCTCGCCGCCCATCTTCGGTAGAAAACAAAAACACTTCGTGCCCCATATCCACCAGCGGCTCGTAGAGATTACGGTGCCATGTCTGACTTCCTGGCACAGTGGCGTTCGATGTCGCTTCAATGACCTGAAAAATGCGCAATGAAGCGCCCCCGTAAAATCAAAACTTAAATGAACCTCCGTTCTTGATAATAGCCCAATTCTGGTATTGGAAGTTCTCCAAGCGTTGGTCGTACTTGGACACCGGCCTCAGACCCCTCGGAAATATCTTATAGAAGGCGTAATCGAAACTCTTAAAAAAGGTAAAGATGTCCTTCAGCAAAACTCCGGCATCGATGTTACAACCACCATACTCGAATTGGATTATGTTTATTCGGCCCGACTCAAGCATAGGGAATTGATTCCGCTACATTCGTCAAAAAGAAACAACTTTGCTTCACCAGGGGCCGAGCTCATTCCAAAATTATTACAGACTACAGTGGGAGGAAAACTATTCGACAGCAGCCGTTGGAAAGTGCTCAGGCTTGGTTCAAAACAATGGATGTTAGCCGTGGGATTGATTCCCAGGGCCAAGGCCGTCCATTGACCGAGATTCGCTCCGACATCGAAGACGGTTTTGCACTGGGGCAGAGTTTGTTGCATTAAGCGGAGCTCGCCGTTGGTCTCGATATCGTCGTTGTTCTCCCCGTTGTAAGTATCAACATATATTTTTGACAATCGGTAAAGCACGAGGCTATTAGATGGGACGACGGATAAAAGGGCTTTCCTTAGGGAATTGCGAATCCTAGTCATGCTGTTCATTCAGAATACAGGATATTCGGCCTCCGAAACCAGAAGAATCCTAGTGCCTATTCGCTGTTCTGGAAAGCCGATGACTTCATGCGTTCAACATAGCGGCCGTCAACGTGTCCACCCTATAATTCCACAAACTCGAGGTCCGTCATCATATTTCGCGGATCGTCTCTGCAGCGTGAATCCGTTGTGCGTTCAAATATACCTTGAGTCCGCCGTAAAGTAAAGCGAGGAAGTTATGCTATACTCGCTCGGTTTCCAAAGCGACTGAGAAGTGGAATGGTGACATTTGTCGTTGGTGCTAGTCACAGGTGGCGCGGGATTTATCGGTTCTCACACCGTTGACCTCTTACTGGAGAGGGGCTTTGAAGTGCGTGTAATGGACAATTTGCAGAAGCGAGTCCATCCGCGGGGGAAACCTTCCTACTTGCCTGCCGAGGTTGAGTTTCTTCAGGGTGATGTTGCCAACCCAAGGCATCTTGCCAAGGCACTGGAGGGGGTCCGATACGTATTTCACTTGGCCGCATACCAGGACTACCAACCTGACTTCAGCCGCTTCATCCACGTCAACACTGAGAGCACAGCGCGCATTTTTGAATTGATTGTGGCGAAGCGCTTGCCTATCGAGAAAATTGTGTTTGCCTCCTCGCAGTCGGTCGCAGGAGAAGGAAAGTACCGTTGTGAGGAGCATGGAGAATTCCTCCCGGGGCCGCGGCCAATCGAGCAATTGGAGCAAGGCCAGTGGGACATTCTCTGCCCTCGATGTCAGCGCCCGGCTCAAAATCTCTTCATTGCCGAATCAGTCGCAAACCCTCACACCGCTTACGCGGTTTCCAAGTATGCAATCGAATTGCTCGCATTCAACCTGGGTCGACGGTACAAAATCCCGACCGTGGTGATGCGATATACCTACGTCCAGGGTCCTCGCAACTCCTTTTATAACGCTTACTCAGGGATTCTTCGTATCTTTACCCTACGCCTGCTCCATGGCCACCCTCCGGTCGCTTTTGAGGACGGCAAGCAACTCCGGGATTACGTCAATGTACGGGATGTCGCGGAGGCGAATCTCCTGGCGCTGGAAAACCCGGCCGCTGATTTCCAGGTCTTAAACGTCGGAGGCGGTCGCGCCGTGACCGTCCTCGAATTCGCGCGCGTCATTCTGAAGGTATTTGGAAGCAGCCTTGAGCCCCTTGTTCCAGGTGAATTTCGTGTCGGAGACACGCGCCACACGATCTCAGACATTACCAGGATGCGGTCGCTGGGCTGGGAACCGAGAGTCCCCTTGGAGCAGAGCGTGAGAGAGTATGTCGAGTGGGTCCGCTCGCAGCCGGACGTCGGCGCCTTTTTCGTCGCCGCAGAGCGAGCAATGCGACGCAAGAAGGTCATCCGTGCGACTACGGTCACCCGCAGGCTTGGCGCTCGCAGGGCTGGTGGGTGAGGGGATAACATGGCGAGAATCTGCGTCGTTGGAAGCTGGCATCTTGCTTCAGTAAGCAGTGTGTGTCTGGCCCACATGGGGAATCGCGTCTGTGGTGTTCATGATGACGCCCGTGCCATTGAAGCGCTTGATTCTGGGCGTCCACCCGTGCACGAGCCTCGCCTTCCGGCCATGCTGAAGCGCCAGTTAGCCGCTCGTCGGCTTCGTTACGTAAGCTCCTACGAGGACGCGGTACGAGGCGCTTCGTTTATTATGATTGCCCTCGATACGCCTGTCCGAGATGACGACTCTCCTGACATGGACTCGGTTTGGCGGGCCATTCGCGCGGTGGCAAAGGCCTTGGTGCGGCCTGCCACCGTGGTGATTAACAGTCAAGTCCCTGTGGGTACCTGCGAGGAAGTGCAGGATTTCCTGGCCGAGCAGTTGCCCAGGCTCAAATGCCATGTGGCCTACAATCCTGAATTTCTCCAGCTTGGCAGAGCCGTCGAGCTTTTCCTCCAGCCTGACCGAATCGTGATTGGCGCCAAGGAGGAAAAAGTGCGCCGCCGGGTGGCTGGTCTCTACGCCAGCCTTGGTCGTCCTATTGTGATGACTGATCTAAGGACGGCGGAGATGATCAAGCACGCTTCCAACGCATATCTCGCGACATCGATCAGTTTTGCCAATGAAATGGCAAACATCTGTGACGCTTTGGGCGGGGACTTCAGCGTCGTTGCTCGCGCCATGCGTTTGGACCGGCGGGTCGGCCCGCACGCCTATCTCAGCGCCGGCCTGGGTTTCGGTGGCGGCACTCTTGGCCGCGAGCTGCGAACCTTACAAGATTTGGGCCGTTCGAGCGGTCGTCAGACTCCATTGATCGATGCTGTCGTCACGGTGAACACTCGTCAGCAGGGGTGGGTGGTAGAACAATTGGGCTCGCTTCTGGGGAACTTGAAGCGTCGCAGAATCGGCGTGCTAGGTTTGACTTATAAGGCAGGGACTGACACGCTTCGACGATCACAGGCCCTGGAAACGATTCGACAGTTACAGGCGAACGGGGCTGAAGTGGCGGCTTACGACCCTCTTGTTAAACCGGATGAGCTCGCTGCATTCCCGCCCTTTGACTTTAGCCCCGATATTTACGAAACGGCGCGGAACTGTGACGCCCTGGCTCTCATCACGGCGGGTTCGGACGCGAATGCATGGGATTTCGCTCGGCTTGCGTCTGTTGTTCGCCGGAAGGTGTTTTTTGATGCACGAAGTATATTAGACCCAGGCAACCTCCTCCGCCACGGATTCGTCTACTGTGCTCCGGGACGAGGCGTAAAGCAGCCGCCAAATTCGACCGCAATTCGAAAGAGGTAGGTTCACAGTCCCATGAAATTACCCGGGAAAGCAGCCATTATCACAGGAGGAAGCAGAGGAATCGGGAAGGCGATCAGCCAAGCCTTCACAAAACAAGGCGCCCGTATTCTGGTTGGTGCAAGGGAGGCGACGGCGCTGGAGCAGGCTGCTCTGGAACTCGGAGGTCCGCAGGTAGAGGTGGTAACATATGCCGTCGACGTGTCGGACCCCGAGGCGGTTCAAGGCATGGTCAAGCGGGCTGAAGAGGCATTCGGCGAAGTCGATGTGCTGGTCAATTGCGCGGGAGTTTATGGACCGATCGGTCCCTCCATTGAAGCCGACATCAGCGCGTGGCGACGGACTATTGAGATCAACCTGTTGGGCACCTTCCACTGTATGGCGGCCGTTCTGCCGGGCATGATTCGACGGAGACGAGGAAAGATTATCAACTTATCCGGCGGCGGGGCAGTGGGTCCGTTGCCTCGGTTTAGCGCGTATGGAGCATCAAAGGCGGCGGTAGTGCGCTTGACTGAAACCATCGCGCGCGAGGTCGAGGAGTTCAACATTCAGATAAACGCCATCGCTCCGGGCGCGGTCAACAGCCGCCTCTTGGACGAAGTCCTGGCTTCGGGCGAGCGGGCAGGCCCCGAGTTCTTCGCCCGGGCACAGGAGCAAAAAAAGCAAGGTGGTATCCCCCCGGAACGTGCTGCTGAGCTTGCAGTTTTTCTTGCCTCCGATGAGTCGAACAGCCTTACCGGTCGGCTGATCAGTGCGGTGTACGATGACTGGACCCACATCCCTCAGAATTTAGACGCGATCCGCGCGACCGATCTATATACCTTGCGGCGCATCGATGAAAAGATGGCTGCGCTTCTCTATCCATCCTTCAAGAAGGGCCAGGCAAAGGGAAAATGAAAAAATGGCGCGTGGCGCTGGTGGGTGCAGGCCTGATCGGGGCGCGTCGCGCGCGCCTCGCCCATGAGCATCCTGATTCCGAGGTTGTGTCAGTTGCCGACACGGACTTCCAGAAGGCCCGCGCGCTGGCGGCTGAGGTGGGCGCCCGTGCCATCGAAGATTGGACTGAAGCTGTGAGTGATCCAGCCGTGAACATCGTGGTGGTTGCGACACCCACAGACAGCCATGCGCCCATCTCCCTCCTGGCCTTTAAGAATGGTAAACATGTTCTCTGCGAAAAACCTTTGGCGCGAAATCCTGCTGAAGCGGGGCGTATGGTTGTGGTGGCAGCGCGACGAGGGCTGAAGCTCATGACCGGATTCAATCACCGTTTTCATCCCGCCATCCTCAAAAGCCACACTCTCACGGATGAGGGAACGCTCGGCAAACTTCTCTTCGCGCGGTGTATCTACGGCCACGGCGGCCGTGAAGGGTATGAGAAAGAATGGAGGGTGAAGCCCGGAGTATCCGGAGGAGGCGAACTCATTGACCAGGGAATCCATGCCCTCGACTTGTTTCGCTGGTTCCTGGGCGGGTTTCGCGAAGTGAACGGTTTCGTTGGAACATTATTCTGGCCTGTTCGCCCTGTGGAAGATAACGCCTTCGCCCTGCTCCGGACACGGCAAGGCGCGCTCGCGCAGTTGCACGCAAGTTGGACACAATGGAAGAACCGCTTTAACTTCGAGGTCTACGGTGAGAAGGGCTACATCAAAGTCGAAGGCCTGGGCGGAAGCTACGGGCCTGAGAGCTTGACACTTGGAACACGAGACAAACCTGGCGCAGTGCCTGTGGAGCACACAGAAGAGTTTACAGGCCCAGACCTTTCTTGGGCGCGGGAGTGGCAGGAATTCCTGGATGCCCTCGGCGACGACCGGGAGCCTCTCGGGAATGGACGCGACGGCTACGAAGCGTTGCGGCTGGTCCAGGCAATTTACAAGGCTTCCAAGACGCGCCGCACAGTCCGCCTCTGATTCTACTATTCGCCGGCAGAGGTTCGGTTTACCACGATTCTCTGACCGCTCACCGATGGCTGCGGAGAGCCATTTCTTTTTCGATCGCTTCCATGGCTTTTTCAGCATCCGCTACGAAACCGCGGACGGTGTCGCGGCTATACTTGTGATCGACCATCTTGGGAAAGAACTGGGGTGGGATGGTGATGACGTGCCCCCCGGCCATAGCAGCGCTCTGGACGTCAATGGTGGAGCGTATGCTGCCCACGATGATCTTGGAGGGGTGTTGCCAAAGATCCAGCCAGCTACGCACACTGCGAATGAGAGCGGGGGCATCGCCGCCTTCGTCGGCCACCCGGCCGGCAAAAATGCTGACGTAGTTGGCGCCCGCCTTCGCCGCCAAGATGGCTTGGTTAAAGGATAAGATCGCGGTGCAGTTAATCCTGATGCCCTCCTGGCGAAGGATGTGGATGACCCCCAGGCAGGATTCGCCGCTCTGGTTGATCACCGGGATCTTTACCACCACATTCGGCGCCCAGCGCGCAAAGACCCGCGCTTGTTCCAGCATTACTTCTCGGTCGTTCGTCGTGACCTCCACGCTTAGCGGCTTATCGACGAGCAATGCACAAATCCGCCTGACCTGCGCCTCGATATCAAGAACTCCGTCCTTGAGCATGACGCTCGGGTTAGTCGTGACGCCGTCGACAACACCCTGGCGGAACCAGGTCTCAATCTCTTTGTAGTTTGCGGAATCGACGAAGATTTCCATTTTCAGCCTCCAGTGTCTGGATAAGACGCGCCGCCTTCCACAGATCCTCGGCGACGAAATCCGGTTGCACATTGCGCTCGGTCATGAACTGGCAAACATCACATTTCCACCGACCGATGTAGATTGTCTTGCAGCCCGCCCGCTGACCTGCCTGGACATCCGTGATACTGTCCCCCAGGAGGTAAGAGCCCTTCACGTCGAGATGCAGTTCCCGTGCGGCCTTTAGTATCAGCCCGGGCTTGGGCTTTCGACAGGAGCAGTTTTTCCTCCAGCGCCGCCGCTTGGCTTGCGGATGGTGAAGGCAACAGTAGATCGCATCGATCCTTGCATGCTGCTTGCGTAGCCCTTGCACCAGCTTGGCATTAATGTCATCAAGGGTCTTCTCGGAAAAATGGTTCTTCGCAACGCCAGGCTGATTTGAAACGACGACTACTTTCAGGCCCAGTCGATTCAAAAGCCGTATTCCTTTGGCCGCCCTGGGCATCAGCCGAAGCTGCTGTGGCGTGAACGGCGAATCGATAATCCCCGCTTCAGGGAAGTAGCAGAGCTCGTTCAGCACCCCATCTCGGTCAACGAATGCGGCTTTCATGACGACCGTTCGATCTTCTCTCGAAGACAGAAAGTCGCGAGGTGATGAAGAACAACGTGGAAAGATTCGACCTGCGGAGTGGAATTGAAAGGGACCACCACGCACAAGTCGGCGATTTCTTTCATAGCCCCGCCGTCAAATCCACTGAGGCCCACAGTCGTTGCGTTGAACTTCTCCTTTGCAGTGAGCATCGCCTTCAAGAGGTTTTGCGACCAGGGCCCGGCCAGGTCTTTCCCGGACCCTCCATGGACGCTGATGCCGATCAAAACATCGTGCTTCTTCATAAGGCTGTTCAGCTGTTCAGAAAAGAGATTTTCAAAGCCGTTGTCATTGATCCAGGCGCTCATCAAAGGCACATTGTCATTCAGAGAGATTGCACGCAGCCGCTTTTTGCCCTCAATCACTGTCACCTTCGAAAGGTCACACGCAAAATGGGTCGCCGTGGATGCCGAGCCGCCGTTCCCCATAGTGAAAACGGTTCGCTCGTTTTTCCAAGCATCGAAAAGGATTTCCACCAGCCGGTCGATATCTTGTTTAGAGATCGTGCGGATGATCGTCTCCATTTCCGTAAAGTAGGTGTCAATGAACTGTTGGTTGCTCAAGCTGCTCAAGTGTTCACCTCATCGTGGCTTATGCCCGTGCGATATCCACTGTTGGGAGCTGCTGGATGCGTCGCAGATGGTCGCGGGCCTGCTCGGTCGAGATCTGGTTGACCAAGATCTTGCTGCCTTCAAAATCGAACCGATAGCGCAGTTCGCGTAAACCTGCACGTTGCAGCGCAGCACGGAGACCTTTCTTGTTCCCCTCTGCATACAATACCAGGAACCCGCCGCCTCCCGCACCGGTGATCTTCCCGCCCACCGCACCGTGCTGACGGGCTATTTCATACCACTCGTCGATACGGCTGGAAGTCACGGATGTGGACATGGCTTTTTTCCTTGTCCAGTGCACGTGCATGAGCTCGCCGAACTTGCGCGCGTTGCCATGCTCAAGCGCTTCGCGGATCTCCAATCCTAGCTCCTTGATCTGATGGAGGCGCTGCAGAACGTCCGGATCTCCTCCTTTCGTTCGCGAATCCTGGTAGGCGAGAATCTCCAAACCCTCGCGCGAGACGCCCGTATAAAAGAGGAGGATATTCTGCTCAAGTTCATCCAGGCTCTCCTGGGAGAGTCGGAGGGGCGATACCTTGACGCGCCCTTCAGTATCGATTTCCAAAATGCGGATTCCCCCGAACGCGGCGATATACTGATCCTGCTTGCCAATTGGCTTGCCCAAGATTTCAATTTCGATTCGGCACGCCTCTTCCGCCAGTTGCTCCCGGGAAACCGGGTCCTGGCCGAGTGTGTGGAGGGCATTCAGAAGACCCACTGCGTAAGTGCTCGAAGAACCCAAGCCCGTACCGGCAGGAATGTCCGCCATGGAGACTATCTCCACGGCACTGGTAATCTCCATGAGACGAAGCGCTTCTCGGACGAGGGTGTGTTCAACTTCCTCAACCGTTTCGATGATCTCGCTCTTGGAGTACTTAACTCGGATAAGTTCATCCACCACCGGAGTGTTAACGGCGATGAACATGTACTTGTCAATGGCGGCCGAAATGACGAACCCGCCGAACCGGGTATAGTAAGATGGCAAGTCGGTGCCGCCGCCCCCGAGGGTTATTCGGAAAGGTGTGCGAGTGACGATCATCGGTTCCCACCAGCGCCAGAATTTCCTTTGCAGTCAATGAACATCTGACCGAACTTGAGGTTCTACACCTACGTCGCTGAGGGCAGCACTCTTGCTTCCCTTGAGGCTTGTTGAAAAAATCCCCGCTCCAACACGTTCGGCGCCCGAAAACGCCGGCTTGAGTTCGTCACGGCCCTTCCTGCTTGCCCTTTGCCCGAAACGTGCCTCAAAGCGTGTTGAAGTGCAAAAATCGATAAAAAACGATATAAATCTATAACATCATCGCGCTACGATTGTCAACTGTGTATACTCGTTGGGAATGACTTGGGTCCATCTCGTCTTCGGGCCGGGCATCGGCCGCAGGGCGGCTAAACACAAGTGATGCACGGGGTGACAGTCGATACGAGGTGTTGCCTGTCATTTTGAACGGGAGAATCACAAGCGCCACCGTCGCACGGTCAGCCTCACAAACCATACCGTGCGCGCCATGCTCGATGATGGGCAAAGCACCCATATTTTCCGGGTGTGGACCGAGAGTCCAATGAAGGACGTGGGAAGGTTGGGCTCATTTTGGCAGTTGCATCTTCCTGTACCCAAGGGCAGGATAATCGAGCGCTTCGTTTTTGTTTGGAGAGTGCGACATGAAAGCGTTTCTATTGTCCGCGGGTAGAGGAACACGTCTCCGCCCGCTGACTGACAAAATTCCAAAATGCCTTATCCAAATCCGTGGGACTCCGATGCTGGCTATCTGGCTGGAGATATGTCGGCGTACGGGAATCCGAGAGGTGCTTATTAACCTTCACTGGAAGCCTGAAGTAGTGCGGCGGTTCCTCACCGGATTCCGCACACCTGTCAAGATTCTAACCACCCATGAGCCGCAATTGCTGGGAAGCGCCGGAACCGTCCGCCAGAATTGGAACTGGGTTCGAGATGAACGCCGTTTCTGGGTGATTTACACAGACTTACTTACCACGGCTAATTTGCGTGAACTCGCTCGATTCGACGAAAAAAAGGAGGGAATCCTTACTCTTGGTCTTCACAGAGTAACCGATCCGCGGGGTTGCGGCTTGGCCACGCTTAACCAAAGAGGCCGCGTCGTTGCCTTTAAGGAGAAGCCCAAGCATCCTCGCGGCAATTTAGCGTTTGCGGGCATGCTGCTGGCGCACCCGGGTCTGATCGACTATCTGCCGCAAAAGCCCGCACTCGACTTCGGTCACGATGTTTTCCCTCGCTTGGCAGGGCGCATGTGGGGATACACTATCCGGCATTACCTGGTCGACATAGGAACTCGCGAGAGGCTTGCGCTGGCAGAGCAGACGTGGCCGGGGATTCGTAAGCGCGCCAGGAAATGAAGCGACCGTAAACATCCTCATGCTTTCGACGACCGAGGAGAAGTACATCGAGAAGACGCTGCAAAGCAGCTTTCGCATAGGATTATCAGCAAAACAGATGGAGATCCTGGTCATAGACGGGATGAGCACGGACCGTGCGGGTGCTATCGTAACCGCCCAGGCGATAAAGCCATCGGGTATTTGTAGGCACAGCGGAAAGAAGAGCTCGCCTTAAGAACCCTCGACCTGCGGTCATACCAACTCTCCAACTCTAAACTTGCGGTCGTCGAAACCAGAAGAAACCGCATGCGTATTCGCTGTTCTGGAAGGCTGATAACTCTACGCGTTCGACATAGCGGCCATCATCATGGACTCCCGAAAACTCCACCAACTCAAGTTCCGAGATCATTTCGCGGACTTCTCCAGCCTCGTAGATTCTATGCGCGTTGAAGCACACCCTGGGCCTGCCGACAGGCATTACCAAAAACAAGCCGCCTCCCGAGGCCAGAACACGGGCCAACTCTCGCGCAGCCTTCCGCGTTCCCTGCGGGTCGAGTGGATCTCCATAGCGGCCTAGACCAACGTGTTCAATGACATGTAAACAGGAAAGAGAGGCCAGGGAGCAATCCGCAAAGGGTAATTCAAGCAAACTGGCGCCTAAGCACATCAACCCATCTAACTTGGCTTGGAGGGGACGATAGTCCGCAAATACCACAGGAATCACCGCACTCAACAGGTTCGCGAAGATTACCTGAGAACCAACATCAACATGGAATGTGGGGCGCATCGCTATGATCCGTCGCATAGCCCATGCATTTGCGTAGAAGTAGTGAGCATCGATGGAGGTTGTCTCCGTACGGTCGTGAATCTGAGGATATGTATCCAGCAGGCGTACACGGTCCGCTTTCGACAAGCGCGAGTATCGACACCACTCGGCGAAATAGCGGGGGAAACCACGAATCCCCCTGATCGCCCAGACTGGATCGGCAACCTGTGCTAACCATCTTCGCGCGGTGCGTATTGGAATAATGTGCCTAACTAGGGCTGTAGACCTGCCAAACACGCTGCCCTCCTATTCCCCGTTCGACTAAGGGCGGTTCCAACTACTTGGGACTAAGCTTCTTGGGTCAAGCAAAAATGGGTTGACCAGACCGGCTTAGAAAGCTAGATTCCGGCCCTAGCTTCCGAAGCCAACCACAAAGACTCTCTTTATTCAAATCTCAGCACGTCGTGCGGCAGGTAGATCATTGACCTGCTTGGGAGTTCGCAGGGAGATTCATCCCCAAGAGATTTAGGATCCGTCGCGCCCGGTGCGCATAGGTGTGTCGAGCGAGAATGGCCTCATACCCTTTGCTTCGAAAGCGCTGATTGAATTCAGAGTCGCTCAATGCCTGCCACATCATATGATGGTACTCGTCCAGGCTGCTTGGAACCAGCAATTCATCCGGCGCAAACAGTTCCCGGTAAAAAGGAGTTGCGTCGGGTATAGCCAGCCCGCCGCTGCCCATGACTTTGAATGCCCGCTCGACGATGTCACCCATAACCTCGGCATGAGGTTCGCTGAGGGCTGGGCAGACGCGCGCGTTCTGGTAAAGCACCCGCTCATCTCCGTCCGGAAGCAACCCCCCGTAACCCTTGTAAGGCCACCGGCTGTAACCGAATACCTTTAATATATCTTCGTAAGGCTTCAGGTACTTATCGAATTGAATGGATTTGTATTGCCAGTACCCACCCACGAACGCAACTTTTACGTCCGCATAGCGCCGGTCGCTTGGCTCTGGGAAGTACCGGTCCGTATCGCATGCCAGGGGCAAAGATTCCCATCGCAGTCCGCGTTTGCTCCATTCTTCAAAAAAGGTCGCGCAGCTTGAGGGGCCAAGGCCAAATCCGAAGGCCGCTCCAGAATCCAGAATGCGCCGTACCACTTTCATAGACATATCGGGAAGAGGCAAATCGTGCTCTGCATAAACACCTTCCATCCCTTTAAACCAAGGATACACCCATGTAAAGTGCGGGTAACTCCTCAGCACTTTTAGCGCTTCATCATTCAGATCTTTGTAGTCGTAAGTGCTCAAGAAAACAAATGGGCGCTGCATCTCGGGCAAAACTCGGCCCAATTCAAATACGCTCACCAAGCGGTAACGGACACCGATCTGCGCGAAACCCCGGCAATAGCCTAGACGAAGGGCCGAGTTGGCATTTGACACATTGATGTCAAAACCTTCCCTGCAGACCATCACCATGGTAATGGAGCTGCCCTCAGGCCCGCCATAGGGCTGATCGCCCAGGAAGGGTTTGAACGACTCCGGCTGGATAATCCGTTTGACCAAGGTCTTGACCTTATCAAGACTGGGCATGCGCCATTTCCTCGATTTGGACCTGGTTGCACCGTTTTGAATCCGCGCTCCACCAGGCGTGGACTCATTTGTTAAAGGTCCTGTGATACCACTCGATCATTTCAACGATGCCTTCACGCAGCGAGATGCGCGGGACGTACCCGTCAGTAACCTGCCGCAGGCGGGTTGGGTCAGCGCACTTTCGAAACTGTCCCTCAGGCTTGCTAGTGTCAAACTCAATTTTGGGGTGCTTACCCGAGACCTCGCAAATAAGATTCACAAGGTCGGCGATGGTGACATCGTCGTCATAGCCAATATTCACTGGGGTGGCGGGAAGGTCTTTTTCGACGACCTTGATAATTAGACTTGTCGCGTCACTTCCATGGATGAAGTTTCGGCGCTGTCGGCCGCTGCCCCAAACTACCAGCGGATCCTCTCCATCCATGATGCGTTTGACCAGCAGCGGGATGACGTGGGCTTTATCTTCCGAGCGCCAGTGGTCGTTCCCGCCATACGCATTACACTGGCGGACGATGGTCACCTTCATCCCATATTCGCGCGCGTAATATGTGCCTGCCAATTCCTGAATGCGTTTGGCCCATCCATACCCCTCGTTCACAGTCTCGGGCATTCCCGTAAAAACCGGCAATTCCGGCGTCGGAATGGGTGCGTCATCAGGATAAACGCACGATGAGCTCACGATCAAGTAGCGTTCTACATGGTTCTTACAGGCAGCTTCAAGAGGAGTCAGCGTAGCTTGAAGGTTGTAGACGAGCATTTCACCGTTATGTGCGCGACTATATGCCATACCGAAGGCTTTGGCCGCCAAGTTCAACACAACATCCTGCCCACGCGTAACGCGGTCGCTTACCGCTGGATCGCGTAGATCCGCATTGATGAATTCAGCCTGACCAGCGACTGGCTCCAGATTCTCTACGTACCCGTTGTCGAGATTGTCTACCACGGTAACGCGTGCGCCCGCCTGGACAAGGTGCGGTACAAGGTAGGAGCCCAGAAACCCCGCGCCGCCGCCAACCAACACCTGCTTGCTCTTCCAGAAATGATCAATCATCCAGACGACTCCTGTTCATGAAGGCCAACCCCAAAATCCCGATGACCTACCCAATCACCACGGATTGCGGCACCACCCATTGTCCCTGACGTTGAACCGCTATAACACACTCACGCAAACCCTTTACTGGGCTTGGCGGAATCCACATCCCGCCTGGGGCGCGTCAGATATTTTTTTAGAATCGCGCCATCACTTAAAGGGTGATAGGGCGGCGTGAGCTCAGCGCCTCCGGTCGAGACGACCACCGCAATGTTCGAACCAGAATCGTAGTAATACAGCCGGCAGCGTCGGGTAAGTTCGGGCGTACTTTCAATGACCAAGTTCAAAGCGGAAAAATAATCATGTGAGTTCCAATTGTCCATTAGAACCCCGAACTTCGTTCCGCTTAACAGGAAGTTCCGAAGCGCAGCGTGATATGCCTCCCGCCGCTGAATGTGCATCAGGACGGTGCTTTCAAAGGCAACTTCAGGCCGCTGCGGCTCAGGAATTGGGCTGGTGGTTATGTCGAGAATGCCCGTCGTGATCTCTCCGAAAAATTCAGGCCAGAGTTCATTCAGGAGTCGAAGCTGGTCTCCGCTAATATCATAAGCCGACAATCGCACATCTTTGCCCAGAAGTTTCCCTACACCCGCAAGCAGATAGCCGCCGCCCGCCCCAATTTCCGCAACTGAGTAAACAGGACCGAGGTTATAGACAGCTTCCCACACGCAGCGATGAGTTGGGTTCAAGGGTTTGCAATCACCTAACAGGAAGATGCTATTGCCTATTACCTTGAAATCAACCTGATTGAGGTCCAAGGTGTAATATCGGCTGGTATGTTCGAGTTGGCATCTATAGTGGGTATTATAAGTATTCCAATCGTACTCATCCGCCTCCCTAAAGCCCCTGATCAATTGTCTGACCTTGTTCGTAATCCGCCATGCGAAGGGACCTTTATAGTGCAAGCTTTCTACGAGCGCAGCATATTGAGCAGCGTTTGTCTTAGTCATCTCCAGCCTACTCCTCCTTCACCATCAAACAATCCCTTTTAAATTCCAACCACCCCATCGGGAGTCTCTTTCCCCAGCTTTCGCAGGTCACAACGGCTTCCCTGAGAGAGGTTTTCCTGATGCCCACAATTCATTGGGGTATGGCCGGACGCGAGAGCAGTCCCCTCCCCCAACTGATAACTGCAATCACTGTCCTCTTCTCAGACTCGCCAAAGATACCGATGGAGTAACCGATCGCCACGAACACCGCCCCTCCAGCAACATATAGCGCTCCGAAGGCTAACCAGGAGGTGGCCATGATAGGCCGCAAATAAAGTGTCGCCCCAGACAGAATAAGCCCAAGCCCAAGCGGCTTAAGGTAAGCTTGCCGGAACATGCGGCCAACGCCGATCTGAAGATCCTTCTTTGGAGTGTATAGCATATAGGCTAAGTCTGCAAACCCGCCCAGCAACGCGGCAATTCCAGCTCCAGTTACGCCCAAAGGCCGGATTAAGAGCCAACACGCAACGCCGATAATCAGAACCCTACCTACAGCGTAAATCGCGGCGCGTCTGAAGTTTCCCAATCCAAGCACCAGGCCACCGGGAAGTGTCGTCAACATGGCAACGAAATTCGCCACCAGCAGCAGGCGGAAAACAGGTGTTGACTTCGCCGCGATCGATGGCCCCACCCACAAAGTCAGGAAGATATTCGCAACCGCACAGAGAGGAAGGAAAGCTGCCGCGCTGATCGCAGCAAGAAACCGGGATGACTTGATGAAGATGTCTCGAAGGGCGTCAAATTGGCCGGTGCTGGCCAGTTCGCTGGCCATCGGAAAAAAGAAACTCATCGTGCGGCCAACCAACGCACCGATCGCCACCGTCGCCAGATTGGGCACAGCATAAAGCGTCACGGCTGCTGTCCCCAGCCATGCCCCAATCAATGTGCGGTCAATGCTTGTCGTGATAATACCGGTAATACGAAAAATCAGGCCATATCCCGCAGCCCCTCCAACACGGCGAAACATTTCTCGATCGAGCCCAAGCCGCGGACGCCAGGTCGGCAATAGGCGTCGCGCGACAGAGACATATGCCAGCACAGCCACAAAACGCATGATGATCTTGACCATCACGAATCCGACGACGCCAAATCCCAAGTACACTGCCCCAAGTCCGAGGCAAACCCCAGTTACGCTACTCCCCATGGAGATTGACATCATGATGTCGTAGCGCTGTAATCCCTGCGCGATTGACCCACCCCATGCCACCAGCATATTGGCCAGAAAGCCCAGTGCCCCCAATCGAAAGACAACCACTGCCTGTGAACTAAACTCGGGGGGTATCTGGAAAGCGCGTCTCGCAAGTATTCCCGCGATAAGCAGGATTAGAATCAGCCCCAAAAGCCCCATCGCTCCGTAAATTTGCAGATTAGTGCTGAGCAAGCGATTCTCCGAGTCTGTGTCACCTCGGGCGTGATATTCAGCCAAATACTTAATGCCGCCGAAGTCCAGCCCCAAGTCCATGATTGCAAAATAACCCATGACCACTCCCACCAGATTCTCCAGACCGTAGCCGTCGCGGCCCAACCATCTCACCAGAAGTGGTGTGGCAGCGAAGTTGATCCCTGCAACCACCACCCATCCCACCACATTGAAAGTCATGTTGGTCGCCGACCGGTGCAAGCGTCCCATGGATGATGGTTTATTCGCGATCATTCAGATTTCACTCTCAAAGCTTGGCAGACTTGCTTGCGGTTTCGAGTTCTTTGGAATCGAGCCTGGCAACAACGCAATCTAGCTTTGGCGCCTGGGATCGGATGTCTGGATGACCTTGAAGGTGACGGAGCGCTGAGTGTTGTAAAGTGAAGTTTCGCTGGCACACTGAAGTCTTAATCGCTCGCCACTGGAATCAGCGTCGTGCCAGAACTCACTCATTTGATAAGGGCTGTCTCCTCGACGAAGAAAAGCTGCGCCAGACCTTGAGCGCTGAGGATCAACCGTGCTTCACCAGTTTAGGTCCCCTTGCCGTGCTTTGCCGCCAGATACGACTGTATAGTCTTCTCCAGCCCTTTATCCAAACTCATCTGGGCTTTGAATCCAAACTCCTGCTCTGCCTTGGAGGTGTCAAGCTTTCTTCTGGGTTGGCCATCCGGTCGTGAAGAGTCGTACACAATTTTTCCAGTAAATCCTGTCAATTTCGCGATAAGATTGCACAAGTCTTTAACGGTGATTTCATTTCCACTTCCAAGATTGACCGGTTCGCTCTTATTGTAATATTCGGTGGCGAGCAATATGCCCTCAGCCGCATCATCAACATAAAGGAACTCGCGTGTTGCAGTCCCTGTTCCCCACAGTTCTACTTCTGCGGCGCCCTTGGCTTTGGCTTCGACGCACTTGCGAATAAGAGCGGGGATGACGTGACTCGTCTGTAAATCAAAGTTGTCGCCAGGACCGTAGAGGTTCACCGGCAACAGGAAGATCGCATTCAGTCCGTACTGCTGCCGGTAGGCCTGGGCTTGGACCAACAGCATTTTCTTAGCCACGCCGTAGGGAGCGTTCGTTTCCTCCGGGTAACCGTTCCACAGATCCGTTTCATGGAAGGGGGCGGGGCAGAATTTCGGGTAGGCGCAGACTGTGCCGAGAAGAACAAGCTTCTCGATTGAAGCCTTTCGGCATTGTTCGATCAGCTCGATCCCCATGATGGCGTTGTCATAGAAAAGAGTGCCTGGACTGGCCTGGTTCGCTCCTATTCCTCCTACGGAGGCAGCCAAGTGGATCACGATGTCAGGCCGGAAATCCCGGAAGAGCCTCTCAAGCTCGGACCGATTTCGCAGGTCGTATTCTGATTTGCGAGGAACGAACACACTGGTATAGCCGCGGTCGCGGAGCTTGTCCGTAAGGCGCGAGCCAAGAAAGCCCGCGCCCCCGGTCACTATGATTCTCTTTTTACGCAGCAGATTTTCCATGGGTGACGGCTGCCGAACGACGCCGGCCGCTCCTATTCCGACCCCCCGACAGCGGTCTGAGCATGACGCCGCCCGCTCAACTCGTCTTCGAGTAGCTGAATGTCGGCATCCACCATCAGCTTGACCAGCCCGTGGAACTTCACTTTCGGCTCCCAGCCCAAGCGTTCACGGGCCTTTGAGTAATCACCCTGCAGAAGGTCGACTTCCGTGGGGCGGGAGTACCGTGGGTCGAGTTCCACAAATTTTTCCCAGTCAAGCCCAACGCGCCCGAATGCGAGTTCTACGAATTCTCTGACGCTATGGGTTTCTCCGGTCGCCACAACAAAATCGTCAGGTTCCTCCAGTTGCATCATGCGCCACATGGCGTCCACATACTCCGGCGCATAGCCCCAGTCGCGCTTGGCGTCGAGATTGCCCAGATACAGTTTGTCCTGCAACCCGGCCCGGATTCGGGCTACGGCACGTGTGATTTTCCGACTGACAAAGGTTTCGCCACGACGCGGGGATTCGTGATTAAAGAGAATGCCGTTGCAAGCAAACATCCCATAACCCTCTCTGTAGTTGGCGGTCATCCAGTAACCGTAGAGCTTAGAGCACGCATAGGGGCTACGGGGTCTGAAAGGGGTGGTTTCGCGCTGCGGCACCTCCGCCACGCGGCCGAATATTTCGCTGCTGGAGGCTTGATAAAACTTGGTTTTTGTTCCCGCCTCTCGAATCGCCTCAAGGAGCCGGGTGGTGCCCAGCGCAGTAATGTCCCCCGTATACTCGGGGATATCAAAGCTCACCCGCACGTGGCTCTGCGCACCCAGGTTATAAATCTCATCCGGTTGAAGGCGGTAAAGCAACTTGATCAGACTTGTCGAGTCGGCAAGATCCCCAAAATGCACGAACAACCGAGCGTCGCGGCCATGGAGGTCGGGAAGGATTGCATCAATCCGCCCCGTGTTGAAGCTGCTGGAACGCCGCTTGATGCCATGAACCTCATAGTCCTTGGAAAGCAGTAGCTCGGCCAGGTAGGACCCGTCCTGGCCAGTAATGCCTGTAATGAGAGCCCTTTTTGCCATTGTACTCCTTTTCAAAATCCCGTAGTGACAACCCGGCCAATAGAAATTATTAGCGCCGCACGAGTGAATCGGTCCTAATCCATTCGCTTACTGCGAGCAAACGATTTCGCACCAAGGGTGAACGCGCATTTTCAGGAAGCTCCCCAATTAATTCGTCGGCCCGACCCTCAGCGGACTGGGCGTCAAATATTAACAACTTATGAGCTTCGGATGGAAACCGGCCTGCGGCCCACCTGTATTAATTTACCCGGTGAGTCTCCGCCCGTCCTTCGCGGCGGGAAGAGGCAAGATTCCATTGCGCCATCCCCACGCAGGCAGCGAACCATGCCGCATTGGCCGGGATGCGCAAGTTAAAATCAACGAAGCTGTGAACGAGCAGGCCGCAGCACCCAATCGTCGCGCCCAACTGAATCCACCCGCCAACATTATCCAGCCTCCCTTCCTGATTTTGAAACGCGCGGCGAAAAAAAATGATCAACGCGCCAAAAATCAAGAGCCCGCCCATCAGCCCTGATTCGGAAAGGGCTTCTGCGTAGTCATTATGGGAGTGTGTCCAGATGTCGTCCCCTGGCAGGCTCTGGTAGCGGGGATAAGCGATTTCGAAACTTCCCAGTCCCGTACCGATCCAGGGATGATCGCGAAAAATGTTCAACGTGTCGAGCGCCACAATTCCCCGGTTGCCATAGCTCACGTCACTGAAATTCGTGGGTACAAAAACTCCCATTAAGCGCTTTGATATTTGTCCGGGATCTATCCAGAAAAAAAGGATGGCCGTAGCCGTTATCCCCAGCGCACCAATGGTCATCAAGCTCCGGCGGCCTGTAACAGAGCCGCTCTTGAACAGCACTGCCCCAAGAATCACGATTTCTGCAAGCAAGGAAATAAATCCCCCGCGGGAGCCAGTAAGCAAAGCCGAAGTAATTGGTAACAAGACCGCAAAACCAAGCAGGCGTCGCAGGTGATGAGCCTTGTGGAGAGAAAGAACATAAGCTGCGGAAATGGGGATCAGCATTTCCATCAATCCGGCGTAATGATCGCGGTTGACGTACGGACCGAATGCGCCATGCTGTGAATGAGTCTGCCAGAAATTCCAGAAATCGAAGTCAGGGCCTGAGAAATACTGCATGATGGCGACCAGCGACAGGAGAAAAGCATAGACCGTGACCGAAAGCCCGAGCACCCGATAGGTTTCATCCGAGGCAACTGCCACTAGCTGGCCGGCAAGAAAGAAGAAGATTAAGTCGGTCACTAGTTTGAGCAGGGCTTCGCGTGTGCCGATAGGGTCAACCGAAAGATGATCGATAAACTGTATCACTCCCAAGAGAAGAAAAAGCCCTGCGGGCAGGTAAAGCGGCGACCAGAAAATCCTTGCCCTACCTTCCCGGACGCAACCAATTCCCCACAAGAAAAGCAAAAGGACTGCAATCACCGCCAGGGATGCCCACGCCCACGTCTGCACGGCGCCGAAAGCCAGGGGTGCTAACATCAGGGTGGCAAGAAGTAGCACTCCCACCCTCATGCGCCATCGGGAGCCCGCAACTTTCTCTGCGTCGCTGGTTTCCATGAAAACCGGGATGCTTATTGTCTCTTCCGATGGGGACGACATATTCAGTGTGCCGGCTTTAGAGTGAGTTGGTCGCTGACGGAATCCGCAGGCCTAAGAGAAACTGCATCCACCCAGAAACTTCCGGTGATTTCCATTGGAAAGGTTCGGCTCCGTGGCCGGAAGACTGAGAGATTCACCAATTGGGTATCTGGTCCGGTGGTGAATCTCAAATCAACCTGGTGCCAGGCGGTCGTTCCCACCGTCGTGTCGCTGGTGGCATCCAGGCAGTTGGGACAGGCCGGGTCAAACACGCGCAAGCGGGGGCCGCTGTCGGAAGTAATGCTTTGAGAACGCACAAATGCCTGCAGGATATATCCCTGGTTCGGAGATACCGGGACGTATTGAAATACCCCAAGGTATTCCTCATTCCGGCTCACGGTAAAGTCCATGCGCAAACATCGCGTGCCCTGGTATGCCGAGGGATCAAAGAAATCAAGGTAGAGATAGGGAGTAACGTTATAACGCCAATCCAACCCGGCATTCAAAGGAATTTGCTCGAAATCACCATTGAATACAAGATTGTCGCCGGCTACAGTATTGTGCGTCGAGACGACTCCCAACCGCTCAAGGTCCTGCCAAACGTTTTGCGCTTCCTGCCCCTGCCCATGGGAGAGCAGATAATCAAGATACGGTTCGGCAGACGAAAGAGGGAAAGGGGAGGGGTTGACCATCGTCCTGACCCAAATTTGGTGAGCGGCGTCAGCGTTACCTTCGGCGCTTAAAAAGGCAACGTAGGACAGTTGTTGCTTGGTATCCTTCCCGGGAAGCAAAACCTTCTGGAAAACAAGTTCGGGATCACCTGTGACTCGAAGGCAGAGGCGGAACGTTGCCCCATCGTATCCGGGATCAAGCTCCAGCAAGCGGCGAAAGTGAGCCAAGGCTTTGTCTGTTCGATCGGTCAACAGGTAGTGGTTTGCCGCAGCCCATTCGAAGCGTGGCGTCATAGGGCTGAGGCTGACGGCGCGCTCGAAAGCCTCATCCGCACATGTATTGTCACCGGCCAACTCGCAGGCTGAAGCCAGCGAGTACCAATAAATTGCCCCAGAAGGGCTCAACTCCGTTGCCCGCCGAAGGTGCTTGAGCCCCTCCGCCATATTGGGGTCATCCAAATAACAGTAAAATTGGCCCAGAAGTTTGTGGATTCTGGGGTCCATGGGATCAACCTTCAAAGCCATGAGAAGATTGGGTAGTTTGAAAGATTCTGCAAGTTGCTCTGCAACCCAAAGGCGAATAGCTTCGCCTCCAATAAAAAGGGCTGTGATCCCGATCGCCAACAAAAAAAAAGCCGCCCGCCAACCGGACCGTAAAGAGCACTCAAACGAGCGTGCATTAAACCGTGGCATCACGAGATATGTGGAGAGTAGTAGATTTCATTGCCGCCCTGCATTAATGCGGGTGAATGAAAAACCGCCAACATATAAAGTAGTCGAACACCTACTCTTCGAAGAAATTCGCCCGAGCGGAGGTTGCCGCTGAATCTTTGAGAATGGGATGCGAATTATTCAGCTCTTCGCGGAAGCGTGTTCCTTCTCTGGATCTCCGTAATAAGCCCCATAATATTTGGTGTACTGACCATAATAGTAGCCGCCCTTGCGTGCATCGACTTTATTAACCACCACCCCCAAAACTCTCCCGCCAGCAATAACGATGGTTCGGTAAGCACGAACTAATGCGCCCGGGGGGGTCACGCCACTTTCAGCGACAAGAACGACCCCATCCACAAGCGTCGAAAGAATAGTTGAGTCAGTTACCAGCAGCACCGGAGGAGAGTCGATCACTACGTGGTCGAATCGCTGGCGTAATTCCCCCATGAGTGTTTCCATTCTGGACGAGGAGAGTAACTCGGCTGGATTTGGAGGACGAGGACCGGCGGGCAAAACCCAAAAGTCTCCTGCCAATCCAACCCGTTCCATCGCCTCATCCATTCCATAAGCTCCCGTAAGCACTCCGCTGAGTCCTTTTTTGTTGGTAAACCCCAAAGCTTTGGCGATACCCGGGTTGCGCAAATCAGCGTCTACTATCAGCACTCGAACCCCGTTCTGGGCGAGCACGACCGCAAGATTAAGGGAGGTGGAGGTCTTGCCCTCATTCGGCTGGGCGCTGGTTACCACCACGCTCTGCGGTGGTTGAGGGGCCGTGGAGAAGAGAATCGCGCTGCGCAGGGCGCGATAAGACTCGGCCACGGGCGATGTGGGATCCTTCAACACTGAAATTGCCACTCGACCGTTGGGCGCCGCCTGTGCACTTACTCGTTTCGCGAGCCCATACCCATATCGAGGTGCGGTAGTGCAACCCAAAGGAATGAGCGCCAAACAGGTAGAAGGCAATAATCTTTCCACGTCCTCGGCGGTTTTTACTGAAGAGTGGTCCAAACCTTCCAAGGCTAAGGCAAGTGAAATTCCTAAAAGTAGCCCGACCATAAAACCGATCGCTATGTTAAAAAGTTTTCTCGGCCGTATGGGACGCGCTGGTGGGACCGCGGAATCTACCAAGTGGATGTTGGTGGCGGTTAAACCGGCAGAAACATCCGCATCTTTTAATCGCTGGAGAAGGCTCTGATAAAGTTGCTGGCTGGTATCAAAATCACGTTGAAGCATGTTGTGCTGGATCAGCAACTGATTGAGCTTTCCCACTTCCAGCTTTTGCTGTGCCACTGAAGCGGACACTAGCTTTTCACGACCGACGGCTGCTTGATAATCGTTCTGAATTCGCTCGATCGTGTCCTTGCGCTCGCGATCGATGAGCGATTGAATTTCAGTCACTTCGTTCCGCAACCTTACCACTTTGGGGAAGTTCGAACCGTATTGGCCCAGTGCGTCGATGTACTGCCCTTTTAAGTCAGCGTATTTTTCTTCCAGATTCTGTAACAATTCATTCTGTGCCAGCAAAGCAACCTGGTCCGGATTAGCTTTTACCATTTCGTATAGCGATTGCTTTTGCTCGCGGTCGCTTTGAGCACTGCTCAAATCCTTGCTCAAATCCGACAGCCTTTGTTCCTCCACGTTTTGCTTGTCGCTGACATTGACAATGGAATTGGCCCTCTCGTAATCGACCAGCGCTGTTTGCGACTTTTCCACTTTGGCTTTCAACTCGTCGAGTTGTTGTTCCATCCATCCACTGGCTTGCCGGGTGGCATCGTATTTCTTGTGGAAATCATACTCAATGTAATTGTTAATCAAGGTGTTCGCCACTTGCGCCGCCAGGTTGGGATCCGTGCTCTCGAAGCTTACTTCCACCATTTGAGTGTTCCGAACCAAATTTACTTCTATGGCGCCATTAAACTCATTCATCAGACGCCCTCGCGTGGTGCGAGCATCCGCATCCTTCCCCTTGGCTCCTTCCCTGCCAGGATCAAATTCTGAATTATTGGCAAGCCCGAGTTGTTGGATCGTTTCCCAAGCCAAGTTGTCGCTCTGAAGGACCTTGACCTGGGTTTGCAGAAAGGTGTCGTCAATGGGCATACTTTCTGAAAGGTCTTTGAGCGATTGGATTTGCGGCGTTTCGGCGTCGATCTCCAATCGGGCCGTCGCTTGGTAAACCGGTTTCATTTTGAAGGAATAGATAGTAACTATGGTCAATACCACGAGGACAACGGATAAGACTTCCCATCGGCGCCTGGACAAAATGTCCCAATAAGCGCGCAAAGAAGCAAAAATGTCACCGTCCATAGGCATGACATCGATGACGGAGTCGGGTACGTCGTCGCGCTTTTGCAAGGGGGCTCTTTGTCTTATGGGACTGAGCTTTTCGTTTTCTTCTGTCATGTTACCGTCCTCGTTTTGGGAGATGCCACATCATTGCCAATTGCGTTGCCTAAAACCGCTTACTGAGGAACCTGTTTGAAACCCAAGAAGTGCGCCTTGCGCCATTCCACTATTCAAGGTTCGCTGCCTGTTTTTGTTAATTTTTATAAACGATAAATCACAAGAGTAGCAGCCTGGGCTGCTGCCTCTCCCGCCCTATGCAAAGCCCTCTTGCTTGCGCTATCGGGGATGAGTAGGATGTCGTTAGCGAGTAACACGCGATCTTTTGCTTTACCGTCAATGATCTTATTCAACTCGATGGGAATTTCCAGCGTTCCGCCAGCCTCTGTAGGGGACTTTCGATAAATGACCGCCTTCTTTGTTTGCGCGGTCGACGTGACGAATTCCGCCAGGGCCAGGGCCTTGAGTACTGTCATTTGCTCCCGGTCGTCCTTCAATACGAACCCGCCGGCGCGGTTTACGGCCCCGAGCACATAGACGATGCCCGCTCGTTGAACTGTCACGCGGTCGCCCGGGTAAAGATCGTAATTCAGGCTGGAGTCTCCGTCTTCCAATAGCCGATTGAGATTGACGGTGATTGTGTGAGGGTTCAGATTTGGATTTGCCATTGTCATCAGTTTGTCGTTATCTACATCATCTGTTGCTTGCGCGGGTGCGAGCGCCCGGAGCGCGATGTCGCCTCTCGTAATAATGGCTGTATTGCCGGCATCGTCAGCAAGCCCTTCAGCCTGCGAAAGGGCATCCAGAAGTGTGGTTTTCCCCAGAATCGGGTAGATCTGTGGTTTCTTAACTGCGCCTGCGATGGCCACAGAATGAAGACGAGAACTCGTAACCTGTATCGTTATCTGCGGATGGTCAACCATGCCTGCGGTTCGAAGGTGATCGCCGATGACTTGCGCAAGCTGCGTGGGCGTAAGCCCTGCAGCGGCAATCGGCTTGGTGAGTAAAGGAACGAGGATCATGCCTGTAGGACTCACGCGATATGTCCGCGAAAGCTCGGCCACGTCCAGGACATAGATGTCCAGCACATCGTCTGGGCTGATAATGTAATCCTGCGCGGCCGGCTGGAAAAGGGAGACTCTGGTCGGCTTGGGATTTGATTGGGTAGGCCCAGTATTGGGTGACGAAACTTGGTCCTGGGCGCAAAGAATTCCAAGACCGCTGGTCAAGATCACCGCGCAGACCAAAGTTCGTCCTATCCACCGCGGGTGGCAATCCGGATTGCCAGGTGAAGTATTCTTCGAGCGCAATAGTTTAGTTATATCCATTTTGGTCTCTCCT